>ERZ778496.2045-NODE-2045-length-12691-cov-6.722618_pt1 | contig 12691 bp, 11 predicted proteins | sample MGYA00433099_ERZ778496 | MGnify/ENA primary metagenome ERZ778496 (study PRJEB29527, sample SAMN07138962) | mouse gut metagenome | material: feces | host: mouse | place: China:Nanjing | collected 2016-01-25 ... | reverse complement strand
TTGTCTGATCGGAAGTGCTTTATTCGGTTTTACACAAAATTTATTGGGGTCTATTTTTAAGCACCCGACAAATCATATTTTGTTCCAAACTGTCTTGCCAATAGTCTTAAATGTTGCAATTATTTTTTGGGAGATGTCGCGGGCATATAAACCATTCTTTGCTCGGTTATATGATTCATTATATTATATATTCCCGCGACCATCTGATATTGCGGCAGAGTGTAGGTGAAATTGGGACTGAAAATCGAGAAATTCGGAAAAACATTTCCGCCGAAAACATATCCCATTTTCAGCTTTTGCTCATGATTGGTAATAACCGCACCGCCATTCATCTCGGAGCCCGTGTCCACCATTGTCAGTTTATACGGAACCGTTTCGTGCGCGGCTTAAGTGAACTTGTTATATTCCTCATCATCAACAGGCTCCTGCCATTCGGTGGAACCGTTCTCCGCCGGAACCTCCACCGCCAGATGAGAAAACCAACTGTCGGGAGCCGCTCCGTGCCAATGTTTAACTCCCGCGGGAATGTTTACCACATCTCCGGAGTGAAGCCTCTGTGCTTTCTTTCCCCATTCCTGATAGTAGCCTTCTCCGGCAAGGCAGATGAGAATTTGTCCGCCGCCCTTGTCCGCGCGGTGAATGTGCCAGTTGTTTCGGCAGCGCGGTTCAAACGTTACATTAAAAATACCTATCTGTTCCGTAGAAACCGGAGCCAGATAACTTTGGCCAATAAAATATTTTGCAAACCCGTCGTTCGGTGCACCGATAGGAAATATCATTTTCGCGGCATGCTCAGATTTCGCATCATCGGGGTCGGTTTCAATATTCCATATATCTTTGGCAAGGCGAAAAGCCGCCCATGCTTTGGGCCAACCTGCGTAAAACGCAGTATGAGTAATTATCGCCGCCGCTTCCGACCTTGTTACGCCGTGAGCCTTTGCGTTCTCCAAATGATGGATAAGAGATGTGTCGGTAATGCCCGATGACACAAGCGAGACCATCGTTACGATACAGCGGGTCTTCAAATCGATATCCCTGTTGTTCCAGTTTTCTTCAAACAGAACGTCATCGTTAAAGTGAGCAAATTCGGGCGCGAAATCGCCGAGCTGAGTCCTCCCTGCCGTCTGGACTATTTTTTCGTTCATAATGTTTACCTCCATAATTGAATATGTTTTTTTCAAAATATGAGTTTATCTCACTCATTCTCGCTGCCTGATTGACATGGAACGGACAACTTTTGCTCAATTCCCTTCGGAAACTTTCGGTGCTCCAAATAGTCCTACTAAATAGCCAACCTCATTCAGCCATTTTCTACCGTATCATGGTATTCCAAAACATCATCGCGATACACGCCAATAACGTTGCTTTAGCTTCGTATTCTCTCAGCCTGTCGGCGCTGACGTGGAATTTTTCGCTTACTTCGTTCAAAGTCACGATTGTAACCTCCGACGTTTAATAAAAAAATAAGTGCAATCAAAAAGCCATGGTTTCTTTTGATTACACTTAAATTATATCCCAAATATAGTGTTATGTCAAATACTTTGTTTTTATGCCTTATCCATACTCAAAAAGCATTTCAGGTGTTCTATGAACTTTGTTGCCGCTAAACTGAACGGCTGACCTCTTTTCCACGTCAAAACGCTGGTGGCAGTCAAAGACGGATTAAGCGGACGATACGTTATTTTTGACTGATCCCAGAACGGCATCATCCCCTCTATAGCGATAGCATATCCCAATCCGCGGCTCACCATAACAGCGGCGTTTGTGTTTAAATTGCTGGTGAACAGCATGTTCAGACCGTCATAATAATCACCGAACCAACCGGAAAGCTCGCTTTGAACTTTAAGGCGGCGCGGCATAATAAGCGGCAGCTTAGACAGATCTTTTGCCGTGACATATTCCTTTTCGGCAAGAGAACAATCGGGACGCATAACAACTACCCAACATTCTTTCATATCAAGACGGATAAAATCGTATTTTTCAATGTCGATAGGCTCCAGCAGCAAGCCGATATCCACCAGACCCCTCTCCATCTGCGCCTTGACGTGATCCGCGGTGGCAGAGTAAATATCGAATGTAACAAGAGGATATTTCTCATGAAAGCTTTCAAACAGATCGGGCAGCAGCTGGACCGCTCCGATCTCACCGCAGCCGATAGTGATCTTCCCCTCGACTTGCTCGTCCTGCTCGATAAGTTCCTTTTCCGTTTTATCCACAAGCTGCAATATCTCCTCCGCGCGTCGGCGAAGCAGTAGCCCTTCGTTGGTCAATGTGATCTTACGGCTGCCGCGTTCAAAAAGCCTGACACCGATTTCATCCTCCATTTGTGCAATCTGTCGGCTAAGAGTTGGCTGAGTGATATGAAGAACCTCCGCTGCTTTTGTAATGCTTTGCTCTCTTACCACTGTCAAAAAATATTTTAAAACTCTGATCTCCATATAATACTCCTCTCACACTGCATGCATATCAAATTTAGTTCTTGTTTGAGTACTTACAATCCACTATCGCTGATGAACTCGCCACGTTAAAACAGAAAGAAATCTCTGCCTTTTGCTGCCTATGTCCGCTTGACCTATCGGGCTCGTGAACAACAATCTTCTCCGCATGTTCGTGCATAATTTCGGGAGTAATCCGCGGTTCGCACCATCCCTGTGCCGAGAGAAACCAGAATGTGATAAGTCCGCACTCGGCGTAGTCAAGACCCTTGGGCGTGTAAAAGTTGTCGAAATGCGGCAAGTCAACGGTTGATGTATCTGCTCTCTTCGGCTCCTGATTTCCGGAAATCTTGCATACCCTCCCCGAATATCTCCGCCTGAGCGCGGGTGTCCTTCTCGCGGCGATTTTCTGCAGTGGAATACCCTTTTCCGCAAACACATCGTTCACCGCGTTAAGGAACGGCAGCACCTTACCGATACCAAAATACGAAATCGGCTAATAAACGATATTCTTTATTTCCATAAGCGTTACGCCAAAGTTCATTGCTGCAGGGAACATCGTCCTTAACCCGTCAATACCTTGCAGCCGATCAATGTCGCCAGCAGCGTCATATGCCGCATCCCATCGCCAGTCTCCTTTCCGCCGATATCGGGCTTTACGACCTCATCAAACGCGAAATTGTCAAAAAGCCCTATAAATTTGGGGTCTGTTTTCAGAAGAACAGAGTCCTGTTTTAGGAACATCTTCTCGTAATAATCCTTGGAAAAATCTGAAATTGCCATTATAATACCTCCCGGTATTTAATTATTTTGTACTTTAATTATACCATAAGTAGCTCGCATATTGCAATTCGTTTTTTTAAATTTCCCAAAGGTTTCCCTATGAATAAGGCGTACCAACACACCTGCAAAACTCGGAATGCGGGCGAATGTTATTAAATTACGCTGCATTCGCTTACAGCCCGAAAAGCTGATTTTCAAACCGCTCTATCGCGTATTCCATTGCGTCGAGACTGTCAATGTTTGTCGTTCCGTTGTCAAGTCTTATGTCCTTGTTCGGCGAGCGCTCGTCCCATACTGCGCTTTGTATTGCCTCAATCACATGAGGGCACTCCTCCGATACAACAAAACGTCCCGCGGATATCAGACGGTTAAGCATATTTATCCGCGTATTGATAGGCTTTTTCTTGGCGTTCAGCACCTCGACGCGCACCGCGCAGCGAAAGCTCTTTACCAGCAGCTGCTCCGCACTGTCACAGTAGACTTCCGAAAGCTTAGGGAAACGCGCCATTTCGTATCCGACATATTCCGCAAAGCTATTTATCAAGCACTCAGCGGAGCGGTTGCGTTTGTCGTAAAACTCCGACAGTACATAAACGTTTCGAAAACCCTCATCAAAGCCGACGTGAACGAACGCCGAGGCGCTGCCGCTGCCGCCGTAGTCCACTCCGATTACGGAACGTATAAGCGGCTTTTCCGACAATCTCCGCTCAATCTCCTTTGACGTGAGAACGCACGCTGAGGAAAAATCCTCGTATATCCTGCCCTCTGCCGCAACCCATTCACCGAGAATGTAGCGGTCATAAAATACGCCGCAAAATTCACGTTTAAGTGCATCGACATACTTTGACGGCAGGAAAATGTTGTCGGTCAGCGTGAACTTTATCGATAGCAAATCAAGGCTTTTGTTGTCGAGATAATTCTTTTTCACCCAATGCGCAGGGCAGTCGGGATTTGTAGTCGCAAACAGCTTGGCGCCGTTCTCCGAGAGCCTTGACAGCAGCATCGTGAAAAAATCCTCGCCGAAAAGAGTGAGCTCGTCGCAGTACGCGCCCATTAACGTCAATCCGCGTATTTTGTTTTCGGACAGCCCGTTGGATGCACTTTCGAGATAAACGCGCCTGCCGAATAGCTGTCCCTCTTTTTTCCCTATGCTATAAGTAAAACCGCCTCCGAGCAGCTCGGAAAGCGGTTCGAGAACGTTCCTTTTCAGCGTTGCAAGCGTTTTAGCCGCCATAAGATACAGCTTGTCCTTCGGCGATCCGGCTACCCAGAACGCCCACAATATCATAGAAATGTAGGTCTTGCCGCTGCGCACGCTGCCCTCAAAAATATTTATACGCCGCAGTCTGCCTTTTTTCAGCAGCTGAAGCGCTTCGGTCTGTTTCGGTGAAAACATCATTTTTTATCATTCCTCCCCATCGGTCTCAATGTCCTTGTATTCGCCGATAAGCTCCGCGAGCTGTCCGACAGCATCATCGCGAGTGTTTTCCTTAAGCATTTCAAGCACCAGTTTCCATGTCTTTGCAAGCTTTTCAAGGTCTCTTTCGGCATAATTGCATATCAGTTCTTCATCGTTGAGCAGACTTACAAAGCGCTTGCAGAACTTTAAAATACGCGTGTTGTTTTGATTGAAAAAATCCTTTACGGTCAATTTTTTTCTTGCTGCCACGTTATCACCTCCTTGCTCCGTGATAACAGTCTAGCATGGACATTACTGCAAAAAGCTGCAAAAAAGCCGTACCGATCACGCGGACTTGACAAATCGGGAAAACGGAGCTATAATTATTAAGTAGTTAAGATAACCGAAATAGTATAATATGAAAATCAGAGGAACGAAAAATGTGCACAATTTCCGTTGTGGGGATAGGATATGTCGGCATTTCAAACGCGTTGGTGCTGGCTAAGAAAAATAAAGTATTCGCGGTTGATATCGATCCCGAAAAGGTAAAGCTGCTCAATGAGCGCAGGTCGCCTGTTCGGGACAAGGATATCGAACGATATCTTGCCGCCGAAAAGCTTGATCTGACCGCGACCGACGACGCGGAAACGGCTTACGGGCATTCGGACTTCGTTGTCGTTGCGGTGCCGACAAACTATAACGATGAGCAAAACAACTTTGATACCTCGGCGGCGGAAAGGGTCGTTGGCGACATTACGCGGGCAAATCCCGATGCCGTTGTCGTGATAAAGTCCACCGTCCCCGTTGGGTTTACCACGGAAATGACAGAGCGCTTCGGCAACGACAAAATCATTTTCTCGCCCGAGTTCCTGCGCGAGGGATCGGCACTGCGTGACAATTTGTACCCGTCAAGGATAATAGCGGGATATGCGCAGGAGAGCGAAAAAGCCATGGACGCCGCACGGGAATTTGCCGCGCTTATGTGTGAGGGCGCTGAAAAACGGGATATCCCCGTACTGCTTATGGGGCTTGAGGAAGCTGAAGCAGTAAAGCTGTTCTCAAACACTTATCTGGCTTTGAGGGTAAGTTATTTTAACGAACTGGACAGCTACGCGGAGCTGAACGGGCTGAATTCACGAAATGTCATCGAGGGTGTTTGCCTTGACCCGCGCATAGGAGCGCACTACAACAATCCATCGTTCGGGTACGGCGGATATTGCCTGCCAAAGGATACCAGACAGCTTCTCGCTGACTATGAAAATGTTCCGCAAAACATAATCCGTGCGATAGTTCAGTCAAACCATACTCGAAAAGACCTCGTTGCCGACAGGATATATGAATGTGCGGGAACCGATAATCCCGTTGTGGGAATATACAGACTGATCATGAAATCCAATTCGGACAATTTCAGGCAAAGCGCTATACACGGCGTTATAAAGCGATTGTCCGAAAAGGGCGCGAAAGTGATCATCTTTGAACCGACATTAAATACAAAGGAGTTCTGCGGATATATGGTTGAAAACAATCTGAGAAAATTCGCGCAAATATCAGATGTTATAGCCGCTAACAGATTTTCGGAAGAGCTTGCGCCATACCGCAGCAAGGTATATACAAGGGATATTTTCGGGCGGGATTAACGTCGCTTTCATAAAAACAACGCCTGCCGATCAGCGGGCGTGATTTTTCCATGCCCTATGCTTTGACGAAGCAGCACTTTTCCGCGAAGTTTTCGATAAATCCGTCCCGACTCCTTGTAAGTGCGTTTCGTGGTGATAACGCTTATGCGCACCTGTTGAGCGAGAACGCACATTAACGGCAGAGCGTTCCCCGCAGCATTTTATAAGTTCACGCGGAATGCGTGGAAAATTAAAACAAAATATGATAGATATACAACAAAAAATGATTGGATAAATATCTGTTTATGGTCTATAATTTAGTTGACCCCAATTAAATATCTGAAGGAGCGGCAATATGGAAAAATATCTTGACATGAAATTAAGCATACAGGAGCGCGCCGAAGAGCTGACCGACGCTATGACAACGGATGAACAGGCAAGTCAGCTGAGATACGACGCGCCTGCAGTAAAACGGCTGGGCATACCTGCGTACAATTGGTGGAACGAGGGTCTTCACGGACTTGCACGCTCGGGAGTTGCGACTATGTTTCCGCAGGCAATAGGTCTTGCGGCGATGTTCTCGCCCGAGCTTGTCAAGAAGGCAGGGGAGATCACTGCCAAGGAAGCCCGCGCAAAATACAACGCCTATCAGAAGCACGGCGACAGAGATATTTACAAGGGCTTGACGCTGTGGGCACCGAACATCAACATTTTCCGTGATCCGCGCTGGGGAAGAGGCCACGAAACCTATGGAGAGGATCCGTTCCTTACCGCCGAAAACGGCAAGGCGTATGTTGAGGGGCTTCAGGGAAACGGAGAGATTTTGAAAACCGCCGCGTGCGCAAAGCATTTCGCCATACACAGCGGTCCCGAAGCTATCCGTCATGAATTCAACGCCGAGGCTTCGCCGAAGGATATGGAGGAGACCTACCTCCCCGCATTTGAGGAGCTTGTGAAAAATGCGCGCGTTGAGGGCGTTATGGGTGCGTACAACTGCGTAAACGGAGAGCCTGCCTGCGCGAGCGGCTTCTTAATGAGCAAGCTCCGCGATTGGGGTTTTGACGGGTATTTCGTTTCGGATTGCTGGGCGATACGCGATTTCCACGAACACCACAGAATTACAAGCAATCCAGTGGAGTCAGCGGCGCTCGCACTGACCGCAGGCTGCGATGTGAACTGCGGCTGCACCTATGTAAACGTTCTCGCCGCACTGGATAAAGGTCTGATAACGAAAGAGCATATCAGAAACGCTTGTGTTCACCTTATGCGGACGAGGATAAGACTGGGTATGTTCAACGGAAAAACGGAATTTGACGATATCCCGTACAGCATAGTATCATGCCGTGAGCATAAGGACATATCCCTTGAATGTGCCGAAAAGTCTATGGTGCTACTGCGCAATAACGGAATATTACCGCTTGACGGGGATAAGATCGGAACTATCGCGGTGATTGGTCCCAACAGCATGAGCCGTGCGGCATTGGAGGGCAATTACTGCGGCACAGCGGACAGATATGTGACGTTTCTTGATGGTATCCAAAACAGATTTAACAAGCGTGTTATCTTCGCTGAGGGGTGTCATCTTTACAAGGACAGAAGCTCGGGGCTTGCTGTGGCGGGCGACCTATACGCCGAAGCGGAAGCCGCCGCCGAAAATGCCGACATTGTAATTCTCTGTGTGGGTCTCGACGCGACCATCGAAGGCGAGGAGGGCGACACGGGCAACGAGTTCTCATCGGGAGACAAGAACGATCTCCGCCTGCCGGAAAGTCAGCGTATACTGATTGATAAAATAATGAAGCTTGGCAAACCCGTGATAATCGTCTGCGCCGCCGGAAGCGCGATAAATGTCGAATGTGAACCCGATGCGCTGCTTCATGTCTGGTATCCCGGCTCGGAAGGCGGTACGGCGCTCGCGGAGATACTGTTCGGCGACATTTCGCCCTCGGGAAAGCTGCCCGTTACCTTTTACGAGAGCGCGGAGTTGCTCCCGGAATTCACAGATTATTCAATGAAAAACCGCACCTATCGTTACGCCGAGAATAACGTGCTGTTCCCGTTCGGGTTCGGCTTAACTTATTCGGACATCGTCTGCACGGATATAAAGTATAAGGACGGTGTCGCCGTAGTCTGTGCGGAAAATAAAGGTCGAGTGACTTCCGAGGATATTATCGAGCTGTATATTAAGGACTACAATGAAAACGCCGTACCGAATGTAAGCCTGTGCGGCTTTAAGCGGATAAATCTAGATGCGGGAAAAATGATCTCCGTTGAGATACCAGTTCCGGAAAAGGCGTTCACTTCTGTTGATGAAAGCGGTGCAAGGCAGCGCTTTGGAAACAGATTTACGCTGTACGCCGGAACTCACCAGCCGGACCCTATAAGCGAACTGCTGAGCGGAAACAAATGTATAAGTATGGAAATTTCCCTGTAATCGGAAGTTTTTTATGGAAAATTGTGAGCATTGAAAAGCTCAGAATACATTGTTTTAAGCGCTGTATCAAAAAATACCCGCACCCTCCGAGAATTTCTCGGAAAGATGCGGAGTATAATTATTAAAGCTCACCGAATTCATAGCTGTGAACATTTGATCTTATCTCTCCGTTACACTTCAACACTATCTCATTGGCGATATACGAAATATCCGACACTATATGCGTTGCAGGAATAACGATTTTTTCACTGCCCAAGGACGTAATAATGTTTCAGAAACGAACGCGCTCCTTTGGTTCAAAATCTGTCGTGAACTTGTTGTTATCCGACAAAGAAAACAAAAAAGTAAAAAGCCGAAAAAAACGTAAAAATATGAAAATCCGAAACTTTGCGAAATTCAACTACACAATTTTGAAAATTCATAAAAAAGCGCCCGAAAGGTTTGTTAAAACTTTTCGGGCGCTTTTTTGTTGTTTTGAAAGGAAAGTGGGTGTTTGTTGGGAATTTTAAAAAAAGCATTAAAAACATGGTTTATGGCTTGCGGTTTCTTCAATGTAAATATTCTCTAACCAAATTGCGACGGGTGTTTCATTGTTACTGCTTTACAAAATGCACTACTTTTGATGTGAAATCTCCGTCAAGCTTAACAAATATTCCCGCGTTCATAAGCGCGCTGCCGCTGAGTATCTCGCCTGTTTCCATGTTTTTGTAGCAGACGTCGGGCTCAAGACCCTTCAGCTTGACACGTCTGTTTCGGTAATTAGGTCTGCCGAGCACCTGAACAAATGTGAATACCGCCTCTGACTTATCCTTCGCGACAAACATCCACGCATCCCACATATTATCCTCAAATATATTGCCTATGCGGTACTGGTCACCCGTGCGGATAATGGGATTATACTTGTTGAAATCCGCTATCTGCGCGGGGATCGCGTCTCTGTCAGCCTGTGGTATCCTTGTCACGTCAAGCTCGTAGCCAAAGGTTCCCACCATCGCAACGTTTCCTCTGGTGGAGAACGGCGTTGTACGCCCTACTGTGTGGTTCGGACAGTCGGAAACGTGCGCACCCATTGCGGAAACGGGATAGCATATGGACGTGCCGTGTTGAATTTTAAGCCGCTCGATAGCGTCTGTGTCGTCGGAACACCAGATCTGCGGCGAATAATAGAGCATTCCCGGGTCAAAGCGCGCTCCTCCGCCCGAACAGTTTTCGAGAAGGATATGCGGATAGTCGGTCGTTAGTCTGTTCATCAAGTCGTAAACGCCGAGTACATATCTGTGCCAAAGCTCGCGCTGTCGCTCCTTAGGCAGCGAAGTCGATCCGACCTCCGTCAGCTGACGATTCATATCCCACTTGATATACTCAATATTCGCGCTGTCAAGAATGTTCTTCATCATGCCGTAAACGCAGTCGCGAACCTCCTTGTTGGAGTAGTCCAGAACATACTGCTCACGCGACATGGTCATCTCTCTGCCGCGAACCTGAATAGCCCATTCGGGATGCTTTTTGTACAGCTCGCTGTCAGGCGAGATCATCTCCGGCTCAAACCAGATACCGAACTTCATGCCAAGCTTGTTTACCTCGTCGACAAGGTACTTTAAGCCGCCTTTAAGCTTCTTTTCATAGACGAACCAGTCGCCGAGCGAGCTGTTGTCCGAATCTCTGTGACCGAACCAACCGTCATCCATAACCAGCATTTCAATGCCGAGCTTTGAAGCTTCCTTGGCAATGTTGATGAGCTTGTCAGTGTCAAATCCGAAATAAGTAGCCTCCCAGTTGTTGATCAGTATCGGGCGGCGCTTATCCTTGTATTCGCCGCGGATAAGGTGCTTTCTGTACAGATCGTGAAAGGTGCGCGACATCTTGCCGATACCCTCGTCCGAATAAATCATTACGACCTCGGGAGCGACAAATTCCTCACCCGTTTCGAGAAGCCAGTTGAAGTCAAAATGGTTAATTCCCATTACGGCTCTTGTATACTTGTTCTGAGTTACCTCAGCCTGCGCGAAAAAGTTGCCGCTGTAAACGAAATTGAATCCATACGCCTCACCCGTGTCCTCGTCCGCGTTATGGGAAACAAGCGCCATAAACGGGTTGTTTTGGTGGGAGGATTCTCCCTTTACGGAATCTATCCCCTGCTTGCCGTGGTGGAGCTTGGAACGCTCCATAATGCGCTCTCTCGCCCAGCTTCCGTTAAGGGTGATAAAATCGTAGCCGTCGTTGTCAAAGTCAACGCACATGGACAGAACTCTCTTTACGTTGAGCGGAGCTTTACCCGTATTTTTCAAACGGACGCTTCTTGTGATGACGTTCAGCTCATTAAATACTGTGTAAAGCAGCATCGCTTCAAGTCCCGTGTGCTTGTCTATACAAGTGATCTCAAGCGTTTCAGCTTCGTTTTCATTCGCAAACGTCGACGGAAGTCCATCCAAAGTGGGTTTGCCCTTGTACACCTTATGTGAAACATACCGCAGGTCACAGGCGGTCATACCCTCGTCGTCCATTACCATAAGGCATGGCTCGCGGTAATCTCCCGTTCCGTGACAAGGGTACTCAAAAGCGGTCTGATCCATAAAGGTACCCATGTCGCGCATATTTGTCTTAGGTACCCAAGGGTTTTCTTCTAAACGGAGAAGAAAAGTAAGATCGTCTCCGCTTATTTTCTTCCCGTAATAACCGTGAATAAGAAATCCCTCGTCGATAACGCCGAAAACATAGCTTGCGTCCTTTGCGTCAAGCTGAAACATCCTGATATCCTCGGCAAAGGTCACGTTGTCGTTTATCTGCCATGCCCACCTTTTGTATTCCTTATGATAATCGCGAATAATAATGCTCAACACATATCCGTCCTTTCTGTTTCGTAAATGCATAATGCCCCGCTTCTTAGGAGCAGTTCTCTTATATTCTACCATTACAAAACCGCGCGGTCAAGATTAAATTGTGAAACTTACGGTTTCAAATTTCTAAAGTATGATTTGGCACTGCTCCCCGAAAAACGGACACTAAAAAATGACTGCCCCTCATGACGCCAATGGAATTTCACTTCGCATTTGTTGTCTAATCATAACCACGCTTGAAACGCGTGGTTTACACTGGTGCTTCAAGCTCCTGATACCGGCTTGCGCTTGAAGGCGCATTGAAGGGTCTGGCAACCGAATCTTTTTGGCTTATTGGTTCTTGCGACCCGTAAACGGGTCAATATACTCTTTCAGGGCTATCTGATCGTTTGCTATATTCTCGGTCAGTTGATTGCGAATGTACTCCTCTATCGCTTTCTTATTCTTTCCTACCGTGTCTACATAGTACCCTCGTACCGGAAATGCCGATTACCGTACCTGTACTTCAAATTCGCGTGCCCATCAAATATCATCAGAGAACTCTTACCTTTCATATATCCCATAAAGTTCGCCACGCTCATATGCGGCGGTATTTCTACCAACATATGTATATGATCCGGATATGCTTTTGCTTCTATTATATTCACTTTCTTTTGTTCACATAACTGCCGTAGATTTTTCCCTATGTCCGCCTTTATTTGTCCATATATTATCTGTCTCCAGTATTTCGGCGCAAATACTATATGGTACTTGCAATTCCACTTGGAATGTGATAAACTATGATTGTCATCCTTTTGACATCCTCCTTTGCTTTCTAGATGTGGTCGCCAATTCTACACCTATTATAGCGTTGGAGGTTACTTTTTGCTTAATCTAAAGATTTTTATTCCACCGCTTCAAGGTTTTTTTATTTTAAGTCATATGGCGATGAAATAAAACTGGATAAAAGCTCTTTGACTGTAATGTAAAGGATGTATTTATAAATCTCTTGTCGTGATACCGATCTCAGATGATAGGTGGTGTGTTTTCATCAGAATTAACAAATAACCGCAGTTATTAGCTGTGGCCATATGCTATTAAGCAATGCTGTTATAATGCGGGTTTTGGTAGGTATCCTTAAATATGTTATCACTTAATATTTTTCCCTTAGGCAGAAGCGGTATTCATGTCTGCGGCGTGCATACTGC
>ERZ778496.2038-NODE-2038-length-12717-cov-6.355710_pt1 | contig 12717 bp, 9 predicted proteins | sample MGYA00433099_ERZ778496 | MGnify/ENA primary metagenome ERZ778496 (study PRJEB29527, sample SAMN07138962) | mouse gut metagenome | material: feces | host: mouse | place: China:Nanjing | collected 2016-01-25 ... | reverse complement strand
ATGTACATCCACCCCGACCGCTGGCAGCCGAAAGATTACCGCACGGCGGGCAAGACCAAAGAGGAGAAACAGATCAACGAGATGCTCGAAGAGTTGCGCGTGCTGATACGGCGCAAATACGACGAGATGCTTCGGCGCGAGGAGGTCATCACGGCCGGCAAGCTCAAAAACGCCATCACGGGACTCGACCAGAACGCCACTACGTTATTGCAGGTTTGCGACCGTTTCATCGAGGATTACACCGACCTGCTCAAAACCGAGCAATGCTGCCGCGAAACGTACCTGCGTTACAAACTGACCCGCAACCGACTTGCTGAGTTCATGCAGGCGCGCTACCGCCTGCCCGACATGGCGGTCAAGGAGCTGCATCCCCGCTTCGCTACCGATTTCGACCGGTGGCTGCGCATGAACTACCGACTGACGAATAATTCGACGATGAAGTTGATGCGGCAGCTGAAGACCATGTTGCATGTCGGCTATTTGAACGGCTGGTCGAAAAACGATCCGCTGGCGGGCTACAAACTCCATTTCGAGAAGGTGGACAGAGGCTACCTGACCGACGAAGAACTGGACCGCCTCGCGAACAAGGTATTCGCCATGAAACGGCTCGAAGTCATCCGCGACCTCTTTCTGTTCAGCTGCTATACCGGCTTGGCCTATATCGACCTCAAACATCTATCCGCCGATATGATCCGCCGATGGCCCGACGGCAATCTGTGGATCGACACCAAACGGCAGAAGACCGATGTTCCCGTGCATGTGCGCCTGCTCGACGTTCCCATACGGTTGATCGAGAAATACGACGGTACGGCCGAAGGCGGTTTGCTTTTCCCCGTCCCGTCGAATCAGAAAGTCAACTCCTACCTGAAAGAGATTGCAAGCGTGTGCGGCATCGACAAGGATTTGACATTCCACATGGCGCGGCACACCTTCGCTACGACCGTGACGCTGGCCAACGGAGTGCCGATCGAAACCGTATCGAAGATGCTCGGACATACGAATATTCAGACGACGCAGATTTATGCGCGGGTCATCGACACGAAGATCAACAACGACATGGAGGTTCTCGCCGGCAAGCTGAACGCCAAAGCGATGATTGGCCCGACAACGGCTGCGGCCGGTTTATAAACGGATTCTTATGGAATTGCAAATCATACAGAACAAGATTCACGAGGTGCGCGGCATGCGGGTGATGCTGGACAAAGACCTCGCGGAGTTGTACGGCGTCGAAACCAAGGCTCTCAACCGTGCCGTCAAACGAAATATCGAGCGCTTTCCGGAGCGGTTCATGTTTCAGCTGACCAAAGAGGAGGCTTTAAGGTGCCGAATTGGCACCTTAAACGATATGCCGCTCGAACGAGGCAAACACCTGAAATATCTTCCCTATGCCTTTACGGAACAAGGCGTTTCGATGTTGTCGGCCGTATTGCGAAGCCCGACGGCGATTCAGGTCAGCATCTCGATTATGGATGCGTTCGTCGCCATGCGCAACTGCATCCTGACCCGAACCGCCGAATCGGTCGAGATCGCGCGACTCCGAGAGCGGGTTCTCGAACTCGAACAAGCAACCGAAGAGATATTGGGCGGAGTCAACGATCTTTCGGAAGACGTGCGCAAGGATATCGAAACGATTTACGAAGCGATCGGAGCATTATCGGTCGAACTGCCGAAACGGAATGCAGCCCGAAGGCCGATCGGATTTCGAGTTACCCCTGAAAAGGAACAGTAGCGCAACGGAGACAAAGTATCTCTTCCGTACTCGCCGCCCCGTCTACCTTTACGCCAAAGGAGAGACGAGGTGGCGATTTTTGGTCTGAAATATTACGCAGACCTTCGCTCGAAGTACAAGGGCGTCTTGTGGCGCGTGGAGATTTCGGAGCGTGGGTATGCAGGTCCGTCGGAGGAGATGGCCTTCGACGGCGGTACACCGTTGCAGATCACGTGGGAGAAACGGGGCGACGAGTTCTACGTGCCGGTCAAGGCTTCGGAGGCGACCATCAACATCCTCTGCAAGGAGAATTTCCATTACTTGGCTCTGTTCACCTCCGATCCCCGTTATTTTCGCGTCTCGATCTTCCGCAATCGGCAGCTCTATTGGCGGGGCTACGTCACCTCCGACCTCTACTCCGAGAACTTCACCGCTCCGCCCTATACCGTCACGATCAAGGCCGTGGATGGCTTCAACCTCTTGTCGAGCATTCCGTTCCGCGACCTCGTACATATCGGCATCGCGGGCAGACGGTCGCTGCGGGAACTGCTCTCCTCCTGCATCGACCTGTTGGAGTTGGATCTCGATATGGCGGACTGGCTGGACCTGTATGCCGAGGGCATGGACGAGAACGCCTCTCCGCTCCGTCAAACCTATATCGACCTCGAACGGCTCTACTACGTCTACGAGAAGCCTACCTATCGCGACATCCTCGAACTGTGCCTGCGTCCGTTCGCCGGACAAATCTTCCAGTCGAACGGCGCTCTGCATATCCGCCGTGCCGTGTCGCTCTACCGAACCGCTCGTCCCGTGAATTTCTACCGCGTCGGCACGGAGTATCCCGTCGGGAGGATCGTTACGGGCAGCGGACTGCGGCTCGTGATCCATACCGGTGCGCAGGTCGTCGCGTCGGCAGCACGCGAGCGTATCGACGGTATGTGGACGGGCGACCTGCACATCGAGGGAAGTTCGACGCTCGACATCGTCCCTGCGCTGCGCAAGGTCTCGGTCGATGTAAAGAACAAGAGCCTCGACAACCTGATCGCCCGCATCGGGTTCTACGATCCCGACGCTTGGACGGATCCGCACGGCTTCGTCTCCGTGAAGAGCGGGGAGGAACTCTATTTCAGCGGCGAGGATGCCTATCGGGGTGCGGAGGTCGTAACTCGGGGCTTTCCCGTCGAGCAGTGCAACTTCCCGCTCGTATGGGAGTTCGGGTTGCAGACCTACCATCGGGAATGGGGATTGGGTATTTACCGTCCGAACGAAAGCGTCGATGTCGCGGTGCATTACGGCGTCCGCATCGTCGGCGAAAAGATGACATACAGCCTCACCGAGAGCGGCTCGTGGGTGCAGTCTTCCGACGGGGAGATCGCGAGTACGGTCAAGACCGGCAACGAGCAGAATATGAAGATCGAGATCGACGGCATACCCTGCGACGGCGAGTGGCGGTTCTTCATCCGGCAGACGCTCATCGGCAAGATTACGACCTATACCGACCGCTTCGGCAATCCGAGCGGCCGCACCTCGGGCTATCAGGAGAGCGCCGCATTCCGCAAGATGACGCTCTCGATCGATGCGGGCGACAGCTACGACAAGGGATTGCGCTACGAGTCGCTCGTCGATCCCGCGAACAATGTCGATATGTCCGTAACGCTTCCCGTGAGCGATATTCCCGCCATTCCGAACGACCGGCTGCTCTATGCGCTCTACTACCTTGATGCCGGCGGCAATCCCACGCGCATATGGCATACGAAAGGTCGGAACGACTACGACACGCTGGTCGGCCATATCGTGCAGGGAGCATTGCGATACAAGCAGCTGCCGAGCCGCCGCATCACGGGCGAGATCTTCTCGGGACAGCATATCGATATGAATACGGTGGTTCGGGACGACAAGTTCCTGAACGCCGCTTATTACCTGAACTCCATCGAACTGAATGCCCTCGACGACTCCTACAACAGCGAACTCACGGAGATGCCGCATCTGCTCGCGACGGAGAGACCGCCGGAGGGCGACGACTGCATAGCGGTCGCGACGCTGTCATTCACGGTCGGCAAGGCGATCCGCTGCCTGAACCGGCTGCTGCTCCAGTCCGCCGATAAAAAGACGGTCTATGCCTTCGATACCGCTACGCGGCAGGTGCGGGAGATCTACTGCAGCACGACGTCCTTCGAGATGTTCGAGGCGGACGAGGGGTTCGTCGCGGTGGACGGGAAAGAGGTCCGCTACCTCGACTATCGCGGCACGGTCGAACGGATATACGTCCCGCCGGAGGAGTACCGCAACGTCGCGACCTATATGGACGGGTATATCCATATCCTGAAATCCTACCGGCAATATATCGGTCCGCGGGGCGGCAATGCCGGCGGACGCAGCGCCGCCACAGCGGAGGACGAGGACCCGAACTACCGCACCTATCGCTACCTCTCGCGTCCGGAGTGCAAATACGTTTCGCCCGACGCCTCGACCGGCTATCGCGGACGGGGATATGCCTACGAGGGTACTCCGATGTCGGGTGCGATCCTCGCCCTGCGGCGCACGGAAAATACGATCGTCGTGAACACCTCGCAGGGCGCCTATCTGCACGACAAGCGGTTCCACCAGCCCTGCAAGATGCTGCAATTCGCTGCAGGTGAGCAGATCGTCACCGTCTCCGACAACTATATAGGCATCAACGCCGACGATATGCTGTGGTTCTACCGGCGGGATTCGATTACCGAGCGGACGCTGCTCCGGCGGTTGGGACGCTGGGCGGATCACGCCGACCATACGATGAGCGAGGTCGTACACTCCTACGACGACGGCATCTTCATCCGGAACTTCCGCGACGACACGACGACCGACGTTCGGAACGCCGCCGGCTGGGGCGAGAACATCATGGGATTGTTTTTCATCTACGGCGACCTCTATATCGTGCGCGAACGAGCGATTTACAAATACATTCCTGAATAAGTGCGAAACTATGGAAACACTATCCATCATTCTGAACTTCATTCTCGCCAGCGGTCTGGCGGGAACGATCCTCTTTTTCAACGCGAAGAAGCGCAAGGAGAACGCGGACGCCGATTCCGCCGAATTAGCGAACACGGAGAAGGTCGTGGCGATCCAGTCCGAGCAGATCTCGCGGCTGGACGGGCGCGTGGAGAAACTCGAAGAGAAGGTCGGCAAACTCGAAATCATCATCGAGCACAAGGACGTGGAGATCGACCGCAGCCGCATCGTCATCCGGCAGGCCTACAAATGCGAAACGCCGCCCGAACATTGCCCGGTCTTGCTCAAAAGAGCCGAGTTGGAACGCAGACGCAAAGAGAACGACGAGAATAACCGAAAATCATAAAGCAATGAGCAGAGGATTAAACAATCGTAATCCCGGCAATATCCGCCGATCGGCAACGAAGTATCTGGGCGAAGTTGCGCCCTCGCGCGATGCCGCATTCAAGCAGTTCGAGACGATGGCGTGGGGCTACCGTGCGATGTTCGTGCTGCTGGACTCCTACTCCCGCAAGGGTTACCGGACAATCCGGCAGATGATCTCGCGCTACGCTCCGCCCATCGAGAACCATACTGAAAATTATATCCGTTGCGTGGCCGAATGGTCGGGCATCGGCGCCGACGAACCATTGGATACGCAGGCGGGCGAGACGATGATCCCCATCGTGGCGGCTATGTCGCGCGTGGAGAACGGGCGGCCGGCGGTACTATCGGACGTCGAGGCAGGCTGGACGCTCTATCTGCAACACAAACCCTAAGCAGCCATGTCCCGGAGAATCGCCGATTTACTTATAAAGATCGGAGCCGACTCGTATGAGTTCCAGCAGAAGGCGCAACAGGTCGAGAAAGGGCTCGGTTCGCTCGAAAAGAAGCTGACATCCGTCGGCAAGTCGCTCTCGTTGAAACTCTCCGCACCCCTTGTGGCATTGGGCGGCGTGTCGCTGCACTTGGCAGATGTGCAGGCCAAAGCCGAGGCGAAGGTGCAGCAGGCGCTCAAGGTTACGAATCGGGCCGTCGGTTACAACTTCCGGCAGCTGGCCGACTATGCTTCGGAGTTGCAGGGCAAGACGATTTTCGGCGACGAGACGATCCTCGACAAATCCACCGCCCGCCTGTTGGCTTTCACCAACATCACGGGCGAGAACTTCAAGCGCACGCAGGCGTTGGCATTGGACCTCGCCACGGCGTTGGAGATGGATTTGGGTTCGGCGTCGTTGCAGTTGGGCAAAGCGCTCTCCGATCCCGCGACGAAGCTCTCGTCGCTGTCGCGTGCCGGCATCACCTTCTCCAAGGAGCAGACGGAGGTAATCAAGAAGCTCGCCGAGACGGGCGACATAGCCAAGGCGCAGGCGATGATCCTCGACGAGTTGGAGCGCAAGTTCGGCGGGCAAGCCGAAGCAGCCGCACGGACGGGACTCGGAGCCGTGCAGCAGCTCAAGAATGCGTGGGGCGACTTCCTCGAACGGATCGGGGCGGCCATCATGCCTTTTGCGACGAAGATAGCGGGTGCGCTCTCGACGGTCGTGCAGATGCTGCAATCGATGTCGCCGGCGATGATGCAGACGATCGTCGTCGTGGCGGGGCTGGTCGCAGCGGTCGGTCCCCTTTCGCTCGGAATCGGCGCCGTGATCAAGGTGCTGCCGATGCTGGCGGCGGGATTTACGGCATTGCTGTCGCCCGTCGGGTTGATTATGGCGGCGGTCCTCGCACTCGGTGCAGCATTCGCCTACGCCCGCATCCAAAAGCAGAAGATGATCGACGAGATGGCCGAGACCGAATCGCTCGACGAGCTCGAACGCAAGTTGCAGGAGAATATCGCCGAGCAGAAAGAGATCATCGCCACGACGACCAAGACGCGGATGGTTCCGAATTTCGGAGGATTGGTCGCCGGTTTTACTTTGCAGAAAGTCCCCGACGAATCGAAACTCGCACCCCTGCGCAAGGAGTACGATCTGCTGACGGCAGCTATCGAGAAGAAACGCGAAACGGAGAAGAAGGCGGCCGAGGCGCAGGCCGAACTGGACAAGGTAACGGACGAAGCACGCAAGCAGACCGAGGAGCTGATGAAGTCCATCGCCGGAACTAACGCGCAGACGGAACAAAGCACGGGCATCATCGGTAAATTGCAGGCGCAGATCGAGGCCCTCGAAAAGAAGAAACTGCTGCCCGAATCGACCGTCGAGGATATCGCCGCGGCAAACGCCGAGATCGAGAAGTTGCAAAAAGAGCTGGAGCGCATCAAGAATATCAAGCCTGAAGATCTGAAACCCGTCGTCAAGATGGATGGCATTCTGCCCGAAGGCTTCGAGTTGGAACTGCCGGCGCCGAAACTCAAGATGGGCGATCAGAAACCCGTAACATCGCAATACGCGCAGCAGATGCAGGCGATATTCGGTGCGGTGCGCGAAGGGTTGTACGGCTGGGCGGACGACAACAGCGCATACTTGCAGGAGCACATCGCCGACACGGTTTCGATGGTCGAGAACTACACGACGGCACTGACGGCGAAGGGTTGGTCGTTCTCGGCGGCATTGGAGCATGTCCACGCCTTGATTGCGGAGGTGATGACGCGCTTCGATCAGCAGGTGTCGAAGTTTATGGCCGACAGCATCGTCGCAGCAGCGGAGGCTATCGGACAGATCATCGCCGGCGATTTGGGATTCGGAGGGCTGATGAAAGCGATCCTGACGCAGTTCGCTTCCTTTCTGAAAAATATCGGTTCGCAACTTATCGAGTTCGGCGTGATGATCATCGCCTTCAAGTCGGCGTTGAAATCCGTCCTTGCGAACCCGTGGGCGGCGATCGCCATCGGTGCAGCGATGGTCGCGGCAGCAGCCGTAATGACAGCACTCATCAACAAGAATGCGGAAAAGAGCGTGCCGGCGCTGGCCAACGGCGGGTTGGCATACGGTCCCACCTATGCGATGGTCGGCGACAATCCCAATGCCGGTACGGATCCCGAAGTCATCGCGCCGCTGTCGAAGTTGCAGGCGCTGCTCCCGACAGGCAGCAGCGCGCAGAACCTACGAATAACCCTCGGCGGTCAGTTGACGGCCAAGGGTCGGGATTTGGTATATGTTCTCGGAAAAGAGAACTTCAAGTCAGAGGTGTTGGGAGGGTGATTTTTAAGTCTGTAGCATAAGAAAACAACTCGACTTCGAAACAGATGTTTGTTTCAGTTTTATCATAAAGTTCTTTGCCGATAATTAATTTTGAATTATAACCCCTTTTCAATAGTCATTACTAATGATAATAATTCAGTTCCAAAGTCTTGTGTGAGCTGTATTTTATCAGTTCCCCATTGAAGAGCACCTAATGTTTTACCTCCGTTATTAGTAATTGGCAAGTCATAAATATCGACATAATCTCGGGCTAAATTCGTAATATAAAGATTTTTATCGAACCATACTTTCGCGAATTTAGGAGTAAGATTCTTTACCTCTACAGACCATGGCCAACGAGAATTTGTGTCCTCTGAATTGCTGGGAGTATTGCTCAATACTTGAAATACCGAGATAATTTTTCTTGAACCAACTCCATAAGATATCAATAAGTCATCATTACGGACAATCTTGGGACGTTTCGCAAAATATTGTTTTGTCTCTTCAGAGTAATTTCCATCAAAAACAGGATCTTCTGTATGACCGATGGGCTTGAGAAAGATTCGAGTGTTTGGAGTTATATTAAGATTGAATCTACTTGAAGCAATGATGTCATTAATATTTATGGCTGGAGGCAAAATTTGCGGCGCTGTAGGATATTGCTGTTTATGTGAATCTACTCGATATTTTACATCATTAAGCATATTGTCTGTCAATTCATATTCAGCCGTGTGGATAATCATTTTTTCGAGATTATCAATTTGATCTTTATCATCGAAACAACAACCCCATTCATGATTCCTGAAAAATCCATTGTGGGTAGCATTTGCAGACGTCACAAGGGCATTAAGTGGTACACCATTGGATTTGAAGATATAAATTTTACCGTGTAAAGAGTTGTTTATTAAGATAGAATTTTGAATTCCATATTTAGTTGCCATTCGTTTGAATGAGAGCAAAGACTGTGTTTTATCTGCAATCTCATTCCTTTTCAGAGTGGTCATAAAAGTCATGGATTTAAGCGAGCAGGAGCTTATTACCTGGTTTAAAAAATTATCAAAATCTGAAACGCAAAACGGACTAACAAGAATAATCTCATCGGCAGAAGATGCCAAATTCTCTATTACGGAATAGTGATTATTTTTAGTTATGTTATCAACAATATACATAGTGTAGTAAATTGAGACTTTGTTTCCATAAAAATAGTAAAAATTCATTTATTTTCACTGTCGAAGAGTAAAATTTATGGACGAAATTCGCATCAAAGACCTCGCGAGCGCTTCGGGACAGTTGGCGGAGTTCGACGCGTTCGAGTTCATCGTCGACGTCCCGACAGCCGCCGCATCGATGAAGGTTTCCGGCAAGGAGATCAAGGGCGTGATGGCTCCGAAGAAGCATACGCACGCCGTCTCCGACATCACGGGACTGTCAGGTAAACTCGACAAGAAGTTGGACAAGAAAGGCGGTACGATCTCGGGCGACTTGTCGGTTATGGGCGACACGTACCTGCGACGGCTTCATTTGGAGGAGTTCTTGGAGGTTCCCGAATACCGCTATAACCGCATCGAAACGGTCGTCGGCGACAAATGGTCCGCTCCGGGCGGCGGTATCGTCGAACTCGTCTCGCCGGAGAACCGGACATTGGTCGTCAAACTGGAGGAGGGCGAAATAAGCACCTTACGCGAGAACGACCTCTGCATGGGTATCTTCCTGAACTCCGCAATGGACGCTTCGAGCGGCAATACCGTCGATTCGGACGACTCGTTCGGCAACCGCACCTATGCCGGCTTCACGACCTGCTACTTCCGCCTTACCGAGTGCCTCGACCGCGATACCTACGCCGAATGGCGGTACGAACTGCGCGAGGGTTACCCCTACCACCCGCAGACGGCGATGCAATTCGTGGCATTCGGTAATACGGCCGACAAGGAGCGCCGAACCTCCCGCTACGAAACCCGCACCTACCTGCGCTTCCTCACGGGTATGGACGACTGGACGATCCGCCCGGAGAATATCGCGGCGCAGTTCGGCGACTTGTCGAATCTCAAGGCGCACCACGGTCTGGATATGACCGGTTATTCAGCCTACCTGAAGAACATCCACCTCACGGGGTTCCTCTCGGACAAGTCGGGCGACTCATGGTTCGACTCCGCTACGGGCAATATGCAGCTCTTCAACCGTACGACGGGTTACGGCGTAAGTTTCCGCAACGGCATCCTGCGCTTCGGTCGCATAGACCCTGAGAAGCCCGATGCCGGAACGGATTTCGACGAGTTGATGCAGACGATCTCCTCAACGCTGGAGACGCTCGGCCGTATCAACTCCGACGAGTACGTCTCGCCCGTGGAGAAGTCGTTTTTGAAAGAGCGCTTGCAAGATATCCGAACCGAATACGAACAACTTCGCGCCAATGCCCTGCGGCTGCTCTCTGTGTTTCGTTATCGCAGCGCGAATGGGAAATTTCTTATGGTGCACGGTAAGCGGCGCGCCGTCCGGTTGCTCGCCGATGAGTGGATGCCCTACGAGGATGCTTATCAGCGGGCCGTTGCCGCTATCGGGAAATACACGCAGCCGGAACCGGAGTTCATTCCGATCGAGGATGATTTCGCCGACATCGAGGCTTACTATACAGCGCGCCGAACGATCGGAGCGCTCTTGGACGAAGCGGCGAAAATCGACAACAGCGATTTGGAGTATCTGCGCGAGAACTTTCAGGATATCTCGACGGAGATCGATGCCGGAAGCGGCGTGGTGCTGTCGGGGTTCGTCGGCGTAAAGGACGATACAGACAAGAAGGTCGTGGCGGGTCGTGGCGGGCTGCGCATTGAAAGGCGCTCCGGCGTCGAAGCACGGCAAGTTGATGTTCTTCGCCGGAGCGGACGGGATCGAGAACGCCGCGATGGCTGCCACACGCATCTACGAAGACGGGCACGTCGAAATGGCGAGCGGCATCTTCAGCGGATATTCGAAAGTGCAGTTCAAATACTTCACGGACGAAGGTACGGACTACAACGCCTCGACCCGCAAATATACATTGAACCGCAACTTCAACCTGATCGCCAACGGCGCGGATTTCGGCACTTACATCATTTGGCTGAACCTGCCCGTATCGGCCGAGTATATCGGCAGCGTGGTGAACCTCTACGACTGTCCGATACGCACCCGTTCATCGCCCAGTCTGGTACTTGCGGCGGACGACACGCAGTCGGGCATCGTCTCTACACTGAAGAAAGATGCCTTTGGAATGGGCTATCTGCCGGTTCCTCGCATCGAGACCTACGGAGGGCTGCTGCAACTGTTGGCTGTGCCGTCGCCCTATTTCCTCCGCCAAATGCATGTGGCACGTAACTTATCAGATGATGTCCGAATTCAAGATTTACAAAGAATAGAATTATGGCAATAGAACAAATAGGGTCGATTATAGGACGGCCTGCAACCGGATCGGATACCGATACGATCACGCTCTCTCAACTTCCGAAGGTGACGACTTTGGCTGCCACCGACCTTATCGAAATCGACCGCAACGGTACGGGTGCTACCGTGACTTATGCGACGTTGGTCGATGCGATGACCGCTTCGCTCGGACTGACGGGTATCGAGGAGGCACTGAACCATATTATCGGATAGCGTATGGCAGACTTTACTTCACTCGTTTTGCGGCTCGATGCGCTGCGGCAGCACCTTGCCGGGACGCTCCGCGACAAAGGCGTGGCGATAACCGACGAAGAGACGTTGGCATCGCTCGTCGATAAAGTCGCATTGGTGGACAGCACCAGCGGAATGAATCAGATCCGCAACGGCTACCAACTCTTTCGGGGCAATACGACGATGTCGGTATTTCCGGAGTTCGATACGGCGTCGTTCGATTCGATGTATCAGATGTGCTACGGCTGTACGGCGCTGGAGCGCGTGCCGACGCTCGACACTTCGAACGTCGCGAATATGATGTATGCTTTCTACGGCTGTACGAACTTGCAGGAGATCGGCGGGCTGGACACCTCGCGCATTACCTCCGCCTCGGAGATGTTCCACGGCTGCAAGAGCCTGCGCAAAATCGGCGGAAGACTCGACTTCAGCAAGGTAACCTCGAAGATCGACACGACGTTCGTCTCCTGCTCCGCACTCGAAACGGTAATCATCGACGGACCCGTCGATGTGGACATCGCCGTGAACGGCTGTCCGAAACTCACGGTCGAGAGTTTGGTATTCCTGTTGAACGCGCTATCCGATACCGGTAATGGCAAAACCTGCAATATCGGAGCGAAGAACCTCGCTAAACTGAATGCTATCCAAAAAGCGATCGCGACAGACAAGGGGTGGATGCTGACGTAAATGCTATTGCTCGAAACTTTCCCAGTCTACACAGAAACCGCTTACATTGGTCTCTGCCCACCGAAGATATTGTTCATCTTCAGCCTTAACCTCTGCCAGCGTTTTCCCTTTATGCTTGCCGAATCGCATCGTGTCGGAAGGTCCTAATTTGTCATTGGGCTTATGCTCCGATGCCTGTTCGATGTCGATATCCGGTGTGGCAGTCGGTTCGCCGATTACATTTACGAGAACCCATCCGCCGCACCCGCAACAAGGAATCGGACGAGGCTCCGCATCGCTTTTCTTGCACCAATACGCGTCTTCTCGTTGTCCGTTGCGCAGATAATATCCCCAAGCATGACCGTATTCGCCTTTCGGGGCGATCTTCGTTACGACGACCGATTGGTTCCGATACCAGTCGGAAACTCGCCCATCGGGAAATCGTCGTACTTCGAACGGCAATGCCCGACCTATTCGATAGTATATCTTGAAAATGTTATCGTGCGGATACATAATACAGACTTTTTTATTCGGTACAATCGATCTCCACCTTGATCGCTCCGTCGCGGCGGTTTTCGAAGAGGTCGTATGCCTCGGCGATGC
>ERZ778496.2036-NODE-2036-length-12722-cov-3.211573_pt1 | contig 12722 bp, 9 predicted proteins | sample MGYA00433099_ERZ778496 | MGnify/ENA primary metagenome ERZ778496 (study PRJEB29527, sample SAMN07138962) | mouse gut metagenome | material: feces | host: mouse | place: China:Nanjing | collected 2016-01-25 ... | reverse complement strand
CAGCCAGTCCGGATTATTCTTGTAATCGCTTCCCGAAAATTGGCAGTCAAAGTGATACATCTGGTATGCCTCCCTGACACCGCGAAACTCAAGCGGAATCTTCACCACCTCGTCCACATAGCGGCAGGAGCGCACCATCTCCGCCCTCTCCTCATATGGGACAAAGGGCTCCACCTCCTTATATTTGCGCACACCCTCATCGGAAACCACCCCCACAATCAGATACTCACACTGTTCCTTGGCCCGCTTAAACATGTTTAGGTGTCCCACATGGAACAGGTCGAACACGCCGGAAATATAGCCCGTATGATACCTTTTCCGCTCAGTCTGCGCTATTTGCATCTGTGTCTGCGCAATAGGCTTTCTCTTCCTCGGATAGTCCTTCCCGGCATCGAAAATGCCATACTCTTTCACACCCAGCTCTTCTAGCTGCCGTACCACCGACAGGTAATTTTTGATGCAGATCCGAACCTTATACTCCCCGCTTGGCAGTTCTTCAAAAATCGCCGGTGAACAAATCCCGATGCCTTCCAGCTCCTGCCCCCATTTATGCTCGTTATTGTCAACAATCGCATAGACGGGATAATCCTGCCCGTACATTGCCAGAAATTTTTTCGTAAAATGACCTGACCCAAACAGAATCAGTTTTCTTCCCTCCACATTGCGGAAAATATCTACGAAAAGCCGCTGATACTCGTCCGTGGAAAAATTCATCCGCTGCCTGTTTGCATAGATCGTCTCCACGTTGCCCCTGCACGCCTCATGATAGATCCGCAGCTCCCTTTCCTTTCTTAAATCCCTCAGGAATTCCCCTTCCATCCTCTGCCAGCGCTCCCGATATTTTGTCAATCCGTATCTTTCGTACAATTCCTCCACCGGCAGAATCTTCATCAATTCCACATTTCCTGCATAAAATGTGCCAACCATCCGGGAAATAATTGCGTTGGCCGGATAGTTTTCCTCACAAAACTCCTGGTCATAAAAAACAAACTCCCCGTCTATGTAAAAGCTGTTGAGCGGCACCATATCAACATAGCCCTTACGCAGAATGGCGCCCTCTCCATCCCCCTGATCGGATTCCACAATAGCAGAGGACCGCAAAATCAGATCCCGAAAATGATCCATCTCCTGCAAAAAACGTTCTCTGTCTGTACGAAGCAGCTTCTTGAGATAAACCTGCCCCACCTCCGCCTGTATCAGCGGCATTTGACAGACGCCGCCCTCCAGCTTCGTATCTACCACGGGAATGCCGCGCTCCTTCAGTTCCTTCGCATGGGCCGCCAGCTTTTCAAGCCGTGCTTCGCCCTCCGGGTAAACCGCCCGTTTCTCCACAATCCCCGTTCTGCGAACCACCGTGCAGAGTGCGCTCTCCCTCCCCCGCTCCATGGAGCAGGTCACATGCAATACATCACATAACGCTTCCTTTGACCCGCATTCAATCAGCCACGCATTCGCCAGTTTGTGAAACAGGCCGTCGTTATCCAAGCTCTCATACAGAGGCGCCTCCTCCAAAAATACGGTATCCGGATAATTATAAGTAGGGAACAAACGGTTTGCCAAATCCTCGTTCGGGAGATAGTCCTCCGCATAAATCAGACCGGGATTCTGCAGATCCGGCAGGACAGAAAAAAATCGGAAAGAGTTCCATCCCGCCGCCCTAAGCATTTTTTCCATTTCGTTCCTGCTGTAGCATCTGCCACGGAACACATCCTCCTTTTTATCATACGCTCTTCGATATCCCTCGATCCCGTCGAAGTTGCGGCCGGTATAGGGATCCCGGTCCCCACAGAAATAGCGGATGCCGAAACGGTTGTTCATACCGAGTAGCAGCCTGCCCTCCTCTTTCAAAAGGCTTCGCCAGTTCTGTAAAACCTGCTCCGGGTTTTCTGTGCACTCCAGTGCTTCCATCGCAATCAGATAATCAAAACCGCCTTTATACTCCTGTGTCCATGCCGTGTTACAGGACTGCTCCACCGGTGCGCATACCACGGCAAAAGACTTATCGAAAAGCATTTCAGCCAGCGCGTCCTTGCTGTCCCCGATATAGAGGACTTTTGCGTCTTGTTCGAAATCATACCATTGCAAAAGCCCGCATTTTATTCCGTTAATCAGTTCCTGTGTCTGGTCTGTGCTGCTCATCTTTGCCTCCGTTCTGAAATAAAAAAGATCTGATGCAGACTATGACGATTTCATACTTTACATCAGATTTTTAAACGCATACAATTTATGAATTTATTCCCACTACTATCTTTGTTCGTCTGCAAAGTTAGCCGCACTCATCAACTGGAAATCCAGAAAGATGACAATATAGTCTTTCTTTAAATATTCCGCCAGAGACATAAGTGTTGTCGTCTTACCATACTGTCTGCCCTTGTTTATGACAAAATATTTTTTCCTGCCTACAAATCTTTCCTTAATTTATCTAAGCCTGTCATCCCGGCACACCATTTAGTGTTCTTCCGGTTTGCAGCGTCCTTCTGTATTGAAATACCCCATTCCATGTCCTCCATGCCCTGAGCCAGAATTTGTTTCACACCTCATTTTTACTTTGTATTTTGGACGTGTAAAGGAAAGGCGTTTCTAAGTCTCATGTAAAGTATGAAATTGTCAAGGCGCTATTTGGTTTTAATATTTCCTACCGCCGAATAACGGCTATGCTGCATTCGTCTCCTATTGGAATTTTGGGAAGTTTCATGTTTAATTCCTTTTCAAAATCTGCCACCGCTGCTTTGACACCCGGCAGTTCCGGGTGAAAATAGTCGTGCAATAAAATCACGCCGCCTTTTTCCATCCTGTCCCAGAAAAAGCGCAGCCCCTCCAGCTGCGGCTGATATAAATCCATATCCAAATTGACAAAACAAAACTGATCGTCTATTCCCTGCGCACTCTCTGGAAAGTATCCCTTACAGATAATGGCTTTTTCCGGATATGGCATTCGTGCCTTTACATACTTTATCAGAGTCTCCGACGCTTCTTCCTGAAACGACCGAAACCCAAATGTTCCCTTCTCAAAAGCCGAAAAATTCGTGCTCTCATATACAACGTCATTCCTGTCAAATCCCTCAAAAGTATCGCACAGATATAATGTCCTGTCAGGCCAATACTTATTGATAAACATAGAGGTTTCCCCTTGAAACACACCACATTCCGCCACACTCCCCCTCAATCCCGTTTCTCTGGTATAATCGGCAAAACTTTTTATCCAGTTTTTTCTGACAGGATCCAGCGCAAGGAATGCGTCCTGATAAGTGTGATCCGTTTTCATAATCACAAGCTTCTCCTCCGGAATTCCAAGCTCAACCAGCTGTTTTACCGCCTCCGTAAATGTTTCACCAAACATTAGGCTGATAAACACCTTGTCAAAAGATAACTTCAAAAGACTGTCAGGGCTTATAATACGGATATTGTCTATCTCCTTATCCCATTTTGCAGCATCATTGTCACATATCGCCAGAATCTCCACGCCGCAATATTTCTCCAGTCCCCGTTTCAATTCCTTCCCATACTTTCCTGCGCCAAAAACTACCGCTTTCATCTACAACATTCCTCCTCACAATCCAGTTTGATCCTTCATCCTGCTGAACGTTTTTTATTGCTGGTTTCTATATCGCGTAACACACCGTTTCCGCAAAATGATCAGAATAATGTCTGATATACAGCTTATAATCAGAGTAAAACTCTTTTATTAAAAGCGGTAGTTCAAACAAATCCTCCCATCTATGATAAACACATATAGCCAGCTTGGGATGATATGCAGATATCATATTCTTTGCTCCAAAAAGTGCCTCTTTTTCCGCACCCTCAATATCCATTTTAATAAAAGTAGGCGTCTCCTCAAATTCTACATTGTCCAGAGCAACTGCCTCCACCTGTATGCCCGTTCCATGATCGGACACCTTTGATGCGGAAGAACCGTCGGCATCAAAGCATAGCACTGTGTTATCGGACCACACACCATATGGATACAGCTTATACGAATATCCTGTCAGATTTTCCCGTATCTGCTTAAACTTTGACGCTTCCGCCTCAAACATATAAATCTGCTTGTATTTTCCCTCTGCCCGTTTTATAAACTCCATTGCCGTATCGCCAATATACGCGCCGCAGTCCACAAACACTTCCTGCTCTGTCAATCCGACTTTCTGATCAAAATATTGTTCTTCTGCAGGACGCATGACATGTGAAATATCAGATAACAGAAACACTCTTTTGATTCGTTCCATATAGACTTCTCTGGAAATCTCATCTGCCAGCAGATCAAATACCGCCCTATACCTTTTTCTGTTCCTGACCAGAAAATCTATTGGTATTCTTTCGATATAATGTTCCATATAAAGGCATTGACTCCCGTCAAAACCCAGTTCCATCAGCTGTGCATATATTTTCTGATATATCGGTTCATCCGCAACGGTAATCAGGACAAAAAATCTTTTTTTTTTTTTTGCCAATTCCTCCACGCCTATGATTCCGACATTTGTCTCTTCATCAACGCTACCGGCTAACTTATTATCACAAAAAGCTGCAACCGGCACTCCTTCCCGCTCCAAAAAGCGGTATACAATATGTCCGCAGTTCCCTGCCCCAAACAGAATGATTGATTTTCCGCTGACCGCCTGCTCTTTTATTACTTCCATTTCCCGCCTGTGATGAGCCGCCTCTATAATCTCATCTATTGTCTTCTCGAAATCTATCACTTGCCATCTCCTCCGTAGGTGCGAATAATATACTGATAGACAGAATCCTCCCTGTATCCGTCCCCGTGCCATGTTAATTTCTGTATAAAAGTATCTTCCGTATATTCCCGATAATTGTCCGCTTCATATTGCTCGTCCAAATGCCGCCCCAGTACCATTGCCTTAATATTGTTATAAGGTATCCGGTTCAATCTGCTGCATATATCCGGGAAAAGATTGCAGGCAATCCCAATCAGATAATCCGTCGTCAGATAGTATTTAATCCGGTCATAATTCTGAAAATAGTAAAAATAGGCTTCCATCAAAAAACGAAATAACTTTTCCCCGCTCTGAGAGCACAAAAACCAAATTGCCCAGACAGCCTTCGCGTTAAATTCCCGTCCAAAAGTTGTTCTGGTATAAAGAGAATATTCCATGCATTCCCCTGGCATCGGTCCGCACATTAAAATCGTGGAATCCAGCCAGACCCCGCCATATTTATACAATAGACAACATCTGACGATATCTGAAAGGTGCGCCGGCAGGATCAGGCCGTGTTCGTATTTTTCTAATACGTAATCAGGAATATCTATGTACTCTTTGAAATTATCCTTCGTCAGAATCCGTAGCGGAACGCCCTCCGGCAGATTCTTTCTCTGGCTGTTCCAACATGCCTTTACAATGTCAGGCGCATTCTCTTCCCCTTGCCACCACATCGTCCACGCGCTTTTTGGGTATTTCCCGTTCGGTTCGTTCCATCCCGTATTGCATACTTCAAAGCCGCTGATAAATGGCTCAATACATGCCTTGATTTCATCCGAAGGGACTGCGTCAATAATATCAAAATCAATCTGATATATTTGGGCTTTGCTCTGTTTTAGCACACTCGCCACCTGTTCCACATAGCATTCGCTCAATGTGAGTAGTACAATATCTTTTTCTGTAAGGAGATTGTGCGTAAATTCCACAACAGGAATATTCCTGATCTTATCCGGATTCCCTTTCTTGGAAGTAACCAGAATCCTGTCTATTCTCGTCTTTATGCCACAGGTATTCATGGTTTCGAAAAATAATCCCAATCGCACGCCAGCCCCATATACATTGACACGCTTGTTCTGTATAAAAATTTCTGTAATCTTATTCAAAGAATCAATTACTTCCATAGCCTCACCTGCTGTTCCATTTTATCCATACAAGTCCCTGTCTATTGCTCTGCAGACATCAATCTATAAAATTATAGAAGGGTTTGTATTCATATATTTTTTCTTCAGAAATTCCTTCTGCTACCAACTGCTCTCTAATATGTGCTCCATGCGTCTTGTTTGCTATCACATAAACGGCCTTCGGATTTTTATCAGCACATGAACACACCGAAAGAACTTGAACCCCGTCTACATGACTATTCCAGATTTTCTGATTGTTATCCGCGAATAAAATGGTTGTCCGCCCATTAAAAACCTCATCTTTTTTTAGACGTCTTACCAGTCCTCGCCCGCGCATTCCCGCTCCGCAAATAATCACCATTGGCTCACTCAGAAAAATATGCTTAATCTCTTCATAATTCTTTGATACCGCCCTTACTCTTCTGACAAAATCCTCCTTTGAAGTTAACAATATACCAAGTGATCTCCACCACTCCTGCTCCCCCATTGATTCTGTCAACTGCCCCTCCTTTATCGCATCAGTCAAAATCATTTTGAACCATTCGTAACACTCCTCGTCTTCTTTTTCCCAGGAATAATTCGTTCTCGGGAGAAGATTGATACATTCTCCCACAAAAGCAGAAGACATCATATAAAGTGCCTTTCCCATATATATTGGGGGAATATCATCATGTTCCAATAAATACTGGTATTCATATCTTGCATACTGCAATCCTTTTACAGAATTGATGGACGATCCATCTCTGTCTGTGCGGTAGCAATATCCAAATTCATTTATGTACATGCTCCTGACTGCATTCATTCTTACCCTGTGCATAAAACAGATATCTTGATATGCCGCCCCGGGCGTTTCGTTGAGGCGAATGCCGTTTGCTAACAGGAAGCTTCTTGCATAAATTCCTCTCCACAATGTGGAATCATCAACACCATACAGATGTGCATGATCTTTCAATGTGAGAACCTTATGATAGAGATCCTGTCTTCCAGCCAGTGCGTGTGCTTCAAAAAAATCCCTTCCCGTCTCAGCATCATCATAGAATGACTTGAAATCTGCCATAACATAATCAAGTGCATTTTTCTGTGCTATCCCATACAACTTTTCATACATGTCGTTCAGCACGTAATCATCTGTTTCAAGGATCGCTATGTATTCTCCCTTTGCTGCCATGATTCCCATATTGACCTGCATTCCATAACTTTTTACATTGCTGTCAATAATTGAAATTCTATTGTCCCTCTGTGCATACTCCTGCAATATCTTCCGCGTTCCGTCTGTAGAACCTGCATCTACACAAATGATTTCTATCTCTTTCATTGTCTGCTGTACTGCACTTTCCATGCATTCCCTGATATATCCTGCCACGTTCAAAGATGGCATAATAATAGAAACTTTAATCATAACTTCTCCTGCTTAAAATATTATTTGCGGCAATTCACGCCGGATTTTCTTCTCCTCTATGCCCATGGCCCTCAAGTTTTCTTTTATCTGTTCCGATACATGCTGGTTCAACACCGCTATTAGAACATAGTCAAAGTCACACTTTATCAAATCCTTTGGAGCAGATAGTGTGAAATAATCGATTTCCGACTGCCGTTTTGCATACCCCTCATCAACCCACGCGACTATCCTGCATCCCTGATATCTTACCAGCTGCGTATAATAATTTTTTCCGACCCGTCCCGCTCCATAAATCGCAATCCTCTTCCCTGAATAGGATCGGGCTGAGGCCAATTTATATTTTTCTATGTAAATATCCTTATCGCCAATTCTATCCACATACATAAGTCCCAGCTGCTTAAGAAAATACTTCATATCCTGACTTGCTTTTTCTCCATAACCGTATTCTCTAAACAAGGCGTCATACGTCTGGTAAAGCCCTGCATATTTCAGCAAATTACTGTATTCATTCGTATGGGATATGGAACCTGTTCTTACAATATAATGATAAAATGCCCTTCGATATGTGACAATTTTTGATGACTCAAATATACAGCGGCACAGAGCTATTCCATCTTCACCGTACTGCTGCGTATCCGGAACCCTGCTGTATGCCTTCTTGATGAGAGAACTTTTAAATAGTTTGGACCAAATGCTGTTCGAAATATATTTTTCTTTTTGATTCAGAAAGGTTTCTGTATTATTTCTTATAAATTCAAAACTGTCTTCTACCCCTTCATATATCTCTTCATTAAAATTTATTATTTTTTCATGCCTGTCTCCATTATCAATCCAAAACCCTGTATGTACAAAATCAGCGTTTGTTTCCACTGCCTTTTTCAAAATTTTTTCATACATATCCAGATTGATATAATCGTCTCCGTCAACAAACCCTATATATTCTCCACCTGCATGCTGCAGTCCACGTTTCCTCGCAGCTACCAATCCTCCGTTGCGGCCATGCAATACTTGGATCCTTTTATCCTGCCTTGCATATGCCTCGCATATTTCTCCTGAGCCATCCGTTGAACCGTCGTCCACCAGAATAATTTGGAGGTTTCCATATGTCTGCTTACAAATACTTTCTATGCAACGTGTCAAATAGTCCTTCACGTTATATACTGGCACAATAACGCTTATCAGATAGCTCTCCATCCTGTACAGATTCCTTTCCGCCCAGTTATTCCTTCCATACATCCCCGATTGAGACAATCGGTATATTAGTTCTTTCCTTCGGCATGTCGTAGATTTCTTCATAATAAAATACGGGTGTAACTATAATACAGTCGGAATCCGGAATATCACTATCCGTTCCAATCACTCCATCCACGCCGGAACATGCTGCCTTATCCATAACCGCTACAATTTCAACGTCTGTTTTCTGCAACGCCTGCACTAATCTTGCACCTATAAAACCATTCCCGTAAATCATAATCTTTTGAAACCCTTTTTTATGAAAATACTCTTCAATATGACCGCCCGAGTATAAAAATGCCAGCCAATCACTGAAAAGATACATATTAGCCGAATTTCTGTCTGCCCTCGTTTTCTGCTCATTTATTATACTTACCAGACACTTTCCTCCAAGGTAAAATCCCCCTAGGAACAGACCTGCCCCAGCTATATAAAAATACCTCCTTTTCATAAATCACCAATCCTTTCTGCATAAAAAAACTACTTTGGGCGTATTTGATTTGTCCCTATTTCCTGTAATCTCCCCTTCTCCCCAGCATTGATATGATAATCCGTTTCTTTTCAGGAACCTTTTCATCTTGCGCAAATCAATAAAATAATTTCCATGCGGTGCATCCAGGTCGATGCCCAGAAATCTATAATACGACTCCTTCAGCAGACGGCACCTAATCTTCATACAGCACAAACTGTATTTATCCATGACGTCAAACACTATGACTCCGTCCTGCTTTGTCATCGTTATCATCTTAGAAACTGTGGCATAAAAATCCGGAATATACCAGCTTGCGCGTACACAGTAAACCACGTCATACTGCGCCTGCCCCTCATATGACAGCACGTCCCCTGTCCAGATTCCTGACTCATTTTCCAGTTCCTTTCTTGCCAATGCAACAGAAGATTCCGCCAAATCACAACCGTCAACTGTAATCCCTTTCTCCTTAAGCGCCGTCCCTATCGGCCAACCGGTTCCTATCCCTACTTCATATACCTTTTGAGGCAGTGACTGGGATATCAGCCTGACAAGATTTTTTTCGTATGGAGCATAACCATATTTCCTGGTTTGGTTTTCCCAGAATTTATTATAAATTTCATTAAAATATTTTGTCTCGTTCACACCTTTTCGCCTCCATACAATTTAACATCCCAAAAGATATTCCCTGATCTTTTCTTCCGGCAAATCCGCCTTATCCCAGCCATAATAAATCGGCGCACATTTATGATGCTCTGCCACCCAATAACTGCCAGGCAGTTCTAACTTTATTCCCTCAATTTCGTTTCCAAAATCAGTATAATTAAAAACTTTTCCCGTTTCTTCTTTGATGTTTTCATCAAACACAATGTATTTATAATAACCTGATTCCATTCCTTCCGGGAAAATAACCCGTCTCTCGAATATCCGGTCAAATTTATGTGCCAGCTCCCTTTTCCATTCAAGTATCTGAGGCAAATGTTCCAATTGTACAATACCCAAAGCCGCCGTAAACTCGCTGATCCTATAGTTGAATCCCTCTTTCATCGGGTAAGTCACAATCTTTCCGCCAATGACCTCTTTTCCATAATTCCGAAATTTTTTCATCCACGCAATCAACTCTTTATCACGGCTCACAACCATGCCGCCTTCGCCAATCGGCATCGTTTTCGTCGCATAAAAACTATAGCTTCCGGCCAGTCCATAACTTCCGGCTGTTTTCCCATTCCAACTCGCACCATGCGCATGCGCGCAGTCTTCAATCAAAGCGATGTTATGTTCTTCACAGAACTTTGCAATTTTTTCAATCTCAAAAGCAATATGGCCCCCAATATGCACAATAATCACCGCAGCGGTATCAGCAGTAACTTTGCTTACCATATCCGCATAGCTCATGCACAGGTCTTCTCGATTACAATCTGCATATACGACTCTTGCTCCTGCCTTTTTAGCTGCCTGCGCCGTAGCCCAGAAAGTATTTGCTGGCACGATAACTTCCTTATTTCTGACATCAACGTATTCAAGAATAGACAATAGGCCTGACCCGCCATTCGTCACAGCACAGGAATAAAGCCCCGTATACTCACAGAACTTTTCTTCGAATGTCCTTGTCATTTTTCCATCAGACCAAAAATTTGATTCAAATACCTCATCCAATAACTTATAATACTTTTCCCTGTATTCCTTTTCAAACGGCAGAACCATATCTTTCCCTCCTCAAATAAAACACTTTGTGTGTACATTTTCCAACTGTTCCAACATCTTATTAAATCCTGTCATTCTACAGGCGCTGCACCCTTCCTGGCTGCTCGCATCCATAAGTTTCTGGGTAATCTCCTCATGATAAGGTGAGTGCCATATCTCTTCAAACGTCTTTTGGTGGAGATTTCCCAAGATAATATTATCCTCCCTTCTTTTCTCGCACAGCGCAACGTCCCCATTCGCATGAATAATAGATGTGAGCGTATGAGCAATACATGGCAGTCCGGCATTTTTATCAATTACTCTGTCTGCAATTGTCAGCATATACTTGATTCTTGTATTCGCAGTAAGTTCTGCAAGTTCTCCCCTAAGTCTAAGCAAGCTTTCCAAAGAAGGCATAATATCCGCCGCCTCCTCCACAGGTCTTAAATAAATATAATCAACACCTATCTGATTTAGTTTTTCTATTAATTCAAATAACCTGCTTTGATTTCTGGTAGTCAGCACATATCCGACTCCCAGATATGTATCCTGCGGATTTCTTACATCTGACATTTTAGCAAGATTTTCTATCACCCTGTCAAAACAGTCAACCCCTTTCTCCCTCTGATATTCTTCCCGCGTACTCGAATCGAGGGATATTCTTACCCAACTCAGGTTATTGATGCAGTCTGATATATCTACCGTTCCATTTGATATCAAACCGAGATCTACATGCTGCCTACGTCCGCTCAATACAATCTCGTGAAAATGGGGATGCAGCGTTGGCTCTCCTCCGCCCTCTAATGTTACGCCTGTTCCGAATCTACCCAGCTGCGAAAAAAGTTCTCCTGCAATCTGCATGTCCAATGTTGCCCCATTGCGCCTTAATTCCTTGTCCGTACACCACTCACATTTCAAATTACATATATCGGTAAGGTGGAGTTCTACACTGATCGGAAACAGCGTATCCATCTTCTTTACACCGCGCCTCACGTCTATAATAGAATCTACTTTTCCTTTATTCAGCAAAAGCTTTAGCTTATTGTACTCAAATTCATCCCAGTAATTTTTGCATTCCATATTCCTGTCCTCCCATCATATACCATGTCTTATCATTCCCACAACGCATGCCACTTAGGAGCAAGCGCATTCCACGAAGAATGATTCCAGACAATATCCGAATTTCCTCTGCATCTTTGTTTATATTCATTTATATTCATGACCACATCCTCCAACAGACATGTTATATCCTTTATTTCATCGACGTCCAAAAAATAAATCCCCATCTCATGCAACGAACTATAGGGAAGCCATTTCCCCGCAATAACTATACTCTCTGCATATATTTCTTCCAACATGGTTGAACTTAGCTGATCGGTCGTCTGAACATGGAGCATGATATCGGATATAAGGGCGTACTCAGCCATATCCTGAAAATCCATAAAATCAGTAAAAACAACAAATTCAAGCCCACTTTTCGAAAGCCTGTCCTTCACATTTTCAATATACGATTCCTGCCCTCCGGGATAAGTCATGGGAAATACAAACACACATTGTTCTCTTACATTTTCAGGCAAAGATTCCACTGCATCTATAATCCGAAGATGTTGGTGTGTCTGCCCCGCATTATGTCCGCATGTAACAACAATTCTGCCCTCTGGAATGCCAAATTTCTTCTTTGAGGTCATCCTACTCTGGTTAATCCACTCCAAAACCTCTATGCCAAACGGAAGCAGTCCAATCGAATTCTTTATATCGTCTTTGAAATATGTTTCAAAATCGTATATTGTCCCTTTTGTCTCCGCCGTAATAGTATCCGCACATGCTATAAGCGCTTTTTTATAATTTCTCTGACTATCCGATGAACGGTAAAAATCGCTCCCGCCGACATTCAAATTAAGGCGCTTCGCCTTTTCTCTTATAAGACGGTAGAAATAGCACCACTCATTTTCGATCCAAAGAAACTGCATAGCATCATATATCGGCATCTGCTCCAAAATAGCTTTTAAATCTTCCATCGTCTGAAAACAGTAAATATGCTTTAAATACCCTGAATTAATTTTATCGTCACACTTTGGGTCACAGGTCAGAATACTGAACTC
>ERZ778496.2031-NODE-2031-length-12734-cov-4.312880_pt1 | contig 12734 bp, 7 predicted proteins | sample MGYA00433099_ERZ778496 | MGnify/ENA primary metagenome ERZ778496 (study PRJEB29527, sample SAMN07138962) | mouse gut metagenome | material: feces | host: mouse | place: China:Nanjing | collected 2016-01-25 ... | reverse complement strand
AGATTCATATATATCTAGTGCATTTCTTCCAAGACGCATTGTTGGTTTTTTTTCTTTCTTAATCGTTTCAGTATCATTAATAATATAGCCAATTTCATAATTATTATAAACAATTATAATAGAAACACAAAAAATCATAATTTCTGTGTAATTAATTCCATCATTTTGTACCATAACAAACAATAATAACAAAAGAAAATAAATTACCCCCCATGACAGTAGTGAAATTAATGATCTTAACCTAGTATTATAAGTATAAGCAAACGGACATATGAAAATATACATATTTACATCCTGTTGATGATGTTAACCGATTTTTTACTCCAATAATGTAATGCTCTTTTATTTCTCACTACAGCCCATGAACTACAACATTTTTCCATAACGCTATAATCGCCATAATTATCGCTAATTATACAAACATTATTATCACCATTAAACATATGTGCAATCACGCTATTTTTATTATCAAGCAAATCTATTTTTAATTTTCCAGAACAAATACCATCTTCAAATTGTAATTCCGATGCAAAAAAACCAGATACATTAAATTTTTCCGTCATTGCTTTTGCTATAAAATCTAACGTAGCAGACACAAAATATAAGTCACACTCGCCTCTATGTTTATTTATTAAACATATAATCTGGGGGTCATAATTCAACTGGTTCACATATTCCCTTGCTAAATTAACTAACTCCGTATAACTTAATCCTTTCAATTCATTGAGATACCATTTTCTTATAGTATCTTTTTTAAATAAGCGCCAGCAAATACGTCCGATAATAATTTTTAGAATACTTGGCTTATTTCCAATGTATGAAATAAAATCTAATGTGGTATTTTTCTCAGTTATTGTTCCACATATGTCAATTAATAAAATTTTTTTCATTTAAACCCTATAACTCTCGTAATTTCCACGCTACCGCCCCTGGCTTTACAGCTACCAGAGCACTGCATGCATGCCTACGATGTGACGAGCGTTACCCACTCGCGCTTAACTCGAAAAATTCAAACGCTAATTGTCTTACCAATCCGTTCTGGAAACAAGGAAAATCCTGGAAAACTTTGACTAAAATCCTATTGCTAACTCGTTGTTATTCTGATTGTTTATATAAAACAACGGCAGGAATATTCGCAACAAATTACTTTTGCCACGAATCCTCACTGCCGTTATAATTTTCTTATCAACCGTTACATCCGGTCAGATTTTCATTATTCGCTTAACAGCTTCTCAATGCCTTTACGGAACTTCGCCCCTTCTTTCAGGTTGCGCAGTCCATACTTCACAAACGCCTGCATATAGCCCATTTTTTTACCGCAGTCGTAGCTGTCACCAGTCATCAGCATTGCATCAACGGACTGTTTTTTCGCCAGTTCGGCAATAGCATCAGTCAGCTGAATACGTCCCCATGCACCAGGCTGAGTGCGCTCCAGTTCCGGCCAAATATCGGCAGAAAGCACATAACGACCTACGGCCATGATGTCTGAGTCCAGCGTCTGCGGCTGATCCGGTTTTTCGATAAATTCAACAATGCGGCTGACTTTGCCTTCACGGTCCAGCGGCTCTTTGGTCTGGATGACAGAGTATTCAGAGAGGTCACCCGGCATACGTTTTGCCAGCACCTGGCTGCGGCCCGTTTCATTGAAACGCGCAATCATGGCAGCAAGGTTGTAGCGCAGCGGGTCGGCGCTGGCATCATCGATAACAACGTCCGGCAGCACCACGACAAATGGGTTGTCGCCAATGGCGGGGCGTGCACACAAAATGGAGTGGCCCAAACCTAAAGGTTCACCCTGACGCACGTTCATAATGGTCACGCCCGGCGGACAGATAGATTGTACTTCCGCCAACAGTTGACGCTTCACGCGCTGTTCCAGGAGAGATTCTAATTCATAAGAGGTGTCGAAGTGGTTTTCGACTGCGTTCTTGGACGCGTGAGTTACCAGGAGGATTTCTTTGATCCCTGCAGCCACAATCTCGTCAACAATGTACTGAATCATTGGCTTGTCGACGATCGGTAGCATCTCTTTGGGAATCGCCTTAGTGGCAGGCAACATATGCATCCCAAGACCTGCTACCGGTATAACTGCTTTTAAATTCGTCATTCTTTTCCTACCTCTAAGTGGCTGATAGTGCGTAAATTATTGCCATAGGTTAGCCAAACGTTATGGCTATATACCAAAGCTTAGTTCCGCATAACTTTGCTTAAACCTTAGGATAACACTACACACCATCAGCATCTGGGTTACTCGGATTACTCGGAATTCCGCATACTGATAATTTAATCAGTACCTCTTTCCGAATAATCGTAGTCCAACCTGGTCCTTTTTTCTCTGACTCGTCTGCATTACTCAGAAACAAACGTTATGTCGTCTTTTTTGGCATGAACGAATTCATACTGCAGAGTTCGATCCAGACCTTGCGACAGCGTATACGGTGCCACAAAACCTGAAGAATGCACTTTCGTTGCGTCAAACTGTGTTGTTGCGCAGAATTTTTTCACGCGCACAGAGCTGACAGCGTATTTTTTGCCCGTAATTTTGCTCAGGATATCAAAGCAATATCCACCCAACATTCCTAGTGGGTAAGGCAAGTGCATAGAAGGGATCTTTTTGTTCAGACTTTGTTCAACTTCAGCAACCAACTGGTTCATGTTCAGATCTGGCTTATCAACGTAATTATAAACCTCATAACCTGCGGCAACATTCTTCAGTTTGTACTTGATAAACTCAACAATGTTTCCAACATAAGCCATGGACTTATAGTTAGTCCCTGCGCCCACCATCATAAACTTGCCGCCAGCGATCTGTTTCAGCAAGTTATAGACGTTACCGCGGTTGCGTTCACCGAAGATAACGGTAGGACGGATGATGGTTAATGAACGTTCTGTTGGTGCTTTGTTATACCATTCACGCAGCACTTCCTCTGCCTGCCACTTACTTTTGCCGTAGTGGTTGAAAGGGTCGTGTGGATGGTTTTCGTCAGGGTTGTGTTTGTTCAAACCATAAACAGCAACGGAACTGGTAAAGATGATATTTTTAACGCCATTTTTTTCCATGGCCGCCAGCACATTGCGGGTACCCTGAACGTTGACATCATAATAGAGAGAAGTAGGGCTGACGTCATCGCGGTGTTCCGCTGCCAGTAGTACAACAGTGTCAAAACCGGCTAACGCCTGGTCGAGTGCCTGTTGATCACGAACATCGCCAATCTGTGTGATTTCTGGATAAAAGTGGCTCTGCTGTTTGTCCAGGTTCTTGATATTAAAGTCAGCAATTGCCGTTTCAAGTAGTCGGGTTCCTACGAATCCGGAAGCTCCTATGAGCAAAACGTTATCGTTCATAAATCACTTTAGTCTGGTTGTTACGTAAGAAACACAAGATAAAGATGAGTACCTTCCCTGAGTAGTCAATGCTGCCCAGCCCCAGCTTTAACAGTTAGTGTGAGGATTATAATCTTTTAGAACATTATATCCAGTAAGTTTATGAATGGTCGCAAATCTACTCCCTCCGTTCCGGCAATCTAAAGTTAATCTTTTCCACATTAACAATATGGTGATTTATCCTGTCGATATCGACGGAGCTTTGCCCTCTTTCATTCACCGCATGAACATTTGCAAGAGACAGCAGTGTTTCTTTTTTCGCCATAAAGACGCCGCGAACGTCTTTGCGCATGTCGAAGTTCATGCTCAATGCGGGTCCAACTGAGGATTCCTGCATCACTTTGATATTACGCATAAAAAGATGTTGCGGTTTGTTGTGTAACTCCAGCGACGCACGCTTCACCTCAATGTTAGTCAGTGCCACAAAGGAGACGGCATTCCCGGCAGAGATTTGGATACCGCGCAATTTGTAAGCAAGGTGGGTATTATCCAGTTGAATATTATTCACTCGGAAATTTTGCGGTATCGAGAGATATTTGCCTTTAATTACCCCATAGCCGATTAACATCCCGGCGCTATTAATCATTTCAATATTATCAATCACGAAATTGTCACAACCGTAAATAGCGACTGTCGCGTTATCAATACCTGCTTTCTTACTGAAATCCGGCGTGATATTGCGGGCTTTGATATTACGAATAACAAAATGTTTACCATTTTCAACATGGATCAACTGCCGACAATCCGATCCCGTGATATTCGCCACGACAAAGTTTTTCACTGCCTGATCTTCCGGGTAATTATTATCGTAAGTGCTTCCCGCAAGGCCTATGCCAATGCCCCAGTTGATTTTGCCGTTAGTACAGTTGATGCGCTCGATGACATGGTCGGAGATCAAAATATCACTGTCGTTAATTGCCACGTTCCATTCAATAGCGTCCCCCTGTAAGTCGCTGAACTTACAATTGGTGATGTTGGCACCGATTATCTGGTTATGAAATCCCTGCCGTAAGATGGCGTAATTAGCGTGGCTAATGGTCAGGTTATCGATGGTCAGATTACGCATGACCCGTTTGTTTTTGCCGCCAATATAAATCTGCGTTACCGGGCCAAAGCCGCTCATCGCCAGCCCTTTGATGGTGCAGTCAGAGCCGCGCACATCCAGGGTGATGTTATGCATACTGCCGCCCTCCTCCCCTGTCACTTGGCTGCCGTCCTGTAAGACAAATCGCCCTCTGCCGTTGCCGCGCAGGCTTCCAAGGATGTGTAACGTTTTGCCGGGAGGGATGAAGATGCCGGTGTTGATATTGTCACAAACGAATCCGGCAGGCACGACGACCGTTTGCCCTTCGCTGAAGGCTTGTTTAAATGAGGCGATCCAGTCGTGTGGGTTGTAGTCGTTAATGTTAACGCTTTGTCGGGCGGGAAGTGCGCGAGCGAAAGGGGTATGGAGGAAGGCAAGCGCCGAGCTTGCCGTCAGGAAGGTGCGTCGGGAGAGTTTTTTAAATGGCATACGTTCTCCTCTATAAAGCCTGCAGCAAGCTGGCGAGTTCTCGATTGATCACCTGCTGGTTAAAATCGTGTTCAACTTTTTCGCGCGCGCGTTTGACGACCGGAGCCAGTTCGTCGGTGTTAAGTTGGCTAAACGCCGCCAGTCGTTGCGCCAGTGCGCGAGCATCGTTCTCAGGCACCAGCCAGCCGGATTTGTCGGCCTCCACCAATTCCGGTATTCCGCTATGCAGAGTAGAAACCACCGGAATGCCGACCGCCATCGCTTCCATTAGCGCCACCGGAATGCCTTCCATATCACCATCCGCACCTGTAACCGATGGCAACAGGAAGACATCCGCGTCGTCGAGCATCGCTTTCACTTCATGGCTCGGTTTAAAGCCAGGCATCTCCACCACATCTTCCAGTTGATATTGTTCGATGAGCGTGCGCAGGCGTCGTTCCCACGGGCCAATGCCGAGGATGCGATAGCGAAATGCCACGCCCTGCTCTTTCAACTGACGGCAGGCTTCAATCGCCACATGCAGGCCTTTTTTCTCGGTTAAGCGTGCGACGGAAATGATTTCTAGCGGCGTTGCGGGCGCTTTCACCGGACGCGGGCTAAAACGCGTCATGTCCACGCCCATGCGCGATACGGCAATTTTTTCCCTCGGGCAGCCCATTTTTTGCAGCCTTCCGGCCCACAGATTGCTTATTGGTAACATCAGGTCGCCACGGCGAAACAGTTGTTGATATTCGGGAGTGTAGTGGTTGAGCACTTCCCGACTGGAGATATCAATACCGTGAAAGATAGTGGCAATTTTGCCGCGAATGACACCCAGTTCGCGTAGTTTTGCTGCGGTTACCCCCGCAGGGCCAAAATGAGCGATAAAGACATCGGCATGAAACGGTGTTGCGACCTGGCCGCAAATGGCAGACAAAATCAGGTTTCGCGACTCAGCACCATAGCGTTTGAGGTTGAGCGCCTGCCAGGTATTTTTACGATGAATGCCGCGTAAGGTCTGGCTGGCGCGGTGGCGCAGTTTCGCCACTTTGCCCGTAGGTTCGTCCTGTAACCAGCGGGTTCTGGCGGCAAGGTTGTATTTCGTCCATGCCGCGTGGGTGTTCTCTGTATCGCCTTTTTGCAGCGCGACAATCTCCACCTCAAATCCCATATCAATAAACGCGGTAATTTGATTGAGGACGAAGGTTTCCGACGACAACGGAAATTTCAGTAAAAAGAAGCCGACCTTCATTTCACCTCCCCGATGCGTTCAAGCACAGATTGCACCATCTGCATTCCCGTCTGACGCTCACGACTGACGGCTTCGCTAAGTCGTGCGTTCAGCACCGGAAGCTGGCCTAAGGTATCCGCAACCATCGCTTGCAGGCTGCCATCTAATAAATGACGGATATCAATCGCCATCTCTGGCAGCCCCAGCTGCTGCATAATCCCGGCGGATTTATGTTCGTAGTTGATGGCAATCGCCGGAGTGGCAAAGTTCATCGAGATAATGGCGGAGTGCAGGCGCGTACCGACGGTGAGTTCACAGGCCCCCAGAATTTTGCCCATTTCCAGATCGTTGAGTTCATCCATCACCACGTGGTAACGGGCAGGATCGCTGATGTGCTGGCGCAGGTTGAGCGCCACCATGCGGTCGTCTTTGTTATAGCTGTCGATCCCCGTACAGGTGGAGAGAGCAATCACCTGATAGCCTTCGTCGAGAATGCGATTGACCACCCCGGCAAAGGCTTTTTCATACGCTTGTTGAGTGGTGCCGAGACGTTTGTCGAACGGTGCCAGTTCGCGCAGGGTAATTGCCACCGTTTTCTGTTGTGCGGCAACGTCCAGCCAGTGTTGGACGGCATAGCTGGCGGTGAAGTCTTCTGTGTGGTGATCGACCAGCCACGCGGTATCGACGCCATGTTCCACTTTTGCGGTGGTGATATTGCTGTGTTTCATCAGATCAAGGCTGACCGATTCGCGCAGGATCAGCGCGTCGCAGTGACCAAAAACGTAGTTCGCCAGTTGGTTAAATTGCTCATCCTGGAAGGGGCCGACGCTGTGACCAATCATAAACAGCGGCTTTTTCGCCATAAATGTGCAAAGCGCGTGTTCAAACTGCGGCACGCCGTAGAGATCGACAAAAAACGATCCGCCGACCTGGATAATGGCGTCGTAACCTGACAGCAGGCGCACGAAGTCGGTGAATCCCTGGGCGATGGCGATATTGCGCAGCTTGCCAGTGTCGGTGACGCGTGAGAGCAATACCTGGTGCTGATAGCGGCGACGGAGGACTTTTTTAACGCGCCCGACAACGCCCGCCGCGCTGTTGTGTTGTTTCATTTGAAGGAACAGCGGATCACCCATTACCGGGCGGTTGAGCAGCCAGGAAGAACTGACCGGATAGCGGCTCATCACGTCCACTTCGGCGTGTGGATTGAGGATGTTGATGGCATCAAGTAAGCCGCGCAGGATGGCGCTGTCGCCGCGGTTGCCGCAAGTGTGGTTGCCCAGAATAAGTAATTTCATTTTTTCCTCATAAATTTGATGCCAGGTGAGGCTGCGTTTGTTTTGTTCGTTGCCGCTTTTTGCCTGATGCGACGCTGACGCGTCTTATCAGGCCTACAGGTCCCGAGCACAGAACCGTAGGATGGATAAGGCGCATTACGCTGCACCCGGCAACCGTGGTCGGAACCGAAAACAACAACTCACCCCGCCCGTAAAAGCATTTTCATTTTTTCGCTGCGACAAAACTGACGCTTTACTTCCACCACCAGCGGATGGCGCGACAGCACAATCATCACCACAAACGCCAGCACACCCGTGGCTATTTGCACCGCCAGCAGCATCCCCAGCGCCAGTTGCCCTTTCAGCACAATGCCCAGCGCATAACTAACCACCAGCGTCGGCAGCGAGAGGTAAAACGGCAGCCACAAACTCAGGATGTACTGGCGATAACTGGAACCAAGAACCGGTTTAATCATCACGAAGTAACTCAGAATGGTGTTGATAATCTGCACCAGCAGGAAACCGAGCGTGACGCCGATTGCGCCCGCCATCTGACCACCAATAACAATCGCCGGAATAAACAGAAAGGTTTTGAATACGTTGAATTTAAAGCTGATGTCGACCCGCGCTTTCGCCATCAGCAGCGAACCAATCGGGTTACCCACGGAGCGCAGCAGACCCACAATACACAGCAATTGCAGCACCGGAATAATGCTGTTCCACTTTTCGCCGAATACCAGCGGTACGAAGTTATTCGACACCACCATCAGCCCCAGCAGCGCCGGAAAGTTGATAATCCCCACCACCGACAGCAGTTTGTAGAAGTTAATACGCAGCTTTTCGGTGTCGTCCTGAATTTTGGCAAACGCCGGAAACAACACACGGGTGATGATTGGGTTCAGCTTCATCGGTGGCACAACGGCCACGTTGTACGCCAGGTTGTACCCCCCTGCCACGCTCGCGCCGAGAATACGCGCCAGCACCAGCGTTGAAAGGTTGGTGTTGAGATAGTTGATGATGCTGTCCGCCGTCAGCCAGGCACCAAAGCGTAAGTTCGGCGCAACTGACGCCAGCGAGAAATGCAGACCGGGGCGATAAATTTTTCGACCAAAGTAGCCAAACAGCAGCGTTCTCACCGCACTATTGACCAGATAACCGAGGATCGCGGTCATCGCCAGCGGCCAGAAATGGGCGCTAACCACCGTAAAAGTGAAGCCCGCCAGCACCGCGCTGGTTTCGATCATGCCGATTTTGTTGAACTCCAGCTCCTTCTGCATCAACGCGCGGAACTGTTGCCCGTGGGGGATCACCACAAACGCCAGCGACAATGTTTTAATCAACGGTGCCAGGTCCGGGTTATTCAGCACGTCGCCGATGAGATCACTCAACAAAAACACCGCCACGCACACCACGATCCCCAGCCCGACGTTCAGCCAGTACAACGTGGTGAGTTCAAGGTGACTGATTTCTTTTCGCTGAATAATCGAGTTAGCGATACCGAAGTCAGAAAGCGTATCTGCCAGCGCGATGATCACCAGCGACACGGTAAGCAAACCGAACTGGTGGTTGTCGATAATCCGCGCCAGCACGGTCATCTGTACCAGCCCGAGGCCGATGATGATCACCGTAGCAATCGCCGACCACTTCGCGCCGCTGATGGTTTTTTCACGTAAGCTCATATCAATATGCCGCTTTGTTAACGAAGCCTTTGAATACCGTCAGGAAAACGATTTTGATATCGAACCAGACGCTCCATTCGCGGATGTACTCAAGGTCGAACTCGACGCGTTTTTCCATTTTCTCCAGCGTGTCGGTTTCGCCGCGCCAGCCATTAATCTGCGCCCAGCCGGTAATGCCCGGTTTCACTTTGTGGCGCAGCATGTAGCCTTCAATGAGCTGGCGATACTGTTCGTTATGCGCTACTGCGTGCGGACGTGGACCGACAATCGACATCCCCCCGGTCAGCACATTGATAAACTGCGGCAGTTCATCCAGCGAGGTGCGGCGCAGAAAGTTCCCCACTTTGGTGACGCGCGGATCGTTCTGCGTCGCCTGAGTCACCACTTTGTCGTTCTCCATCACTTTCATGGAACGGAACTTCCACACTTTGATCGGCTTGCCATCCATGCCATAGCGAGTCTGGCGGAAAATAACCGGCCCAGGTGAACTGAGTTTCACCGCCAGCGCAATACAGCACAGCACCGGGGAGATCAGCAGCAAGATCAGCGTCGCCAGCACAATGTCTTCCGCACGTTTTAGCAGGCGGTTAACCCCGGAAAGCGGCGTGTCATACAGCGGCACCACCGGAACGCCGTTCATCTCTTCGAGACGTGAATGGAGAATGTTGAAGGTAAAGACATCGGGGATCAGCAGCACCGAACAGGTGGTGTCCGCCAGTTGATGGACCAGTTTTTTCACTCGCGCGCCGTCGCACATTTGCATCGCGATATAGACGTTATGAATCTTACCCGCTTTAGCATCCTCGACCAGCTGTTGCAGGTTACCCGCCCAGTCGTTAGAAACGCCGCCCGGTTTCGGGTCGTGGTAAACCCCCACCACTTCAAACCCTAACCACGGCTGATTACGGAAGCTCTCCATCAGCATTTTTCCGGCGGCTAAATCCCCCGCTACGGCGACCATGCGCTTGTTATAGCCATGATTACGCAGCCAGCCCGCCCCAATACGAATACATGAACGGCAAACCACCAGTCCGATGCTGGTCAGCCCATACCACGCCAGCCAGATTTTCAGTTGCGTGTCGAAATCATTGTTGAACGCCACCAGTCCGGCGCTGAAAATCACGCTTAACGTCCAGTTTTGTAGCAACAGAGCAAATTCTGTCGCTGCCCGAACACCGCGCCATGAGCGATAAAAATCGGTGATGCCGCCCAGCATCTGGAACACCACCAGCGTAATCAGTGCCACCAACAGGTGCATGTAGAGGAATGACAGGCCGCTCACTTCGCAAACCAGCCATAGTCCGGCAAACATGATGGTGATATCTGAAAAGCGTTGCACCATAGAGATTAACGATGCATTGGTTTTCGCTCGCTCGCGCTTTTTTAGATTTGTCATCGTTGTTCCTGTTATTAGCCCCTTACCCGCAGTGGGGTAAGGGAAGATCCGACATTACTCGTTCAGCAACGTCAGCAGAGTTCGCGTTCGCGCTTCCATCAGCGGCACATCACCGCGCGATTCCACATTCAACCGCACCACCGGTTCGGTGTTGGAGGAGCGCAGGTTAAAACGCCAGTCGGCAAAGGTCATACTGATGCCATCGGTACGATCCACCGCCAGCGCCTCACGGCTAAAATGCTGTTCCACGCGGTTAATCGCCTCAGCGGGTTGCGCCAGTTTGCTGTTGATCTCACCGCTTGCCGGAAACGCCACCATCCGGTCGCGTACCAGTTCGCCCAGCGTTTTCTCTTTCAGGCACACCAGTTCGGCTACCAGTAGCCACGGGATCATGCCGCTGTCGCAGTAAGCGAAATCACGGAAGTAATGGTGAGCGCTCATTTCGCCACCGTAGATGGCGTCCTCCTTGCGCATACGTTCTTTAATAAAGGCGTGTCCGGTTTTCGACATTACCGGCGTGCCACCTGCGGCAGTCACCACATCAACGGTGTTCCAGGAGAGACGTGGATCGTGGATGATCTTCGCGCCGGGATTTTTTTCGAGGAATGCTTCTGCCAGCAGGCCGACAATGTAATAGCCCTCGATAAACTGCCCTTTTTCGTCAAACAGGAAACAGCGGTCAAAATCGCCATCAAAGGCAATGCCCATATCCGCGCCGTGTTTGATGACCGCATTGCGGGTGTCGTCGCGACATTCCGGTAGCAGCGGGTTAGGAATACCGTTGGGGAAATTGCCGTCCGGCGTGTTGTGTACTTTGATTAATTCCACGGGCGCGCCGAGGGCTTTAAAGCGGGCTTCAATGGCGTCCACCACCGGACCCGCTGCGCCATTCCCGGAGTTGATCACCAGCTTGAGCGGCGTGAGATTTTTGACATTGATATAACCGAACAGGTGATCAACGTAAGCGTCACGCAGGTTGATTTGCTGATAGCGACCGCGTTTGGTTTCATCGACGGGAGGAAAGTCGTTGGCTTCAGCCAGACGCTGGACGTCGCGCAGTCCGGTATCACCGCTGATCGGGCGAGCCCCTTCGCGCACCAGCTTCATGCCGTTATAATCCATCGGATTATGGCTGGCGGTGACTTCAATGCCGCCATCCACGCCGAGATGGAACGTGGCGAAATAGATCTCTTCGGTGCCGGACATACCGATATCCAGCACGTCAACGCCCGCATCCTGTAAACCTTTTGCCAGCGCCAGTTTTAAGGTTTCGCTGGTGAGACGGACATCACCGCCTAACACAATGGTTTTCGGTTTGAGAAATTCGCCATAGGCGCGACCAATGCGCCAGGCGATATCTTCATTCAGTTCTTCGCCTAATTTCCCGCGAATATCATAGGCTTTAAAGCAGGTTAATTTTTTCATGTCGTTACCCTTTTTCAGGCAATAGTTGGCCCTGACCGAAACGGCCAATTTTGTTTTTGTCGTTATTTACATCTCGGTTTCGCATTCATTGCCTGATGCGACGCTGCCGCGTCTTATCAGGACTACAAACCCGAACCGTAGGTCGGATAAGGCGTTCACGCCGCATCCGACAAACAGCGCCTGATGCGACGTTTACACCCGTCCGTAGCGATCCGCGAAGCGCACCACATCATCCTCTTCGAGATAAGAGCCGGAGCGCACTTCAATTAAATCGAGCGGAATTTTCCCCGGATTTTCCAGGCAGTGCGTCGCCCCCAGCGGAATATAAATGGACTCGTTTTCACCAAGCAGTTTGATATCACCATCAATGGTGACTTTTGCCGTTCCCGCGACCACTACCCAGTGTTCCGCGCGGTGATGGTGCATCTGTACCGACAAGCCCTCGCCCGGTTTCACGGTGATGCGTTTCACCTGGTAGCGGTCGCCCGCGTCGATAGAGTCATATTTGCCCCACGGACGATACACTTCGCGATGCACCCGATGCTCATGGCGACCATCGGCTTTGATCTGCTCGACCACTTTTTTCACATCCTGCACCGCGTTACGGTCGGCAATCAGCACCGCATCTTTGGTCTGCACCACTACCAGATCTTTCACCCCGACGGTGGTGACCAGGCCAGATTCGGCGTACACATAGCTGTTTTCAGTTTTGTGATTAATCACATCGCCGTGGCAAACGTTGCCCTCGGCGGTGTGGGCACTGATCTCCCATAAAGAGGACCAGGAGCCGACATCGCTCCAGCCTGCATCCATCGGCACCACAACGGCATCTGCCGTTCGTTCCATGACC
>ERZ778496.2026-NODE-2026-length-12766-cov-4.467076_pt1 | contig 12766 bp, 8 predicted proteins | sample MGYA00433099_ERZ778496 | MGnify/ENA primary metagenome ERZ778496 (study PRJEB29527, sample SAMN07138962) | mouse gut metagenome | material: feces | host: mouse | place: China:Nanjing | collected 2016-01-25 ... | reverse complement strand
TTTGAAGGACCTCCCTCTGCCAACGGTATGCCGGGAATCCATCACGTGATGGCGCGGACGCTGAAAGATGTGATCTGCCGATACAAAACATTACAAGGTTTTTATGTGGAGAGAAAAGCCGGATGGGATACCCACGGACTGCCCGTAGAGTTAGGTGTCGAGAAAAAATTAGGCATCACGAAAGAGGCTATCGGCAAAACCATCAGCGTGGCGGAATATAACAAAGAATGTCGGGAAGATGTGATGAAGTTTACCAAAGAGTGGGAAGACCTGACGCAAAAAATGGGCTATTGGGTGGATATGAAAAACCCGTATATCACTTACGACAACCGTTATATCGAGACGCTTTGGTTCCTTCTGAAAAAATTATACGAAAAAGGATTTTTATATAAGGGCTATACGATACAACCCTATTCTCCGGCTGCCGGTACGGGCTTAAGTACACACGAACTGAATCAACCGGGCTGTTACCGCGATGTGAAGGACACAACGTGTGTCGCACAATTCAAAGTGGTACGGGATGAAAAATCAGAGAAGTTGTTTGCCGCAAGCGACACGGTGTATTTTCTGGCCTGGACAACTACGCCCTGGACGTTACCTTCGAATACAGCTCTTGCCGTAGGCCCGAATATCACATATTATGTTGTGAAAACCTACAATCCTTATACCTATTTGCCTGTCACGGTAGTTCTGGCAAAAGATTTGTTTAACTCTTATTTCAATCCGAAAGCGGAGGGATTGACACTGGAAGATTATAAGGCGGGTGATAAACTGATTCCTTATCAGAAGGTGGGCGAGTTTAAAGGTTCGGAGTTGGAAGGCATTCGTTATGAGCAGCTGATGCCGTGGATGAAGGTGGAAGGCGATGCTTTCCGCGTGATTTTAGGTGATTATGTGAGTACGGAGGACGGTACAGGAATCGTACACATTGCACCGACATTCGGTGCGGACGATGACCGGGTTGCAAAAGCGGCAGGCATTCCACCGATGCTGCTTATTGACAAGGACGGCAATAAGCAACCGATGGTTGACAAGCAGGGACGTCTGTTTCCGTTGGAAGACATGGCCCCGGAGTTTGTACAGAATAATGTAGACACAACACTCTACGGCGAATATGCCGGACGGTTTGTGAAGAATGCTTATGACCCGAATCTCCGTGAGGAGGATGCCACACTCGACATCGACATCTCCGTTATGCTGAAAAAAGAAAACAAGGCATTCAAAGTGGAAAAACACGTCCACAATTACCCACATTGCTGGCGTACGGACAAACCCGTGTTATATTATCCGCTGGATTCCTGGTTTATCAAAACAACTGCCGTGAAGGAGCGGATGTTGGAATTAAACCGAACCATCAACTGGAAACCGGCAAGTACGGGAGAAGGACGCTTTGGCAAGTGGCTGGAAAATTTGGTGGATTGGAACCTGTCACGCTCCCGTTATTGGGGTACTCCCCTGCCTATCTGGGTGAGCGAGGACGGCAGCGAGCAGAAGTGTATTGGTTCGGTTGCCGAACTTATCGAAGAGATTGAAAAGTCGGTGAAAGCCGGATTTATGCAGGAAAATCCATATAAGGAGTTTGTGCCGGGAGAGAATTCAAAGGAGAATTACGACCGTATCGATCTGCACCGCCCCTATGTGGACAATATCATTCTGGTTTCTTCCAAAGGCGAGAAGATGGTTCGGGAGAAGGATTTGATTGACGTTTGGTTCGATTCAGGCGCGATGCCTTATGCCCAACTCCATTACCCGTTTGAACACCAAGCGGACATCGAGGAACACCGTCGTTTCCCGGCTGATTTCATTGCGGAAGGGGTGGACCAAACGCGAGGCTGGTTCTTTACGCTGCATGCGATTGCCACGATGGCATTTGATTCAGTGGCTTTCAAAAATATCATTTCAAACGGTCTCGTATTGGACGCAAAAGGAAATAAGATGTCCAAGCGTCTGGGAAATGCTGTCGACCCGTTCACCACGATTGAAGAATACGGTTCCGACCCCCTGCGGTGGTATATGATTACGAACTCCCAACCGTGGGATAATCTGAAATTCGACGTCGCCGGGGTGGATGAAGTGAAACGTAAATTTTTCGGTACGTTATATAACACCTACGGTTTCTTTGCACTGTATGCCAATGTGGACAAGTTCACCTATACAGAGGAGGAAGTTGCTATCGAAGAACGTCCGGAGATTGACCGCTGGATTTTATCGCTGCTGAACTCTTTGATCCTGGAGGTAACGGAAGCATACGAAAAGTATGAACCGACCCGTGCAGGGCGTGCTATTCAGGATTTTGTTATTGAAAATCTGTCTAACTGGTATGTCCGGCTGTCCCGGAAAAGATATTGGGGAGGCGAATTTACAAAGGATAAGTTGTCAGCTTACCAGACGCTTTACACTTGTCTGGAGACTGTCGCTTTGTTGTCCGCACCTATCGCCCCATTCTATATGGAACAGGTGTTTGGCGATTTGAACAGCGTGACCGGAAAGCATCAAGGCAGTGTACATCTGGCAGCTTTCCCGGTAGCCGATACCCGGTTGATCGATAAGAAACTGGAGGAGAAGATGCAGCTTGCACAACAGATTTCTTCTATGGTTCTCGGATTGAGGCGGAAGGTACAAATCCGCGTACGCCAGCCGTTGAGTAAGGTGATGATTCCTTTGATGAGCGAAGGAATGAAGGAGCAGATCGAGGCGGTGAAAAATATTATCCTGTCTGAAATCAATGTCAAAGAAATCGAGTATATCACCGATACGACAGGCGTTCTGATTAAGAAGATAAAACCCAATTTCAAGACGCTGGGACCGAAATACGGGAAGTACATGAAACAGATTTCCGCCGCTTTTGCCGAAATGAACCAATCCGATATTTTCCAATTTGAGAAAAACGGTGAGTTCCAGCTGACAATTGGGGAGGAAAATATCATGCTGGGGCTGGAAGATGCCGATATCATGTCGGAAGATATTCCGGGATGGCTGGTGGCAAACGAGGGAAAGGTGACAGTAGCTTTGGATATCAATATTACCCAATCGCTGAAAGAGGAAGGTATTGCCCGCGAGTTCATCAACCGTATACAAAATCTGAGAAAGGAAAGCGATTTTGATGTCACTGATAAAATTATTCTCTATATTGGTAAACATCCCGAAACCGATTTGGCTGTGGAGAATTTTTCCCCATATATCGCCAGCCAGGTATTGGCAGAAAGGATTGAGTTAACGGACCACCTGGAAAACGGGAAAGAGGTGGAAATCGATGAAATCAAGACCTCTATAAAAATTGAAAAACTGTAACCTCCGGGCAATAAAATGAGTATATGAATTTCAAATTTCAGAAATAAAATTTTTTATTCATAGAGATTTATATTACTTTGGACAAAAACTTAGATGCTATGGCAGAAAAAAACAGATATTCCGATGAAGAGCTTCAGGAATTCAAAGAATTGATTCTTGAGAAGCTCGAAAAAGCCCGGAAGGATTATGATACGCTGAAAGCGGTTATTTCGGGCAGTGACGGCAATGATATTGCAGATACCTCTCCGACGTTCAAGGTGCTGGAAGAAGGCGCTTCCGTTCTTTCTAAGGAAGAAGCCGGCAGATTGGCACAGCGACAGGCTAAATTCATTTCACATCTGGAAGCCGCATTGGTACGGGTGGAAAACAAAACATACGGAATATGCCGGGTAACGGGCAAGTTGATTTCGAAAGAACGATTGCGCGCCGTTCCCCACGCAACGTTAAGTATGGAAGCTAAAGAAGGCCAAGAAAGAGTATGAGCGTACCCAGCAAATTATGTATTTTTGTTGCCGGTTTGTTAGTGCTGGATCAGGTTGTTAAAATCTGGATTAAAACACACATGATGATCGGAGACGAATTTAACGTCTTTGGTGATTGGTTTAAAATCCATTTTATCGAAAACAACGGCATGGCTTTCGGCATGGGAGCAGAAAACGGGCAAACAGGCAAAATATTGCTAAGTATTTTCCGAATTGGCGCAGTCGCCGCTATCGGTTGGTATATTTCCAGATTGGTGAAAGAAAAAGCCCCCACAGGCGTGATTTTTTCTTTTGCACTTATTTTTTGCGGAGCGGTGGGAAATATCCTGGACAGTATGTTTTATGGCCTCCTTTTCAATGACAGCCATATGCAAGTGGCCTCATTCCTGCCCGAAGGCGGGGGATATGCCCCTTTTTTACAGGGCAAAGTGGTGGATATGCTATATTTTCCTCTCTTTTCCGGTTATCTTCCGGAATGGGTACCGTTTTGGGGAAATGAATATTTCGAATTTTTCCGGCCTGTGTTTAATTTGGCCGATTCGTATATCACTGTCGGCGTTATCCTACTGATTCTTTTTTACAGAAGTTTTTTTTCAAGTAAAAAGTTGAAAGGTTGAAAAGGTAGCGTAGATAAATTCCTTTTCAACCTTCAATAATTCCTTACTCCTCCCATAGATCACTGCCGTATCTTATAGATACTACCGTATATCTACCGTATCACAGCCGTGTTCCAGCCGTTTCGGAACGGCTCAGAACAAGAAAAGATTTGTTTAGATATAAGAAGTATGTAAAAGAAAGATTAGTTTTAAATTATTGTTTTGGCAGCCATGATACAGTCCGACTCCGATTATTCTCCTTTCTTTTGCAAATAGGCATCATACATATCCAGCATCCAGGTGCCGTCTCCATCTTCTTTCGCCTCTTTCTTGCGGGCTTTCCCCTCTTTTCCTTTGAACCAGTTTTTACTAAATTCCTTCAAACCCGGTTTCTTGTCTTTCAGCAAAACGCTACTGACCAGGAAGGGGGTGTAAACAATTTCTCCCTCTTCACCTTCATCATGGAAACGGATGCCGTAGTAAGTTACTAAACGCCGCCGTTGTCCCCTTGCATTTGTCTCTACATCCCAATCCTTCCACCAATATACGGAAGCATGCTCTCCTGTTTTTAGCAGACATACAAGACGACGTAGTGTGCGGTAACGATTAGAGATGGAAGGCGAAGCAAGTTGGTGTGCTTCCCAGCGGATTCCATCGGGATTGTCTTCATATTTCTCTGTGTAATCAATGCTCAGCACATCATCTGCCGTATATTTTACAGTCTCTTTCGAATCCGGTGCAGGTGTCATTTTAAAGGAATAGTTGCTTTTTTTGAATTGGGAGGCTTCAGCATGCCAGCCTTTTTTCAGGTAACCATCCACTTTTTCTCCCGAAATCAAAGTCACGATAACATGACGATATTCCTGGTCCTTCGTTTTTTGCGCAACAGCATCACCACTCCATAGACCCCAAGCAAAAATTGCCAAATACAACATTTTTTTCATAGCCATATAATTTAAAAGGTTAATTCCGGGGTTGATAGTCTTTCAGAAGCAGAAGTGTCTTTCCACGCCAAGTGTCGGAGCGCCGAATCTGATTACACAATGCCTCATCGTCAGCAATATAACTACAAAGCTTTTCACGGAAAGCTTTTCCTGTGCGAGCTTTGACTTTCCCGGGAGAATAGAACTCTTTTTCCCCCGACTTGCGGATATAATATTTCACTTTGGAATGAGTAAAGATTCCCTGCCGTTGATAAACGCCTATCCCGCCATTCGTAGAAACACCATAACCTTTTTTTGAATAAATAAGGGCAAGCATGTGCGGTGTCTCAAAATACACCCAACACCAGCCAATCAGGGAGGAGGGCAGAAATTTACGCCGGTATTCGGGTGTTCTCGGATGCCAGCAAATTACGGAGTCGATTTCTTCCACCGGATAGATTTCTTTCTGTTTGTTTTTTGTAAAAGCGTCACGCATGCCTTTTACATCCCGGTGTCTGGAGGGAATCTCTATCCGGTCGCGCCCCTTGAACTCGACGCTGCGTCCGTCTTTCAGATAAATAACGCCTTCCACTAATGAGCCGGCCTGAACGGTCCACACCCCAATACACAAGAAAAACAGGAATATGATTTTCATATAATAACGAATAAAAATTATTACAAATATAAAATTTTCCCCCCAAAATGTCTGTTTTTGAGTTATCAATTCTTCAACTCTTTAACTCGTTTCCAGACGATGATAAAAGTTTAAAGTTTTTTTCGTAGGTTTGCACCCTGATTTTGAATACTTAACTTTGGCGAATCATGTATTTGCTATATTAAATATGCAATATGATTGAGAATTTGGTTATCGTGGAGTCTCCGGCAAAAGCCAAAACTATCGAGCGTTTTTTAGGTAAAGATTATACAGTGAAATCCAGTTTCGGACACATCCGTGACCTGGAAAAGAAAGATCTCGGGATTGATATTAAAAATAATTTTCAACCTCAATATGAAGTTTCAGCCGATAAAAAGGCTGTTGTCAAGGAACTGAAGTCTTTAGCAAAAGAGGCCAAGACTGTCTGGCTGGCATCCGATGAGGACCGTGAAGGGGAAGCTATTGCCTGGCATCTTTTTGAAGTATTAAATCTGAAACCGGAAAATACAAAACGCATTGTTTTTCATGAGATTACGAAAGATGCTATTCTAAACGCCATCAAGAATCCGCGGAACATTGACCGGAACTTGGTCAATGCCCAACAAGCCCGCCGGGTACTTGACCGCTTAGTCGGATTCGAAGTTTCTCCCGTACTCTGGAAGAAAGTAAAACCTTCACTTTCTGCTGGCCGGGTACAATCTGTTGCCGTGAAGTTGATTGTGGAGAGGGAACGGGAAATCAATGCTTTCCAAGAACAACAATATTATAAGGTAACGGGAAATTTTGAAACCCTGCAAAATAAAACGGGATTCAAAGCAGAAGCCGAAGAAAGATTTAAAGATAAGGCGGCCACCCTTGCTTATTTGGAAACTTGCAAAAACGGGATTTTCACCGTAAACGATGTGGAGAAGAAGCCTGTGGTACGCAAGCCTGCTCCTCCCTTTACAACTTCTACCCTACAACAAGAAGCCTCGCGTAAATTAGGTTTTTCCGTATCCCAAACGATGTCGGTGGCTCAGAAATTGTATGAACACGGATACATCACCTATATGAGAACGGACTCCGTCAATCTGTCGGACCTGGCAGTAAAAAGTGCAAAGGCTGTTATTTGCCAGACGTTAGGAGAGAAGTATTCCCGGCCACGTAATTTTACGACCCACACCAAAGGAGCGCAGGAAGCCCATGAGGCTATCCGCCCGACCTATATGGATAAAACAGAGGTGGAAGGAGACCGGAATGAAAAGCTGTTGTATGACTTGGTTTATAAAAGGACACTGGCTTCTCAAATGGCTGAGGCCGAACTGGAAAAAACGAATGTCACCATCGAGGTATCCGGCAGTACCATCCCTTTTATTGCCAGCGGAGAAGTTGTTATTTTCGACGGTTTTCTAAAAATGTACAAAGAATCGCATGATGATGAACATGACGATGAAAAGACAGATTTACTCCCTCCTTTTCAAAAGGGTGATCAGGTAAACCGTATCAGTATTCTGGCTACGGAACAATATACGATGCATCCGCCACGTTATACGGAAGCCAGTCTGGTGAAGAAAATGGAAACTTTAGGTATTGGGCGACCGTCTACTTATGCCCCGACCATCACCACTATTCAGAACAGAGGCTATATTTTGCGTGAGTCGCGGGAGGGTGTGGAAAGGAAAACGGAAATTATCGAACTGAAAGGCAATGATATAAAATCTTCTTTCAGCAAAAAGACTTTCGGGTCGGAAAAAAAGAAGTTGTTTCCCTCGGATATGGGCATGGTGGTCACTGATTTCCTGTCCGCCCATTTTACCAATATTATGGACTACAATTTCACTGCAAAAGCGGAAGAAGCGTTGGATGATATTGCCGAAGGGGATATGGAATGGCAAAAAATGATCAGCCAGTTTTATAATCCTTTCCACGAAAATGTTGAGCTTACCCTGAAAAACTCAGAAAGAAATAGCGGAGAACGTATTTTGGGGAGTGATCCGCAAAGCGGGGAGAATGTAATCGTCCGCATCGGACGGTTCGGGCCGATGGCACAAATCGGCGAGGGGGAAAATGTGCGTTATGCAGGATTACGGAAAGGGCAACTGATGGAGACTATCACTTTAGAGGAAGCCTTGGAATTATTTAAGTTTCCCCGCAAACTGGGTATGTACGAAGATAAGGAAGTTAGTGTGGGGATAGGTCGCTTCGGCCCCTATATCAAACACAATAACAGTTTTGTTTCTCTGAAAAAGGGAGAAGATGATCCGGGAACCATTACTTTGGAAACAGCAATTACACGCATTGAAGAAAAAAGAGAAAGTGACCGGAATAAATTGATAAAAGCTTTCGACAACGGCATCCAGATTCTGAACGGACGGTTCGGGCCTTATATTTCATATGAAAAGAAAAATTTCAAAATACCCAAAACAAAACAGGCTGCCGAGTTGTCTTTAGAGGAGTGTATGGAGCTGATTGCAAAGGAAGATACGAAGAAAAAAACAGTAAAAAAAGCTGTTGCTTCCACAACAAAAAAAACAAAAACAGCAGCAAGCAAAACAAAGACAAAAAAGAAGTAAACAGATAACGGGAAGAAACACGCATCAGTCCTTGAGAATTAAGTTCAAATATTTGCAAAACAATAGAGCATTCCCTATATTCGTACGCTCAAAACAAAGATAAGAAACATTAAAATTTAATTATAAATGGCAACTTTACAAACTATCAGAAACCGTGGTGGACTACTTGTAAGTATTGTAATCGGTCTGGCTCTTGTGGCATTTATCGTAGGTGATGCTTTAAGTTCGGGAGCCGGTATTTTCAACAGTTCCAGAAATGAAGTGGGAGAAATAGCAGGCGAAAGCATTTCCATCATGGATTATCAGAATAAGATAAACAAAAATGAGGAGATGGTGAAAATGATGAACGGCGCATCCGCTCTTAACGACGAACAGCAAACCATGTTGCGGGAAAATACCTGGCAGCAGATGGTGATGGATATCGTTATGAACCGGGAATATGACGAACTGGGCATCACAGTGAGCGGCGATGAACTTTATGACATGCTGCTGGGAGATAATATGAATCCTTCGGTACGCCAGATGTTCGGAAATGCCGACCCGAACCAGATCAGAGCTTATATCAAAAGTCTGATGGATCTTCCTGCCAGCAATCCGCAAAAAGCATTTTGGCTGAACCTGGAAGAACAGCTTACCACGACACGCAAATTAGCCAAATACAATGACCTTTTGGCCAAAGCATTATATACGACAGACGCCCAGGCAGAAGAGGCGGTTGAAAACGGAGCTGCCAAAGCAGATATCAGCTATATTGTAAAAAACTATGCGTCTGTTGAAGATTCTACGATTCAGGTAAGTAATGATGAAATTAAAAGTTATTACGAATCACACAAGAAATTGTTTGAACAGCCCGAATCCAGAAAAATCGTCTATGTTAATTTTGATGTAGAAGCCTCTGGAGAAGATTTCACTGAAACAGAGAAGTGGGTGGCAAAATTAATTCCGGAATTTGCCGAAACAGAAAATCCGCAGGAATTTGTAGACTTATCTTCAGACAAGAAGTTTGACGTTTTTTATTATAAGAAATCTGAAATTACAAACGATAAATTAGCCGATTTTCTTTTCAATGCTAAAAATACGGTTTACGGTCCTTATGTAGAAGACAATTCATATCGTATCAGCCGTGTAGCAAGCCGCAAGATGTTGCCCGACTCTGTCAGGGCACGCCATATCCTGATCGCTCCGGAGAACAACAATTATGCCCAGGCTAAAAATATAGCCGACAGTTTGGCCGGATTATTGAAAAAAGGTGCTGATTTCGAAACGCTGGCAAAGCAATTTTCAGCTGATCAGAATTCTGCTGTGAATGGTGGAGATTTAGGGTGGTTTGGTCCCAGAATGATGGTTCAGCCGTTCAGCGATACCGCTTTTTTTGCTAAAGTGAGGGACATCAAGGTTGTTCTGACTCAATTCGGAGCACATGTACTACAGGTTACCAACCGCGCAAAACCTGTTGAAAAAATCCAGATAGCAACAATTGAGAAAGAGATTACTCCTTCACAGGCTACTATTAACAAAATCTATAATGAGGCCCGGAATTTTGCCGCTCGCGTAAATAATCAAGCCGATTTTGATAAGAGTGTCAGCGATTTTAATCTGAGCAAACGGATTGCCACACTTAATAAAAACGATAAAAATATTGCAGGTATGGATAATGCCCGCGAATTGGTCAGACAGACTTATTTGTCCTCTACTCCGGGAGAGGTTATTTTGAACAATGAAGGTTCTAATATTTTTGACGCAGGTAATAAATTCACTATTGCTATTCTGACTGATGTGCAGGAGGAAGGTGTAGCTCCCGTAAACACGGTAGCAGGCACGATTAAACGTGAATTGATCCGCAAAAAGAAAGCAGAAGTACTGGAAAAAGAACTCCAGGCAGCAATCAACGGAAGTGAGAGTCTGTTGTCTGTTGCCCAAAAAGCAGGATTAGAGGTAAAAGAGGCCTCCGATTTATCTTTTAATTCTTTCCAGATTCCGGGAGCAGGTATCGAACCGAAAGTTATTGCTTCTGCAACTCTGGCAGAACAAGGAAAGATTTCCGAACCGATAGCTGGTAATCAAGGTGTTTATGTCATTATGGTTAATAACAAAACCGTAGAGGATGTAACTCCGGAATCAGTTGCCCAAAGCAAAACAGGCATGGACCAATCCAACAAATACCGCGCTAATTATCAGGCTGCACAAGCTCTTTTGAAAAATGCAGAAATCAAAGACACAAGATACAAGTTCTATTAATCTTTGACGAACCAACAGTATATTTCAGGAGGAGTTCAGGCTCCTCCTGATTTTTTTATGTGCCGAATTATTTATAAAAGTTTTTTATGAACATTCCCTGAGGTTTCCTATGAAGGATTCCATACAGAAATACAGCATGTATAAAGCCGATGCCGTAAGCCGTCAATTGAATGAAAGAAGCAATTACCGATAAAAAAGCGACTTTTACATTTTTGTTCAAACGTAAAGAGTCTGTAAAGAAAAGAAGAGCTAACAAACCGATGGCCAATAGGTAATAAGGGGATAAAAAACAGCTTGCTGCCAAACATATTAAACATCCGATAACAAAAACAGAGGGCAAGAAATGTACCAACTTTAAGGATTGAGGATGCAAACGGAACAAGTTAATCCGCGCCATCCCGGAATTGTATACTTGTTTGAAAAATTTCCGGAAGGAGGTGCGCCGTTTATGGTAGACATACGCTTCGGGCAATAAGCAAGTGTCAAAACCAGCTTCCATAATCCGGATACTCATATCGATATCTTCCCCGAAACGCAAACCTCTGAAACCTTCGGTAAACTCAAAAACCTTTTTTGAAAATCCCATGTTGAAACTACGGGGATGGAACTTTTCCATGGTTTTTTTTTGTCCCCGTATGCCGCCGGTGGTGAAAAAAGAGGTCATGGAATAATTTATAGCCTTCTGAATGGAGGTGAAAGAATGATGTGCCCGATCCGGCCCACCAAAAGCATCTATCTTCTTCGTCCGACAAGCCTGCTTTATCACTGCTATGTATTCTGGCGGAACAATGCAATCAGAATCCAAAAACAGGAGATACTCTCCTCCTGCACAATTTGCCCCGTAATTCCGGCTTAACCCCGGTCCGCTATTCTCTTTGTAAAAATATTTGACGTCCAATAAATCCCCATAACTTGTAACAACCTGTTCGGAACGTTCCTGTGAACCGTCTTCAACGATGATTACTTCAAAATCCTTACAAGTCTGCACAGCCAAACTACCCAAGAGTTCTTTGACCTCTTGCGGACGGTTGTATACGGGAATGATAATCGAAAAATAGGCCATCACTTTGTTTTTAAACAATTCTTTTTATCCATTTCGCCCAATAAAAACGAATAGCAAACCAGAAAAAAAAAAAAAAAACAGGAATACGGCCATAATAAAACGCCATAATCCGGTAGCGCTCTTTTAAAGAGGTCTTCTGGTTGGAGGTTGTCAATCCTTCGTTCAGGTAATTAATCAGGCGTAAATGGGTATTTTGAATGTTTCCTGTCCTTTTCATACACCGGATGCACCAATCAAAATCCGAAGAATAATGATATTTCAAATCATACAAGGGAGCCAATGTGCGTTTCACCACAAATGCCTGGTGGCAAACGAGCATCCCCATCCGAAAGCTTTTCCAATTCAGCTGCTTCGGTGCCTTCAAGCGGCGATGGGCAATAAACCTGCCTTCCGTATCCACCAAATCCGTCTCCCCATATAAAATGTCAGGCAGTTGATTTTTTTGTGCTATTTCTGCTATTCCCGCAATGGTGTCCGGTCGCTGTAAAGTATCTCCAGCATTCAAAAACAGTACATAATCCCCTGATGCTTTCCGGAGGCCCTTGTTCATTGCATCATAAAGCCCTCTGTCCGGTTCACTCACCCAATAGGCCAATTGGCCGGCATAACGCTTGATGTTATCTACTGTCGCATCTTTCGAAGCTCCATCAATAATAATATATTCAATATTCGGATACGACTGCCGGAAAACACTTTCCATGGTTCGTTCCAGCACCTTTTCAGCATTAAAGGTAACTGTTATGATTGAAAAAGAAGGTGCCTTTGCTTCCATTATTTTTTCTTCTTCACGGCCCTCCAAACAGCCAATCCAACTAATCCCAGCAATGAGATTCCGACGATTATTGAACCTATCAATGAAATTTGTTTGCCACGCAAATAGACTTCATCTATACATTTCAGTTCTATCTTATGTTCTCCTGCCGGAATGGACAGACCCCGCAAAATATAATTCACCCGCACCAAGGG
>ERZ778496.2023-NODE-2023-length-12794-cov-6.900934_pt1 | contig 12794 bp, 12 predicted proteins | sample MGYA00433099_ERZ778496 | MGnify/ENA primary metagenome ERZ778496 (study PRJEB29527, sample SAMN07138962) | mouse gut metagenome | material: feces | host: mouse | place: China:Nanjing | collected 2016-01-25 ... | reverse complement strand
TTATGACAGATGCAGAAATATATGTGGACGGTATCGCCACCATGCGCTTTCAGGACATCAATGCTTCGCTTGAGGCTGTGAGGGCAGAAATCCGGCAGAAATACCAGCCCAATGTAAGCGATGCTTACATGGAGGAAGATACAACACTGAAAGCATTGCAGGCTTCGCAGATACAGGAAGAAGATTATTTCTGCCATGTCACGCATAAGGAGTGGGACGCAATCCTCCACGACATCCGGCTGGCTCACGAAGCTGATGCGGAGAGTGCGCCGGACGATTCCAGCACTCTGAAAATGATTGCAGATGTCGAAAAAGCAATGCGCTTTCCGGGAAACGCCCTAGATAAATTCTGTTATGTCATGTGTTCACAGCTTCAAATCAGCTATGAGAAGCTGACTGAAAAAGAACGCACGGACTTGAAAAACATCATGAAAAAATCCGGCATCTATAAGGATTCGCCTTTAGGAAGCCGGAAACGCTGATAAGGAAATGCCGCTGTCTGGATTTTGTCCATGTAGCGGCATTTTGGTGGCGCTTATGCAGTTTTCAAATGGCAGATTGAATTGATAGTGCTGTCAAGGAAGCTCTAAAGCTCTTTTATACAGTGGGTCTAAATTACAGCCACAGCTTCCACATTCTTTGTCTGCCTGTTTGATTGCTGATACTAAGGTATCTTTATCAGCCTTTCCGTCTAACCATTGTTGGGCAGGGACGGATATTAAGTCTCAGCCAGATGCAGCGAATTTCTCAATAATCGTTTTTAATTCTTCCATGATGCTGTTCCTTTCAAATTAGCCAATGTCTGTTTTCCGGTTCTGTAAACTTGAATTTATCGCTTTTTTCTATTCTTTGCTGTATAAATAATTGTTAATGCTAATGCAATCAAAATGAGAATATGTAAAACAGTGTGATATACATCAGGCACATACTTTCCTTCAATTTGTATCCATTGAATAGTGCCAGAAAAATACTTGATTTTTCCCTCCAATGTACCCATAAAGCCACTATCAAAAAATGTGTACCATTCATGACACATAATTTGAATTAAAAGCCACATTGACATCCAACCAATAACTAACCATTTTCCAATCTTTTCTTTCACAAAAAACAAAATCATTGTTACTAAATAAATTAAAAATAATATACCATCTTCCTTGTATGACCTTGTAACTAAACAGTTTTCTCCAAAGTATAAACCTGTCATATCAAGGAAAAACCATAATAGCAATATTATCTGTGCAATACTACAATATATTTTTTTCATACACACCTCATCAACTTCCGATTTTTCGTTGGCTCTATTATATTACAATGTCTTTCCAGATGGAATAAGATTTTGCAAAAATTCTCCATAAAATATCAATATCTGTCGATTATCCCGTTCCAGTATCTGCTTCCGGCTTGTCCTTTGTGATGACAAGCCATCCCTGCTGGCAGTCCACTGTAATTTTACCCCCTGCGTTAAATCCTGTCCGTTCCAGCCATCTGCCCTGCAAAAGAATCTGCGGCGGTGCTTCTTTAAAAGTACCTCGTCCTTTATAAACTGTCATTCTGCGTTCTTCCATCTGTCCTCCCTGTCCGTGGCTTCTCTGCACACAATCTCAAACACTTTCCCGCTCTCTGTCCTGACAGCAATCAGGCTGTTCTGCTCGTCTGCGTTCATATCTGCAATCCCCATTCCCTCGCTGTCATTCAGTAAATCGAAAAGTCTGTCCCTGAAACAGTTTAAATCCATTCTGTTATTCCTCCTGTATATATTTTATAGCCTATTAGCTTATATTATATATCCTTTCAGAAGCTATTGCAATCCCTATGTTTGATATAGTCTAAAAGTGAACAAAATAAATGCTAACAGCTTATGAAACAGGAGGACAGATGGACGAAAAAGGATTAGGCAAACGTATTAATATGGCAAGGAAAGAGCGTGGATATACGGCTGACAGGCTTTCCGAATTATGCAGCATCAACGCAACATACCTGCGGCAGATTGAAGGTGGGACAAAAGTTCCCAGCCTGCCCGTATTTATAAATATCTGCAATGCCCTGAAAATCTCTCCTGATTATCTGCTCCGTGATTCCCTTACGGATAATGATATCAGCAAAATCAGGGAACTGACAGAATTGTGGGAGAGTACACCGCCCAGCCAGCAGGAAATAGCCGCTGCCATGATACAGGCAGTATTGGAACGTAAAAAGGAATAGAAAACCAGCCGTTTACCCGGCTGGCTGTTTTTCCGACAACTTCACATAGAAAGTATAATAATTGCCCACAAGTATATGTTTAATCCCTTTTCTTATTATTCGTTTTGTCATTTTTTCTCTTTTCAGTGACGGAAGGTTCGTCACTGGCTAACTCAATCACATCCAATATGCCACAGTCCAGCGTTTCACAAATGCGGACTAATGTATCCATGCTGATATTTTTCCCTTCTTTACTCATGTTGGCAATCATGTTTGTAGTCAGACCGGCGGCAAGCCTTAAATCCTCTTTCCTCATGTCACGCTCCACCAGTGTATGCCAGAGCGGTTTGTAGCTGATGTGCATATTTGTTTCCTGCCTTTCTCCACTGTCGGGAATATTTTTAAATAAGCCTTAAAGCGTGGCTTTTATTATAACATCTTTCTTGTTATTTCACAAATATTTCTTGACTTAGCCGTTTTCGTCTGGACTGTGCTTTTCCTTTCCGCTTTTTACATTTAATTCGCCATTACATGCTTCATGGAGAAGGATTGCAAGGGCTATAGAATTTCAATCCACACTCCCACGCAGGGAGTGACTATTTGCCGGTATCAACAATAGATAAGCCCGCTGATATTTCAATCCACACTCCCACGCAGGGAGTGACTTACATTTCAGTATAAAATTGTTATATGATTTCAATTTCAATCCACACTCCCACGCAGGGAGTGACCGCAGCAGCAAGCCTGATTCTGCGCAGACATATTATTTCAATCCACACTCCCACGCAGGGAGTGACGACTTTACAAACAACCACGACTATGTAAATACAAATATTTCAATCCACACTCCCACGCAGGGAGTGACAATCTTTTTTGCATCTTCAAGGTTGACATTCCCCATTTCAATCCACACTCCCACGCAGGGAGTGACAATTAAGGCGTGATATTTCTTTACGTTACGTTTTAATTTCAATCCACACTCCCACGCAGGGAGTGACCAGCGGGTTGGATACAACGGCGTGCGTTGGCTCGTAATTTCAATCCACACTCCCACGCAGGGAGTGACCGCGATTGCGATTAATCGTTTCATACGCGTTTAAATTTCAATCCACACTCCCACGCAGGGAGTGACAACAATGTCCAGTTTGGCGTGCCATCCATAGCGTTATTTCAATCCACACTCCCACGCAGGGAGTGACCGCCAAATCCACCATTCATAAACATAAACGGTAAATTTCAATCCACACTCCCACGCAGGGAGTGACGTACTGTGCGATTGGGTGGTAACTCTCCCGGTAGACATTTCAATCCACACTCCCACGCAGGGAGTGACAAATATGTATTATAATGCGTATTGAAATAGGGAATATTTCAATCCACACTCCCACGCAGGGAGTGACACCAAAAAATAACATATTTTAATTCAAATATGCATTTTTTCTTATGTAATATATACAAATCTAATATATCACAGACATCCTAAATTTGCAAATAAATCTTATTAATAAACTATAATACTGATTTTATTGGTGCGAACCTCTCTAACATTTAATGTTCACTTCCCATTCGCACAGTCATATAATCAATGTGCCTTCTGCTTCATAAGATGTTTTCACACCAAAATGCTCCACTTTCGTTTGATATTTATTTCCTAAATAGTAAAATCGTAAACTATCTTCCTGTTCATTGATCATAGATACAAGCTTGTCTTTTAGCAATAGTAGTTGTGACGAATCCAAAATACACTCAAACACGGAATTTTGAACTCTTTGTCCATAATTCACACATTCTTTGGCAACTTTCCTAAGCCGTTTTCTTCCATTAGAATCTTGCGTTGAAACATCATATGTTATTAATACTAATATTAAAATCACCTACTTCCATAAAAATGGTGGATACTCGTCCATATCACCACGTATCGTGCGTGCCAATAAAAGTGCTTGCACATATGGAACCAATCCCCATGAAATCTTTTCTTTCAAAAACGGATGTGTAATCGTTTCTTTTTTGTGATTCTGCCATGCATTAAAGAAAACTTTTCGCCCTTCTTCGTTAAGCAAAACTGCATTATCCTTCTGCTTTTCAAAATGCATGGCTCTTATTGCTTTTGTATTTATCAGTGTCAAAATAAAACGATCACCCAAAATAGGTCTAAATTCTTCCATTAAATCTAACGCCAGCGAGGTGCGTCCCGGTCTATCGCCATGCATAAACCCAACATATGCATCTAACCCAACACTACACAAAGCATTTGCACACTCTCCTGCCAATATTGTATACGCAAATGACAAGATAGCATTTACATTATCCAATGGCGGTCTACGATTTCTTGTTATAAAAGAAAAATCCTCTTTTTGATTTAAAATTAAATCATGAAAAACAGAAAAGTAGAGTTCTGCTGCCTTTCCTTCTATTCCACGAAGTTCTTCAAGCTTTGCTGCACCCTCAACCTTCGACAGCATTTCATACAATGTATTGGAAACTTGTTTTAATTTCTCACTGTCTACACGCAATGCATGATCACGCAATGTCCGTTCAATACTCCATCTGCAATTAAAAATTTTCCCAGTAATCATATTTTTTGCATATTTTAAACTATTTTCTTCGGAATCTGAAATGCGATACTGTTCTTTTCTTAATAACACATTTCCATACTCTTTACCAGAAATTCTTGCCAAAAACCTGCCTTGCGGTGAGAAAAAACTCATTCCGATTTTTCGTTCTGCACAAGCTCCCATTAATGCTGGTGTTGCACCTTTATAAGTAAAACACACAATATTTTCCAATGTATGCAGCGGGAATCGTCCAAGTGTTGATTCCCCATTTTGTATCACAATATTTTCACCGTCTAACGTTAAGTAACAGCTTTCTGTCAAAACATATAATGTATTTAATAATTTCCGCATCCTTCTCCCCCCATATAATTCTTAATTTGACCCACAAGTCAAAAAACAGGTAATACTACACAAAAAACAAGGCTATTGTTATTCGCATATCTGTACATATATTTTATAGAAGACATATATTTGCAGATACACTATTGGAACGATGTATTTGTGCAAATTCACAAATATAGGTCAAGTTAAGGTATAATTGTGGGGATGTCGCATTAAGAAAAACATATACAAGATAGTCTAACACCGTGTTGTGTTTTATATTAATATCTTGTATAAACAAAGTTTATTGTGACAGCCCCATAATTATTGCACACGACCGCATAAAGAATTTAGCCGCTTTGCGGTATACGGTCAGCGTGGGGAGCTGCCACATTAAGTCAAATATATACAAGATAGTCTAACACTATGTTGTGATTAATACGATATCTTGCATAATCAAAGCTTATTACGTCCATTTAAACCAATATAATGTCATCAATCTGTGCCTATTAATACTATATCTTGTAAAATCAAAGCTTATTGCGACAGCCCCTATATTTAGACTTAATCTTTACAATGAATATTTTGCTCTATATATGCTCTGACATTTTTTACTTTTTGTAGCTTGGGAATACACAATTCTTCCAAAGAACAAGCTTTACATTGTTTTGTTGGTTTTGCATTCGGCGTATATCCTTTATGGAATAAATCATGCATTTCCATGCTGTATTTTTTTACTTGCTGCCTTAAATCATCTGTAAATTCTGTTTTGCTTCTTCTGCGGTTCTCTCCATAATACAAAAATCCCTCAGATATGTTTGTCTGAAACATTTCTTCAAGGCAAATTGCCTGCGCACATAGTTGTAATGCATCTGCATTGTTTTCTTTGGGTGTTCCGCGCTTGTACTCAATGGGTACTGGATTCCATTTTCCTTCATACCCAAACAATTCTATTCCATCCTTATCTTGATGAAATTCAACCACATCACACTGACCGCTTAATCCTAGTTCTCGAGAAGAAATTCGCAGTCCTCTTACAATCAGCAAATCGCCTCTTTTCTCAAAAGAACCTTCGTCATGTGCTTTTTTATGCATTAATTCTCCGGAAGTAGTTCTATAATTTTCTGCCCATTGCTGTTCAATATGTATCATCGCCCATTGTCTTCGGCAAAATGCAAAGTGCTGGATTCCTGACAACATCAAATAGTCTTCTTCAGCATACATAATTAAATTCCTTCTAGTTCTTCTAATGCTAATCCGTCCAACGATTCCAGCTTTATTTCATAATCCTCAAAATCTTTCGGATCATCTGTTTTTGCGGTTATTTTCACGGACTTATGCACTTTTGCCGAAGAATACTGTCCCATTGGGCAGTTATGTTTCCACCAATATACTTTGCAGACTTCCATACTGCCATCCGGTCTTGCAGAAGAACTGTCATTTACAAAAAGAGTGCGCAAAGCCTCTTTTATTTTTTCTGCATCCTCATCGCTAAAGCCTGTTTTTTCTGCCAGTTGATGATTTATGCTGCCCTTAATTACATACAATGCGGAGCAAACCGTATGTTTCATTCCCATTGTATCCGACGATTTCTTTTCTTTTGTTTCACTGTTTACGCTTTTTGTTATCTGCATACTGTCAATGGCAACAGGACATACACTAAAAGCAGAATGTACAGAAACAGGGCCTCTTACGCCAACCGAAACGCTATCCCCTTTAAATGCAAATACCTGCCCAAAACTGCGCACATCAATCCATGCATCACACGCCGCTTTTGCATAAGCGTCTTTATCTTTTGCTTTTAATGCTTTTTGAATCTCGCCATTGCCGTTTGCCCTATCTGCAAGACTCTTAAATTCATCCGTTGTACGCTCGTCACTCTGTACAAAAATATGTTCCCCCATATCCTGCAGTCGATTCCTGATCTTACGCTTAATGCACACATCTGATATTTCCCCATAGCCATCATAAGTTTCTCTTGGGCGGTTTCCATTTAACGGATCTCCATTCGGATTTGCATTTTTTACCATAACCAATACTGTAAAATCAATTTTGTTTGTAAAATTTCCCATCTGTTTTTCTCTCCTTAATCATTCTTTTTTTGAAATGCATTTTTCATCATCGTTAATTGCTGATAATATGCCGGAAGATATAATTCTGATAATGCTTGGTTGGTAAATCCTTGTATTCTCGTTATATCTTCCATTATGTCCTGTGTCCATTCTTCAAATTGTTTTAGCTGATAATCATTTAGTTTCCGCTCGTAAGCCCTTAAATTCTCGCAAATAATCTGATATGTTTTTGCTGGTCTGCTACTATATGCATTCCAATATCGTTTTGCATTGGTCGACCGCGTTTCTTTTATTTTTCCATTTTCATCCTTTTCAAACAATGCTCTCCGTTCCATATAGTCACAGACTGCCAGCAGCCGCCCAAACAGTACGCTTCTATCGTCTTTATTATCTTCTAAAAAATTATTCATCGTCTTTCCTCCTGTTACCTCGTACGCATATCGTATCATAGCACATACAACACTCAGCACATCATTTCGCCATACAAAATCACTCATCGTTTCCGGCATAGATGCACGTCTTGCTGCTGCCTTTATAATATCTCTTGGAATTTTGCTTCCTTTTTTTGTAATGCAAGGTAGCAGACGTTTTACCGTTGCACGAAGCAGCTTGCTGTCTGCATCTAACCATTCCGATTTCTGTATTCCAAATGCGGCAAGTGCCATATCTCTTGGTGATGGGGTACATTCCAATGTAATCCTCTTCTTTGTATCTTCCGATGTGCCAACTTTAATGGTACGCCTCCATTTACAATGCTCTTGCCAATTTAATATTGCATCCATATACTGCTTTCCATTTATCTCATCATAATAGACCACCGATAGCCGTCCTGTTGTTGCGGCCTCTAAGGATATTATGGCTACTTTGTCTTCCGTTTTTATTTTTCCGGCATAACCATTCACCGCATTACGAAATTGTTCTGCAAAATGCATTCCTGTGTCATAATCAGGATTGTCCGCCTCTGTATCGTCCAGCAAAGCATCACAGTCGAAATCCTCCATATCTGCAAATCCATTAATGGAATCTTTCATTACATTCGGAAGCGGCATATCTCTATTTATCATCCAGCAGACAATTGCTGATTCATCTCTTGTATACCCCTGCTTTTGAACCAGCCACCGCAAAGCATTATGCGCTTTTTGGGATACTTCATATCCAACAGCGACAGCCTGATCTTTTGTTGTAAATCTTCCTCTATATGTAAAACCTGCTTCATCATTGCCCGAAAGCAATTTCGCTTTATCTCCACTGTTCCTTATCTTTGATGGGTGCTTATCGGAGCAGGCTTCCATTGTTCCTGAAACATAACACAAGTTTCTCTTTCCTGCCCGTTTTTGATAGAATTGAATAAATCGCTGATATAATTCGTGATTTTTCCATACTGCGGGTTCTACAGGCATAGTATTTCCATAAACAATAAATCGGACACTTGCCCCTGTCTGCCCTTGATTTTGTAGTTTTATCTGATCGGTTAAAATCCCCTTTTCATTTAATTCCAATGTATGATCTTCCACCAAATCGTGTATCAGTGTTTTCTTTTCCAGATACTTGTATACTGCCTGCACCATAAAGTGCGTTTCCTCCGATTCCGCCCAATCACCTAGAAGCTGCATATACTGCTTATAATATTCCTCTTTGTTATCTCCTGTATATTGCGTATAATCGCCCGCAATATAGCAAAGCTTGTCGCATAAAGGATGCGGCGCAATTCCACTGCTTCGGGATGCCGAGTCTTCTGTTACAGGAATCACGGTAACCATATCTTTACCCTTTTCCACTTTTCTGGAATCAATAAAATTTCCATTCTCATCAATGGTAACTTCAATCTGCGCATTAAACGTAGAATGCGCAAGCGGCAGCAATACTGGCTGATCATTTTGAATCACCCCCGCAAGTTTTGCATAAACATCATAAGTATCAGCCAATGTCTTTAACCATGCCAAATAAGTCACCTCCCGCAAATTCATCCAAACCCTTAAAATTCTGCTGTGCTGTAAATATTTTTGTCTGCGCATCTTTTAATACTCGCCGGATTTCACATTCCTCTGGTCTTGGAAAACGAAGCACGCCATTTACCATTTGCGCATTCCAAAGACGAACTGTCATTTTTCCTTTTTCCTCCTCTCTTACTGCTTCATCTGGATACGTTATTCCATGTACCATTAATCCAAAAGATACACTGCCTGCATCATCATAATCCCCTTTTCCTTCGTCAAAATTACATGGTTCCACATATCCTTGACATTCTCTTGCGCCCAAAAAGATATCCCGTCTGCCGCCTCTTGCAATCATCCTTTTCATAATATCAAAATGTTTATTTTCATTTCTATCATACTTTAAATCCTCGCGGTTTTCATTCCATTCAAAATGAGCCCTTACCCGATATTCCACATTCCGCAGATACGTATAAAACGATAAATCATTTCCCCCACTATATTTTATCGGTCGGATACCCTTAGACTCTGTCTGTATTCCATTTATCACACGGCATTCATCAATCACCCACGTAATCGTTGGCTTCCAATATATGGACTCTGTTATCCCTTTTAATGCCTGATATGTTGGTATTTGATAACTAATTTTTTCACCGCCTGTTTTAGATAAAGGGTCTGTAAATAATGCGTATCTCCCAAAAACGCTATATTCAATACTATTTGGTTTCTCCATTTTCCTCCTCCATTTCCTCATTGATACATTTTCCATATGTAAGATTTCCGCAGCTTTTATTTCACTATACTTAAAACGATTCCGTTTTCCTTCTACACAACTGTCTGCTAATGTAAAATGCGCTGTGTAGAAAATTGGAATATCTTAACGTTTTTCAGTATAACATTAGTAAATAAGCGGTTCCCATTCTTCTGTAATTCCACAATCCTCACAATAAGATCCTGTTGATGCAATCATATAAAGATTCGGGATTTTCTCTGTAATAGGCTGTATCAATCCCTCCATTCTTTTTAATTGGCTTCCGCGTACATTGACAGTATACCGCTGCGCTTTTCGTATTTGTTTTTTTATCTCTGCAAAATCTGGAGCTTGCTGAATTGCATCAATAATCTCTGCTCCTGTTTTGTATGGCACAATCACACCGAAAGAGTTATCATCAATTACCTGATATGCTCTCCCAGCCGTTTTAAATGCCTGATTCATAATATTTGTTTTTTTGCCGCCCGAAAAGCCTGCTGATAATAATTCTAAAATATTTTTCGCTATATTTGGAATAGGAAAATTCATTTTATCCGTTACATCTTCTCCTTGATACAACACTTTATAATATTTCTCCATCCATTCTGGCATTAAAATACTCTCATTCGTATTTGCTGTTTTATATTGATACAAAATACAATGGGTAGCATTCATACTTTGCATCAATTCCTCCATATTTCCAGTATGTTCTCCCTCCAATTCTATAAAATGTACAATCCCCTTATCAACTTCTCCACAAATCTCTCCATTTCTATTGCATCTTCCTGCGCTCTGTGCCAAGCTGTCCAATCCCGTCATCGATCGATACACGCACGCAAAAGAAATATCCACACCTGCTTCAATTAAATTGGTGCTGACAACGACAAGCGGTTTCTCTTTCTGTGCCAACACTTTCTTTATCGCCTTAATCTTATCGCTTCTATGCTCTGCACATAAATTTGTTGTTAGATATTCTACGGCAATTTCTCGTTCTTTTAGTAACTGATACAGTTTTCTTACTGCCGATTTTGTATTTAATACAATTAATATTGAGCGGAAATTTTGTATTTGTTCCGCAATCTCCTCTGACAAACTTTCAAATGTATATTTTTGTCCTTTTTCTGGAAGCTGAATCCTTACACGTTCAAATTTTTCAAACCAATCTTTTGCATTTTGAATCATATACTTTGGTGTGCTGTAACGTATCGGACAGATCGTTTCTGCAAGTGTCGGCTGTGTCGCAGTACATAAAATAATATCTGTATTACATATCACATTTAAAAAATTTACCATATAATTAAATGTATGGATACATTTTAGCGGCATGGACTGCACTTCATCAATAATCACCACTGCATTCGCTAACCGATGCATTAACCGCAACGACTGCTTTTTCTCCGAAAATAAAACATTCATAAATTGCACAAATGTCGTGCAGATAAATGGTTCTTCCCAATCAACCTCCAATGCTGCACGCTGGTTTATTTGATAATCCTCTTCTGTTTTTTCTTCCTCTCGAACCACAGAGGAATGATGTTCTAAAATCCAATCCTTATTTCCTATTGCCTTACGAAAAACATCCGCATTCTGTTCTGTTATGCTGATGTACGGCGAAATATAAATAATACGTTCTGTCTGTGGATGCTCTTTGCAATATTCCAAAGCATAAGCTAAACTGCTTAATGTTTTCCCGCCGCCGGTCGGTATCGGCAGACAATAAATTCCTGCTGTATACTTTGCAAACTGCCTGCACTGGTTTTGCAATTCATTTCTCGCGGAATAAATACAGAGCTCCTTTTCCGTCATTTTCCCTTTTTCTATGGATTGTTTCACTGATTCCTGCATCTTTTTCATATAAACTTCAAAATTCTGCGCAGCTTTATTAAAGATATCTTTTTTACTGTTATCAAAAAAGGTTGGAACAGACGCTGTATTATTCATAAAATTGGAAGTTGCTTCCCAGTCAGCATCAATTAGAAAGGACAGCATTAGACGCTGTAAGCAAGAAAACATATAGAACTGATATGTCTTTATTGCATTTGGTGTTCTAACTTCCTTGACAATAGAATAGATTTTTGCTTTTACTGCGGCAAATTCTGCTAAAGCACTGTTAAAAATCGTTTCAATCTTGTAATTATCAAGATAATCTTGCTGCGCTTTTTGATATGCTTCTTGATAGTCCTCAACATTTTGCAGCTTTGATGAAAAAATATCTAATTTTTCGATATCTATTTTGTCAAATAATCCATGATGCGCCGCAACGGCATACGCAATAAATTCTGTAAGGAGTTTTGTATCTGTATTTTCTGCACTGTTATGGTATTTATCATAAATATATTTTGCCCCTGTTGATGCATGTGCAATGCTTCCCTTTAATTTTCGCTTTGTATTTTCATCAGCGTGTATATAGGCGTCAAACCGTTGTTTATTTTTTCCCATATCGTGTAGGATGCCACATAAATACATGATATTTGGGATATTACACTTTTTTCCTTTTTCTCTGCATAGATTTGCGGTCTTTTCGGTATGTTCTGCAACAGTTTCTTCCCTGTTAAGACCATCTTCTGAAATATGTGCTGTCAAAATGAATTTCCTCCTTTGAATTTTGAAAAATACATCACACGTTTCTGCTGTCTATCCAACATAATAAATTTTTGTTCTACATTAAACATATTAGTCTAAATCTATAAAGAATGAGCAAATCATAAATTTATACAAAAAAATATAATTAAAATTTTTAGAGGAATTAAAGTTTTTTATCTAATAAAGCTTTGACAGATTTGTATATTTTTAATATCTTTGCTCATTCTTTTTTTATTATACTATTCTGTCATGCAAAAGTCAATTCAGCTTTATGGATAAATATAAATTTTGTAATTTTTCATTATAAAATTAGATATGAATTTTGATTATCTTTTTAGAATTTCTTATATGCCTGTATAGCCCGTATTTACAGGCTTTTCCGGCATTTTTCGTATCG
>ERZ778496.2022-NODE-2022-length-12801-cov-5.098698_pt1 | contig 12801 bp, 10 predicted proteins | sample MGYA00433099_ERZ778496 | MGnify/ENA primary metagenome ERZ778496 (study PRJEB29527, sample SAMN07138962) | mouse gut metagenome | material: feces | host: mouse | place: China:Nanjing | collected 2016-01-25 ... | reverse complement strand
TACAGCAGTTCCATACCTGAAAAGTCTTCTTTCATAGAAGAGAAACTATATCGTACCATCAGTATGCCGCATAGAGCTCCAATAAACATAAATAACAACAGCATTATAATCTGACTGGCATTATTTGTCTTTTTTTTGTTTTTTTAACCATCTTTGTCCCCCCCCCTTGTGTGTTTTGCACGCATACCAATCCTTCGGCGTGTACATATACTCACGACCGTTAAGATTTTCCAATTTCTGCACAGCCCATATTGCATAAGCGGGCAATACGTGCTGTGCAGAAAGGAAAATCTAATCGCTCGTGAGTATAAAAAGAACGGCTATCCCTAAAAGATAAGCCGTTCCTTTATGGAAGTAATACAATGCAAATTAATTATTGATAAATTTGTCTTCTTCATTATTCCAGCTATACAGCTTACGGATTTCCTCGCCAACTTTCTCTGAAGGATGCTCTGAGGCAAGTTTTCTCATAGCCTTAAAATGTACCTGACGTCCAGCAGGTGACATATCCAACAGGAATTCTTTTGCAAAAGAACCATCCTGAATATCAGAAAGAATCTTCTTCATTGCTTTCTTGGTTTCATCTGTAATAATCTTAGGGCCTGTAATATAATCGCCATACTCCGCAGTATTAGAAATGGAATATCTCATTCCTGCAAATCCTGACTGATAAATTAAATCTACAATCAACTTCATCTCATGGATACACTCGAAATATGCATTTCTAGCATCATACCCTGCTTCAACCAATGTTTCAAAACCTGCCTGCATCAATGCGCATACCCCACCGCAGAGAACAGCCTGCTCACCAAAAAGATCTGTTTCGGTTTCTGTCCTAAAGGTAGTTTCCAATACGCCTGCTCTTGCACCGCCAATAGCAAGTGCATAAGCGAGTGCTATCTCCAATGCCTTTCCTGTAGCATCCTGCTCTACTGCAACCAAGCAAGGCACACCCTTGCCAGCCTGATATTCAGAACGTACTGTATGTCCTGGGCCTTTCGGCGCAATCATTGTTACATCAACGTCTGCGGGTGGCTTAATACAGCCGAAATGAATATTGAAACCATGTGCAAACATTAACATATTACCAGCCTCTAAGTTCGGCTCGATATCCTTCTTGTACATATCAGCCTGCAGCTCATCATTAATTAAAATCATAATTATATCAGCTTTCTTCGCTGCTTCTGCTGCCGTATAAACTTCAAAGCCCTGCTTCACAGCCTTGTCCCATGACTTGCTGCCCTCATAAAGACCAATAATAACATTGCAGCCAGACTCCTTTGCATTTAACGCATGGGCATGTCCTTGGCTGCCATAGCCGATCACTGCGATCGTTTTACCCTCCAGCATAGAAAGGTTACAATCCTCTTGATAATAAATTTTTGCTTCTGACATTTTAAAACTTCCTCCTAATTAAAATATAAAATTTATAATTATGTATAAATGCATAAATATCTTAATAAAAATTTTGTAATACACTACTCCAGATAAATAACCTCGTCCGTGCCGCGTCCAAGTCCTGCAATACCAGTTCTTGCAATTTCAAGAATTTCATAATCCTGCAAAAGTCCGATAAATGCTTCAATTTTAGATTGCGTTCCAGTTAATTCCACGATTAAGCTGTCTACATTGACATCAATAATTTTTGCCCTGAAAATATCCGAAACTGCAATAATTCCCTGTCGTTTCTCCGGCGTTGATTTCACTTTAATCAAACAAAGTTCGCGGTATACGCTCTTTTCTGGTTTTAGTTCATGAATATCCCTAATATCAACCAATTTCGCTACTTGTTTCTCTATCTGTGCAAGAATTTCTTCATCACCTGATGTGACAATCGTAATCCTTGTAAACCGCGGGTCTGCTGTTACACCTGCCGTTATACTCTCAATATTATATCCACGCCTTGAAAAAAGCCCTGAGATACGGCTTAGTACGCCTGCATTATTATCCACCAAAAGCTGAAAAACTCTGTTCTGCATCATATTTCCTCCATTGAACCTTAGGAACTGTTAAAGAATTAATCTTTACATCAGATTATTTTAACAATTCTACTGTTAATTGTCAACACATTTAGGAAGGGCAAGCGTTCCTGTTCTTGCAACCTCCACAATACTAATGGATTTCAACATATCCAGCATAACCTTAATACGCTCTGGCAAATCACAGATCTGCACCATCATCATCGTATTCGACATATCGACAATATCCGCTTTCATAATTTCGCAGATTTCCATAATATCACGCCGCGTGCCGCGGTTATATTTTACTTTAATCAGCATCAATTCACGACTGATACTGTCCTTTTCCTCAAAGGTCTTTACCTTAATCACATCTAATTTTTTGTTTAATTGTTTCTCAATCTGCTCTATCGTTCTCTGGTTGCCGGAACTGACAATCGTCATGCAGGATACTGCGGAATCTTCTGTTTCTCCAACCGCAAGGCTGTCAATATTAAAGCATCTTCTAGAAAACAAACCTGCGACTTTACAGAGTACACCCGATCTGTTCTCTACTAATACAGAATATATTCTTTTCATGTAAAACCCCCATTTTTTATTTTACCAAATCCATTGGGTCAACAAGACATTCCATTAACATGGTATTGTCTTCTTTTAAAAATTCCTTAATTTTTTCCAAAGCATGCGACATATTTTCTACACGCAGAAACGGAATATCATACGCCGCTGCAAGTTTCTCCAAGTTTGGCGTGCCATCTTTAATATCTACGACAGAATAGCGATCTTTATATGTATAATGCTGAAACTCGCGCACCATACCCAAATAATTGTTTTTCAGTACAATTATTTTAACCGGGATGTGATGCTGCATTATTGTAGCAAGTTCCATCATAGACATCTGAAAGGAACCATCACCACAGACAGCAACGACTTGCTTTTTCATATTACCGCGCTTTGCACCCATTGCCGCCGGAATAGAATATCCCATAGTACCCATACCACCAGATGTTAAGAACCGCCCATCCTTTACCACATGATAATTGCACGACCAAATCTGGTTTTGTCCCACATCAGCCACATAAATTGCATCCGATTTCATTTCATCAGAAAGCATTGTAATAAAAGCTGCAGGGTCTACATAATCAGGATTTGGATTGCGCTTTTGTACCATTATTTCACGGTATTCTTCAAGTGTATGAATCCAATTTTCATGTTCACATTCAAATTCTTGGCTTGCCATATCCTCGAATATATGTTTTGCATCTCCTACTAGCGGAATGGTTGGGCCAACGTTTTTCCCAATCTCGGCAGGATCTACATCTATATGTACCAAACTCTTATTTGTAATAATTAAATCCGGCTGGCTAATTGCTCTGTCGGCAACTCTTGCGCCTACCATAATCAGTAAATCGGATTCATTCATTGCACGGTTTGCATATGCCTTACCATTATTTCCCACCATGCCAAAATACATGGGATCCTGTGTTGGCATTACGCCAATCCCCATCATTGTAGAAACAACAGGGATTCTGTATTTATGGGCAAATTCGCGCAGTTCTGGCACTGCATTGCTTAGATGAACACCGCCGCCTGCACAAATAATTGGTCTTTTTGCCTTTTCAATTTCTTTGATAACCTTTTTAATCTGTACTGCATGTCCCTTAACCGTGGGCTTATATGCCCGAATATTGACTTCCTCTGGATATTTAAAATTCTTTAGAGCAGTATTTTGAATATCAATTGGCACATCAATTAAAACAGGGCCTTTTCTTCCCGAATTTGCTATATAAAACGCTTCTTTAAATACACGCGGAATATCTTCTACATTTTTGATAATATAACTATATTTTATAATAGACTCTACAGCGCCCGTTATATCAACCTCTTGAAAAACATCGCTGCCTATCTGTTCACTATTTACCTGTCCGGTAATACATACCAGCGGAATGCTGTCAGCAAATGCCGTGGCAATCCCTGTAATCAGGTTTGTTGCACCGGGACCGCTCGTTACAGCACAAACGCCTACTTTGCCGGTGACTCGTGCTTCTCCGCTCGCCGCATGAGCAGCATTTTGTTCTGTCCTTACTAAAATTGTCTGTATCTCAGAATTGAGAATACTATTGTAAAACGGACAGATTGCCACACCGGGATAACCATATACCGTTGATACATTCTCGTTTTCCAGACATTTTACCATTGCGTCAGCACCGACCATTATGTTCACTCTTATCCTTTCAAAATCATTTTCCTGCTTTGCAAAAATACAAAGTATATTTCATTATACATAAAAATATTAGGGAAGTAAATATTATTTTAAAATTTTATACAAGTGCGCTGCTTTAGCGCATATTTCCTTTGTACGGGTCTGCGCATAAAAATAAGGACAGACAAGTTATTGATTAACTTATCCATCCTTATTTCATAATCTTTTTGCTATAGTTCAACATTGCCGAACTTTTTACATAACATTTTTTCAACAGTATTTTACAGCACTGCCAAAAATTTTAGTCTACTGCAATAATCTCTTTCTTATTATATGAGCCGCAAGCCTTGCAAACTCTGTGTGGTACCATTAATGTTCCACACTTGCTGCATTTTACCAATGTTGGTACACTCATCTTCCAGTTTGCTCTTCTTTTATCTCTTCTGGATTTAGAAGATTTATTTTTTGGACATATAGACATTGTTACACCTCCTTATTTCCTTGAAAAATATCTTTAATCGCTGCCATACGAGGATCTGGAATAAATGCATCACAACTGCAGTCCTCCTCATTCCGATTCTTACCGCACACTGTGCAAATCCCCTTGCACGATTCCTTGCATAACACTTTCGTAGGCCAGTTTAACAATAATTCACTCTTGACCAGCGCATCCACATTAAGTTGATATCCCTCCATAAATTCTGCCGCTTCATCCTCTATATCCCCGCCTTTATAATCCGGCGAAAACACTTCCTGTGAAAAAGACAATCGAAAGCGGTACGGAACATCCTTGAGGCATCGGTCACATACAAGCAATAATTCAAAGCCTGCGATCCCCTCAACAAGTACCTTTGACTGTCCCATATTCGTAATCTTTAACGAAACAGGGGTTTTGTCTATAATAGGAAAATTTCCAAACGGTGTACAAAATGCATCTGCTTCATAGGAAACTTCCAAAGTCTGTACTTGTCCTTCATTTGTAAATACATCTGTTAAATTTACTAGCATCGTAATCCTCGTCTGAAATAACTTCCACTAGATTTCTTACCACATATTTTTATATTATACACACATATATTTGCTTTGTCAACCATTTTATTATGTGATTTTTATTGTCCAAAAATATGGTGAAAATTGTAATTTTTCATTGCTATTTTCCTAGATTTGTGCGAAAATATTTTATGTGGAGTAACATATTAATGCTTTAAATTTTATTTGTGTTGATATGTTATCATATGCATGGGGATTATCCCCTACATAAAATATAAGTATGTAGTCGAAAGGAGTTTTCACATGATTTATTCGAAAGAAGTTGAAGAGATGTGTACAGTTGCCCGCGACGGCAATCATGGCTGCGCACCCATTCCAGAAGAAGCAAAATGGGTTAAAGCGAAAGACGTGAAGGATATTTCCGGTTTTACGCACGGCGTAGGCTGGTGTGCTCCTCAGCAGGGTGCCTGCAAACTTTCCCTGAATGTTAAGGAAGGGGTTATTCAAGAGGCTTTGGTTGAAACAATTGGGTGTTCTGGTATGACACATTCGGCAGCTATGGCAGCTGAAATTCTTCCGGGAAGAACAGTTCTTGAGGCATTGAATACAGACCTTGTCTGCGATGCTATTAATACTGCAATGAGAGAATTATTCTTGCAGATCGTTTATGGACGTTCTCAGTCTGCTTTCTCAGAAGACGGACTTCCTGTTGGCGCTGGTCTTGAAGATCTTGGAAAAGGTCTAAGAAGCCAAGTTGGTACAATGTACGGCACTTTAAAGAAAGGGCCTCGTTATCTTGAAATGGCAGAAGGTTATGTCACAGGTATTGCGCTGGATGCTGATGATAAGATTATCGGCTACAAATTTGTCAGCCTCGGCAAAATGACTGATTTTATTAAAAAGGGTGATGATCCTAATACTGCATGGGAAAAAGCATCCGGACAGTATGGCCGTGTACAGGATGCTGTGAAGATTATTGATCCCAGAACAGATAAGGAGGTAAAATAATTATGGCATTATTCGAATCCTATGAAAGAAGAATAGATAAAATTAATGAGGTTTTAAAAAGCTATGGTATCGCTTCCATCGAGGAAGCAGAGAAGATTACCAAGGATGCTGGTCTTGATGTTTACGATCAAGTAAAGAAAATCCAGCCGATCTGTTTTGAGAATGCTTGCTGGGCTTATACAGTAGGCGCTGCTATTGCAATCAAGAAAGGCTGCAAGAAAGCTGCTGACGCTGCTGCTGCTATCGGTGAGGGACTTCAGGCATTCTGTATTCCGGGTTCTGTTGCGGACAACCGTAAGGTAGGTTTAGGACATGGAAATCTTGGTAAAATGCTTCTTGAAGAAGAAACTGACTGCTTCTGCTTCTTAGCTGGACATGAGTCTTTTGCTGCTGCTGAAGGCGCTATTGGTATCGCAGAGAAAGCAAACAAAGTACGTCAGAAACCGTTACGTGTTATCTTAAATGGTCTTGGTAAAGACGCTGCTGAGATTATCGCACGTATCAACGGCTTTACATTTGTTGAAACAGAGTATGATCCTTATACAAACACCGTTAAGGAAGTATTTAGAAAATCTTATTCTGATCCAGAAGGTCCTCGTGGCAAGGTTAATTGCTATGGTTCCAACGATGTCTGCGAAGGTGTTGCTATTATGTGGAAAGAAAATGTTGATGTATCCATTACCGGAAATTCAACCAACCCAACAAGATTCCAGCATCCAGTAGCAGGTACATACAAAAAGGAAAGAATAGAAGCTGGCAAGAAATACTTCTCTGTAGCTTCTGGCGGCGGTACAGGTCGTACATTGCACCCAGACAATATGGCAGCAGGTCCTGCTTCTTATGGTATGACAGATACATTGGGACGTATGCACTCTGATGCACAGTTTGCAGGTTCTTCATCTGTTCCAGCACACGTAGAAATGATGGGATTAATCGGCATGGGCAACAATCCAATGGTTGGTGCGACTGTTGCTGTAGCAGTTTCTATTGAGGAAGCAGCTAAGGAAAATCGTTTTTAAGATTTTATGTTATTCAGATTTTATCTTTATCAGATATGATGTTGTTAAAATTTGATGTTATTCAGAAATAATGTTGTTTAAATTTACCATTATTCAGATTTAATAATAAACAGATATATACTACTATATCTATAAAATCAGGGGCTGTATGAGAATGGTTCTATTTTCTTATTATATCACTATATTATAAGAAAATTTCATTTTCAAAACAGCCCCTTGTTATTTTAACTTTTTGTCAGTATAACACTCATACAGCCTTGCATTAATTTCAATGTAATAGATGCCTGAATTTTGTATCAGAACAAGTCGGAGGAAAGAGGCAATGTAGTGTGACATTGTTGACTGACGACAACGCAGGGCTACGCAAAAGGCAAGTGTATATTACAAGTTATGGTACAAAATGCAATACCATGTTATAATATCTTGTATCTGTTTCCCCTAATGCGACAACCCCATCCTATATTAATGCAAATCTATTTTGCTACACGCTGCACAATCTCCCCTTGATGCTTGTAAATGCTGTTTTCTTCAATAAATCCGCGAACTGATGATGTTGGATAGATCGTTGCATTCCGCCCGATCACAGTGCCCGGATTTAATACGCTGTTGCAACCAACTTCTACGCAGTCGCCAAGCATTGCACCCATTTTCTTTAATCCGGTTTCTATTGAATCTGCCTTAGTTTTTACTACTACCAACGTCTTATCGCTTTTGACATTGGAAGTAATTGAACCTGCACCCATATGGGATTTATAACCAAGAATACTGTCACCAACATAATTATAATGTGGCACCTGCACTTTGTTAAATAGGATTACATTTTTTAATTCTGTAGAGTTGCCAACCACCGCACCTTTTCCCACAATCGCATTGCCACGGATAAATGCACAATGGCGGATTTCTGCCTCTTCATCAATAATACAAGGACCATTAATACACGCCGTCGGCGCAACAACAGCAGATTTTGCTATCCAAATATTTTCGCCGCGCTTTTCAAATTTCTCCTGTGGTAAGGAAGCTCCCAGTTCCATAATATATGCACCGATCTTTGGCAGCAGCTCCCAAGGATAAACCACGCCCGAAAACAATGGTGCAGAAATTGTTTCGTTTAAATTGTACAAGTTTTGAATTTGCATTTGGTTCATAATGAATACACTTTCCTTTCTTAATTTAATATATACTTAAATATAATTAGATTTTTCTTCATCATTATATTATTCGCTAAGAACAAACTGTTTTGGACTATTTACATTTATAAATACTAAGGAACTGTCAATAAATAACGCATCAATTTGACTTGTATAAATGTCCGTCTGCGGTATCACTGCATAATCTAAAAACTTTTGTTATTATAACACATTTACTAATAAATTCCAAGGATTTTTGCCTTTATGCTAAAACTGTAGTGTTTGGCTAAACGCTGATAAACTGTTCATACTGCGCTTGAAACTGTTCTTCTTCTTCGATCTGCTGCATCATTTCTATTTCTTGCAGCAGTGCCATCTCCGATTCCTCTGTTTCTGATGCAGCAAGCCACGGCTGTTCTGGCATTGCTGTGTGTGTGCTATCTGACTTATTTTCCCCCGAATTATCAAAATCAAATACAATTTTCTCATCTATGTACTTTAATACGGCATCAAATGGATTTCCCGCTTTCGATACAAATCCTGTTACTTTTTGTTTTGTTTTGCCAGTTGTAAAAAGTTCCTGCATAGTGTCTTCTGAAAGCGGTACTTTCGCGACAGTATGCCCTATGCGAAAACCACAATCACATATATAGTACCATTGGCTTTTTTTGAGCATTGCCTGCCTGCACCTTGGGCATTGCAGCGCCGTTTCCATTGGTGCTGGCCTGTCTGGAAAATCAAATACTATCTGTCCCTCATTTGTTAATTTTAACGCTGCATCAAAATTTGTACCATTTTTTGATACAAAGCCTTTGATTACATCGGTTTTCTTCTCTGTTAAAAGCTGCTTTATCTGGCTGTCATTTAGCTTTATTCCGCTAATTTTCCCAATTGAAAAACGGCAGCTTTTGCTTTCCTCCTCCCGATTATAGTTAGAACAGCCATAGCCAAACGTTGTTTTTACGATATCGCCGCCGCATAACGGACAATGGACATTTTTAAGTTTTGGCTGTTCGATATCCTCAAAATCAAATTTTAAACCAGTGACAGTTCCATTCTCGTCCTTATTCAGCGCAATTCGTGCATCAAATTTTTTGCCTGTTTTTGATACAAAACCGCGAATTGTGGAGGTTCTTCCGTTTTTTAACAACTCTTTCATATTACTTTCCGGAATATCTTTGCCCGCCATTTTGCCAATAGAAAAATGGCAGCTATTTTCGTCCTCTTTATTATAGTTGGCACAGCCATAGCCAAATGGTGTCTGTACAATCTCACCACCACACAGCGGGCAGACAACATCTTTAATTTTCTTAACTTCCACATGATCAAAATCAAACTTTATGGTATGTTTTCCATTTTCGTCCTTATCTAAAACAAGACAAGCATCAAATTTTTTGCCGGATTTCCCTTTAAAACCACGAATCGTTGATGTGAAACCATTTGTCAATAACTCCTGCACTTGTGCTGCACTCAATGTTTTTTCTGCGATTTTCCCTATGGCAAATTTACAGCTTGAAGCCTCCTGCGCCTGAAAATTCGTACAGCCATATCCAAAGCCTGTTATAGCGATTGCTCCACCACAGTCAGGGCATACGACCCCCTCAAGAATCTGTGGCTGATTTTGCGAAAAATCAAATACAATCTCTGGCATACCCTCCTCATTCTTCTGCAAAACAAGTGCTGCCTGAAATTTCTTTTTTGCCTTTGAAGAAAAATCAGAAAGTACCTCTGTTCTTCCATTATTTAATAAAGAAAGACACTCCTCTTCCGTTAAATCCCGCCCTGCAATCGTACCAATCACAAACTTGCATCCTGTACCATCTTTTTGATAATTCGCACATCCATATCCAAAAGGCGTCGTCACAATATCACCACCACAGACAGGACACTTCGCTTCCAGTTTTTTGCGAATAATTGACCCTTTGGGTCTTATCCCAGATATTTGACTAATTTGGTTTATTACTTGACTTGATAAGTCATTATCCCGAATCTGAATCGTTTCCTTGCGGATAAAATCTTCCAGTTTACTGCGGTACTCTCCCATTTGAATCGTTCCGTTTGTAATGCCGTCAAGCCCTTTCTCCCAAGAAGCTGTCATTTTGGGATTGAGCAGCGCTGGAACGGTCATTGCAACCACCTCATAAACCATTTCACCAAAAGCCTCTGGTGTAATTACCTGTGTCTTTTGATTCAAGCTAAGATAGCCAATACGGATAAGTTTTTTTATAATCTCTGCGCGCGTTGCACTTGTTCCGATACCAGAACCCTTGATTTGTGCTCGCAGTTCTTCATCCTCAATTAACTGTCCAGCATTTTCCATAGCCAATATCATAGACCCTGATGTATAGCGCTTCGGCGGTGTCGTTTTACTTTCTTTTATCTCAAACCCATTGACAAGAACACAATCCCCCTGCTTTAATGTATCCGCCAATTCCAGCAATTTTTTTGCGTTTGTTTTCTTTTCTGCATTCACTTCCATCATGGCTGAATCTGCTTCCATTGCGCCTGCTTGGGCTGTCTGTCCACTGCGATTCTTTTGATTTGTGCTGTTTTCATCGTCTTCATTGTCCTCAAGTGTTTTTCCCAATACTTCAAGATAGCCCAACACTTTCAGCACTTTCGCTGATGCAAACAAACTTTCTTTTTCAATGCCAATTACTAATTTCAGTGTCTGGTATTCTGCAGGTGGATAAAAAATACTTAAGAACCTGCGTACTATTACATCAAATACTTTACTCTGCAAAGGTGTCAGCGATGGCAGTTCCGTTAACTGTCCTGTAGGTATAATTGCATAGTGATCGGTTACTTTACTGTCATCCGTATACTGTGTTTTTTCCAACTTCTCATAAGCTTTTTTCTGCAAAATTACAGTTGTAAACGTCTGTGTTGGTTGATAGCCTTTTAAACGATTTAATGTTTTCCCAATCTCTTTTGCCACTGCAGTAGTCAAAACTCTTGCATCTGTTCTTGGATAAGTCGTCAGCTTTTTTTCATATAAATCCTGCGCAACCTGAAGTGTCTGATCTGGACTGATTTTAAAGCGTTTTGCACATTCTGCCTGAAGCTCTGCCAAATTAAAAAGCAACGGCGCTTTCTTTTTGGAAATACCTTTTTCCAAAGTTTTAATAACTGCTGTTTTCCCCTCAAAAGAATCAATCAGCGCCGCAGCATCCTCTTTTTCACGAAATCCATTTTCTTTGTAAAGTTTTGGCGATGCAAAGTATGCAGAACCTTCTATTGCTTTCCACTCTGCCTCAATACACGCTTCTGTAAAATCTCCAACTACCCTGTAAAACAACGTTTCCTGAAAATTACGAATTTCGCGCTCGCGATTTACTACCATTCCCAGTACGCAAGTCATAACGCGCCCTACCGCAATCGCAGTATAACTTTTTGTCGCAGCAGCGTCATTCAGCAATTTTCCATACTTTACGGACATTACGCGAGAAAAATTAATCCCCATTGCATAGTCTTCAATAGAGCGCATAATCCCCGATGCACCTAAATTCGCATAATCAGACATTGGCTTTGCCTGCGCTACTCCGCGCTTAATCTCCTCCTCCGTCTGAGAATCGATCCACACGCGCAGCTCCTTTATTCCTTGACGCACACCACCAAAATTTCGGATATTTTCCTCTATCGTTTGCCCTTCTTTCCCTGAGTCACCTGCCCAATATACCGTATCAATATCCTTTCGGTGCAGCAGTGTATGTACAATATTATATTGCTGCTGTACATTTTTAATCACCCCATATTTATAGTTTTCAGGCAAAAACGGCAAATCTTTCAACATCCATTTTTTGTATTTGCTATCGTATTCTTCTGGATACACCATCTCTACGAGATGACCGACGCACCAGGTTATTACGTAATCTTTATTCTCAATATAGCCGTTATTTCTGCTGGTTACCTGAAAGACCTTTGCGTAGTCCTGTGCAACAGAGGGTTTCTCTGTTATTATTAATTTTTTTCCCACATTGGTTCCTCCATTTCGTGTAAAATTAAATTAAATTTATATAGCGAATCAATTGAATATTGATAACAGCTTTGTATTATATTCTTGAGTTTTTTATATTTATAATAAAAGTGGCTCCTGTTTCATTTCGTGGTGAAGTGCTGGGGATTCTTTCTTTTTACAGCAATATTGTTATATTATACTGCATATTTTGGGTTTTGTCTTTCAATATTTTGCAGATGTGCAAATATATGGAAATCGCATAAAGAAAAACCTGTAATGTATCTGCGAAAATATCACATAGAAACATTACGGGTTTCATAAATAAACATTATTGGATGAACTGTCGCATTAAGGGAAACATATACAAGATATTATAATCTGGTGCTTTATTTTATACTATATCTCGTATAATCAAAACTTTTTACGGCAGTACCTTATATTTCTTATAATAATACATACTGATGAGATTTATCATCAAAATAGATTGTAAGCGATGAATAATCTAGCGTTTTTACAAGTCCCGAAATCTGTGCGATAA
>ERZ778496.2016-NODE-2016-length-12827-cov-4.422252_pt1 | contig 12827 bp, 8 predicted proteins | sample MGYA00433099_ERZ778496 | MGnify/ENA primary metagenome ERZ778496 (study PRJEB29527, sample SAMN07138962) | mouse gut metagenome | material: feces | host: mouse | place: China:Nanjing | collected 2016-01-25 ... | reverse complement strand
ACCGCCCCGCCGGTTCTCCCGCGCCGCCCAAACAGCCCCAGAACAAACGAGAAGCCGTATGTCCCCACAAAGCAGAAGACATACAGCAGCAGGTTTGCATTATATGGCAGGGAAAAAACGGCGCTGCCAAAAAGAGCGTACAGCATACCGGAAGCGGCGGCAAGAATCAGCAGCGCATAACAGAGCGTATCCGCCGCAAGCTGCAGCCGGTTCTTCTTTTCCCTGTTCCTGCATCGCAGGGCGGCCGCTATAAAACCCGGCACGATAAATAAAATAACACACGATATGAATTGCCGCATATCACACCTTTATTTCAGATACATTTCTTCATAATACTTCTGGTAATCGCCGCTGGTCACATTTTTCATCCAGTCCTCATGGGCGAAATACCACTCGATCGTGCGGCGGATGCCATCCTTAAACATGGTCTCCGGCTCCCATCCGATCTCCTCACGGATCTTGTCCGGCGCGATTGCATAACGCCTGTCATGTCCCTTGCGGTCCTCCACATAGGTAATCAGCTCCTCCGTCAAATGGGCTCTTCTCGCATCCGTCTCGGGAAGCATGTCCCGAAGCGTCTCTATGATAATCTTCACAATTTCAATGTTCTGTTTCTCGTTGTGTCCGCCCACGTTGTAAGTTTCGAACAGCCGTCCCTTCTCCTGCACCATGTCGATGGCCTTGGCGTGATCCTCCACATAGAGCCAGTCGCGCACATTTTTGCCGTCCCCGTAGACAGGCAGTTTCTTCCCTTGCAGCGCATTGTTGATAATCAGGGGAATCAGCTTCTCCGGAAACTGGTAAGGCCCGTAATTGTTGGAGCAGTTGGTGATGTTGGCAGGGAAATGGTAGGTGTCCATATACGCCTTCACCAGCATATCCGATCCCGCCTTGCTGGCAGAATAGGGGCTGTGCGGCGCGTACGGCGTGGTTTCATAGAAATAGCCGCCGTCATCGTCGAGAGACCCGTACACCTCGTCGGTGGACACATGCAAAAAGCGCTTGTCCTCCTTAAAGCTGCCGTCGGGAAGCTCCCAGGCCGCCTTCGCGCAGTTTAACATCACCGCTGTGCCGTACACGTTGGTCTGCACGAACACCTCAGGATTCTTGATGCTTCTGTCCACATGACTTTCCGCCGCGAAATGAACGACCCTGTCGATGTCGTTTTCAGCGAAAATTTTCTCGATCGCCGCCTTGTCGCAGATATCCGCCTTGATGAAGGTGTAGTTGTCTTTTGTTTCCACCTCTTTCAGATTTTCCGGGTTGCCCGCATAAGTCAGCGCGTCCACATTGATGATACGGATCGCGTCGCCGTACTTTTTAAACATATAATGAATGTAGTTGGAGCCGATAAAGCCCGCACCGCCTGTTACCAGATATGTTTTCATGATTTGCCCTCTGCCTCCTTGTAAAATCCTTTTCTTCCTGTTATATTACCCACAAAACGGCCTGAAATGCAAGCGCCCTTTTGCCTTAATAATTTACATAGCTTATATTCATATCCACATGGGTGCTGATGCCGCTGACCTTTCCCTTTGAGGAATACTGCCACAGGTCGTAGCGTGTCGCCGTGTACGTCGGCGCACTCGCGTACTGCGCCAGCCACAGCTTATAGCTTGTCAGACTCCCCGTATTGATCTTCTCGGTAAACCATGTCTTGTTCGCGTATACGCCCGCCGAAATGCCGGAGTTCTGCACCGTCTGGCAGAAGGTTTTACAAACCGCGGTTCTGGTTTCGCGGCTGATACCGTCGGCTCTGCCGCCGCTGGCCTCCACGTCGAGGAAAAGCGGGTAGTTCAAACCGTAGCCCTTCACCAGATCAATCGCCATGGAAGCCTCCTCCACGGCCTCCACCTCATTGACCGCCTGACTGAAGAAATATGCCCCCACTTTCAGCCCCGCCGCTTTCGCGCCCTTAATATTGCTTCTGAATTTCGGGTCTTCCACCAACACGCCCGTGGAATAGCCGCGGTAGCCGCAGCGGATGATCACGTAGGAAACGCCGGAGTTTTTCACCGCGTTCCAGTCGATGTTGCCGTTGTGCTTGGACACATCAATACCCATGGCTCCCGAGCTCTTCGCCAGTTTTCCGTCGCTGCCGAAGCTGTACTTTGCGCCCTGGATAACCTGTTCGCCCGTCACATAGTTTCCGTTTTTATCATAAAAATAAACATGTCCGTCGATGGTCTGCCAGCCGGTGTACCTGTAGGCCGATGACCCTTTCACTTTTTTGTAAAAGGCATCCCTCTTCCCGTACTCCTTGTAGGTTGCTTCCTCATAATCCCCGTCTGCATTTTTAAAGTAAAGCTGATTGCCGTCCTTATCCTTCAGCTTTGTATTCTCATCCATGACGGCCGCCGCCTTCACCACCTTTATCTTGAAGGATTCCTCAAGATCGTCACTGTCTTCCGGATTCTCACATTTGACGCGAATCTTCACCTCGCCCTCGGCAACGCCCGTCACCTCGCCCTTCTCATTGACCTCTGCGATCTCCTCATCATCGCCGCTCCAGGTCACCTTGCCGCCCTTGGGCTTCGTCTCCGCAGTCAGGGTCACCTGCTTACCGACCGCCACTTCCTTTTCGCCGCTTATGGAGAGCTTGGTGTAGACCGTTTCTTCCTTATCCTTATCTTTGTCCTTATCCTTGTCTTTATCCTTGTCTTTATCTTTGTCTTTGTCCTTATCCTTGTCTTTGTCTTTGTCCTTATCCTTGTCTTTGTCTTTGTCCTTATCCTTGTCTTTATCGGGCTCTTTGTTTTCGTCCTCTTTGTCCTTATCGTCGCCCCCCGCTTCATTCACCGTCACAGAGCAGTTAAATTCCTGAATCATACTGCCCACAGCTACCCGCGCAGTAACCGTTGTGCTGCCCGCCGCAACCGCCGTCACAGTACCGCCGTCCACCGCCGCGACCGCTGAATCCGCAACGCTCCATTCCACCGAGTACTCCACCTCTCCGCTGACGGATATTTTCAGGGAATCGCTCTTCCCCTTATCGAGCGTCATACTTTCTTTATTGATGGACACTTTCACGTCATCATAGGGATCGTCCTCCCCGTCCTCAACCATCTTTCTGAACGCGCCGGCAGTCTTCCACGGATCCGTAATTTTGTCCATGGGCACCTTCTCATACTCCGTCTTCTCATCTCCGATCGGAGTCTTCGTGGACTCCACCCACTCCACGGTATCCTGCAGAGCGGATTCCACTACGGTATTCTGCTGGGTGGCTTCCTCCTTGGCCACATTGATCTCCGCCTCGGTCTTCACCTCGTCCGCCACATCCACCTTCTGGTAGGCGATCTTGTCGGTCACCTTGACGCTGCTGCTCTTCGAGGGAAGCGTATACTTTTCCGCCGCCCCGCCCGACAGCGGCAATATCTTAACCTCATACGATCCGGCCGCAATATCCTTCTGATAAATCACGCCGTCCTTGTCATCGTCTTTCCACTGAAAGCTCTTTGCCCCGGAAACCTCCACTTCGAAGGGCACGCCGCCAATCAGCTTACCCGTCTCTTTATTGACAAATTTAATCTTCATATCCGAGAGGATGGAGGTCAGATGGAGCTCGACCTCCACCTCTCCCTTCGCGTCCTTCTCACCCGTCTGCTCTGTCTCTTCCTGCTCCTCCCCGGCTTCTTCCTCCACATCAATCATACCGCCCAGCTTTGCGGACTCCGACGCCGCTAACAGCCCGCTCTCTCCGATCACGGAGACACCCTCTATCTCCTCGCCCATATCGGCAAAAGCAGCCACCTGCTTTTCCACGGATTTTGCGTGAACATAAACGCCGCCCGTGACAATCGCTCCCGCAAGCACCAGAACGCCCAGAAGGGCCACCGCCACATCAAGCGCGCTCATCTCTTCGATAAAGTACATCAGACGGGCGACAAAGCCATCCTCGTCATCATACTCATACTCATCATCGTCGTCTTCATAGTCCTCGTCTTCGTAGTCCTCTTCCTCGTAGTCTTCGTCCTCGTAATCCTCGTCTTCGTAATCCTCTTCCTCGTAATCCTCGTCCTCGTAGTCCTCTTCCTCGTAGTCCTCGACTTCGTAGTCCTCGTCTTCGTAGTCCTCTTCCTCGTAGTCCTCTTCCCCGTAGTCCTCTTCCTCGTAGTCCTCTTCCTCGTAGTCCTCTTCCTCGTAATCCTCGTCCTCGTAGTCCTCTTCTTCGTAGTCCTCTTCCTCGTAATCCTCGTCTTCATAGCGGACAGAGCGGGGTTTCACGGATGCGCCTTTCACGCTTTTCGGAGGATGAGCGCGCTGATAAGACTCGATCATATCATCATCGAGACTCAAAAATTCCAGCGTGTCTTCCGTCACGCTGTCATAATCCTCATCATCAAACCGATCGTCCTCAAGCAGCTCCTCAAACCGAACCGGCCTGCGGTGATTTTCCTTATTCTGCCTCTTATTTTTCTTATTTTGCATTACAGTCCCACCTTAATTCCGTATCAATTGGTTGCATAGTTTATGTAAACCTCAAATCGAAACAATTCTTGGAAATTATAGCATAAAAATAGCGCAATATCAAGATTTTTGTCACGCGCAGCGGGATGCCGAATTATGTAAATTGGTAATTCCTGTAAGATTTACGCCTTTTCCGCGATAATTGCGCGATATTTTACACCCATTTTACGGCATTTCTCGCTAATATGCGCTTGACTTTGACCGCCTCAACTGACACAATAGAAAGGCAACAGACAAACGGTTACCTTACAGAGATTGTGGGAAAAGGGGAATTTTTCATGATGTACATGCATTACTGTAAGCGTTGCCAGCGGGTTCATATGTTGAACGGGCATAAGCAGTTTTGTCCAAAATGTCAGGGACTGATTACCGAGCTTAAACTCAGCTATCTGGACTATGTATCTATGGATGAATCGCAGAGGGTTTCTTTTACGGTCTGCTGTGCCGACGATGAACAGCTCAGAAAACTGAGCACTACATATCGTATGTATAAGTACAGCAAATGGTATAAGGAATTGCAGCGGCAGCTTGCGCAGCCGACGGTTCACACCTTTGCCGTGCCGGAACAAAGCCCGCTGGAAAACGCCGTATCTATCGTATGATACGAAAACACGGAGAAAGAGAGCGCAGTCCAAATCTTCGGATCCCGGACGGCGCTCTTTTTCTGTTGTACGCCGTTTTGGAAGCTATGTTACTTATTAAGATTTTATGAGCCTTCTTTTTTCTGTAGATTTTTGTAAAAATTCATAGTAGAATAAATACGATTCATTACGCAGCCGCGAATCCTCTAAAGGTAAAAGTGCGGCGGCAGCGCATAAGACTTTCAGGAAAGGGTATGAATAAAAGCATGGGAGAAAATCAGGACAAAAATACATTGCAGGAAGAAAATATGACAGATTTGTCAGAATCCGTAGCGGAGCCGAAAAAGCGCAGCGGGCTTCTCGCCAATATTCAGTTCATTTTATTGGCTGCCATTGTGTTTGTCATCGGTTTCTCGGCGTACCGTCTCTACAAATGGAATAAAGGAACGCCTTCCGACTACGATCCGAACTACCAGACCACGGACTTCGATATTGAGGTGATGGATAACCTGATTCCGCTCGCTCCGGATAAGCGCGAGGGCTATGTGGACGACGGTGTGACCACCATCCTCTGTCTGGGCGACGATCCCTTCTCGCTGGAGCGGGGAGAGAACGGCCTGGCGGAGCAGATTGCAAAGAAAACAGGCGCAACCGTCTATAACGGCTCTTTCACGGGAACCACCATGGCGGCACAGTTCGCCTCTTACAACGACGGTTATATTCTGGATGCCTTCTCCTTCTCGTATGTGGCAAAAAGCCTCGCAAGCGGAGATTTCGACCTGATGAAAACGGCGGCAACCTACAGCTATGACGAAAATTTCGCCACAACGGCGCAGATGCTTTCCGAACTCGACATGAACACTGTAGATATGATCTGCGTGATGTACGACGGCAGCGACTATATCAATAAGCGGCCCTGCGACGATCCCAACGCGCCTTATGACGAGGTTACCTACACGGGCGCATTGCGTTCGGGCGTTAAAGCCATTCAGGAAGCCTTTCCCCACATCCGCATTGTGGTAATGTCCCACACCTTCTGCCACAGCATCGGCGAGGACGGCAATTTCCAGAACGGCGACCGGACGGACTTAGGCCACGGCACCTTGAGCCACTATCTGCAAAAAGAGCGGGATGCCACCATGGACGTGGGCGTTTCGTTTATCGACAACTTTTACGGCTCCGTCAACGAGGATAATTATCTGGATTATATGACGGATTACATCCACTTCAACGACGCGGGGCGGGAGCTTTTGGCGCAGAGGTTTGCAGACTGCCTGTTCCCCAGCGTGAAAAGTGATTCTAAAGACGTCGCGCCATAAGACGCAACGCCAAGAATCACTTTTCACGCGAGAGAATGCCTGAAATACGGCATTCTCTGTTAATAATCTACCGAAAACAGCGTCTCAAAATCAAACCACTCCACCATATCCCGCGTCTCCTCAAGCGCTCTCTCCATCTCCTCCGCGCTCTTCACCTCGCATGTCCCGTCCGCAAAACACTCCGTCATAAAGCGGTTAAACCTCGCGTGATAATGGGTGTAATCCGCGTAATTGTTCAAATCCGTCACAATCTCCTCCCTGTTCGGGAAATAAAACACACGCACGTTATCGTAGGCAAGCAGCGTCTCCGCAATGCAGGCATATTCCCGCATCGTGGCCTCCATATGATTTTCCTGCATCACATCGTTCCAGTAAAGAATGCTGTAGGGCGGGAAAAAGATATAGAACGTCGTGTCCGGGTTCCTCGCAATGTACGGGCACAGATTGACCCGAAGGTTTTTGTCCGTGCTGTCAAGAAAAGCGTCCGGCGGCGTCTCCGCCTCCACAGGTGCGGGCGGCGCGTAATTGTGCATCACCCACTGGATATTGTAGTATTCGTCCGTCCACCAGCTCTGGTACACAGTAGCCAGATCGGTTTTATCCGGGTCTGCGAGCGGGCGAAACACGTAATTTAAAAGCACATCCTTGTTCAGCACATACTGTATGTCATTCAAATAATTGTCGTCGTAAAGATAGGCCGGAATCGGATATTTCGTCTCCTCCACGCCCCCCGTATAGGTCGTCACGTCAACCCCGAGAAAGACCGACTTTACCTCATGGCCGCTGTCAAAAATAATGTCCATGATATTGGCCTGATCCTTCGGGTAAGCGCCGCTGTAATTGAGTTTGATTGCCCGAAGCCCCATCAGCTCCTCAAACCAGTGGGTGTTGAAGTTCACCGTCATGGAGGAGCCTAGAATCACGCTGTCATAGTCCATGTGCTTGGCCATCCCCGGATTCTGGGTGAGCTGGTTGTCCACCAGATAGGGAAAGTCATCAAGCGGCGCGTGGTACTGGAAAAAAGGATCCACCCAGACCACCAGCGCAGCCGAGAGCAAAAGCAGGATTATGGTGAAGGAGACGATGGAAAGAATCCATTTTTTTAACCGCTTCATCCTGTTCCTCCTTACTAAAAATTAAAATACAAAAACGTGCTGACCCCGGAAAAGCTTAAGATGCACCACACCGCCAGCACCACCAGCAACGCCGCCGACACCGGACCGTATTTCAGGCGAGCCACCCGTTCCTGCGCATTCCGCCCGGCCATGGAAAAATACAGTCCTGCCGCCAGAATCACAAACATCAAAATGTAGCGGCTGAAGGACAGGTTGTCCAGATGCAGCACCTTGAGCACATACCAAAATTCGTCCGGCCGCAGACATTCCGCCAAATCCATGGAAATTTTCTTAACCTCTCCCCTGACGGCCGTCCAAAGAAGCGTATTCGCCTGCGCAATGCTTTCCGCCCGGAAATAAACCCATGCCACGCTGACATAGAGAAATGCGGCCATTTGTGACATCAGTGTCACAATTTTGCCCCCTGTGCGTGACGCCTGTCCCGTTTCAGCCGTAGGCGTCATCTTCTGCCTCTCTGCCGTCGTCCCGATTGACGGTATTCCTGCACGTTTCCGCACCAGCCGGGGTCTGACATGTCCCTGCCAAAACCGCGTCACTACATACAGCGCTCCGTGCAGCATCCCCCAGACGATAAAATGAAAGCCCGCCCCGTGCCAGAGCCCGCTTAGGAAAAAGACAATCAAAAAGTTCAGGTACATCCGTCCCTCCCCTTTGCGGTTGCCGCCCAGAGGAATATAGACATATTTCGTAAAGAAACGATTCAGGGTAATATGCCATCGCTTCCAGAAGTCCACAATGTTCGTCGCCTTGTAAGGAGAATTAAAATTGACGGGGATCTCAACGCCGAGCATCCTGCCGATACCCACGGCCATATCACAGTATCCGCTGAAATCAAAATAGAGCTGCAGGGCATAGAACAGAATCACCAGACAGGCATCCGCCCTGCCGAGATACGCCAGATTTTCATAGCCGTAATCCACGCCCGCGCCGAGCGTGTCCGCCAGAAGCGCCTTCTTGGCAAGCCCCAGCAGAAATAGCGCAAGCCCGCCCGCAATCCGTTCCCAATCCGCTTTTTTTTCGCCAAATACCCGAAACTGCGGCAGCATTTCACTGTGGTTTACGATCGGCCCCGCGATGAGCTGCGGAAAAAAGGAGACGAACAGCGCATATTCTGACAAAGAGCAGTCCGCCACCTCGCCTCTGTAAGTGTCCACAATAAAGGAAATCTGCTGGAAGGTAAAAAAACTGATGCCCAGCGGCAGAAGAATGCCCCGCAGCACAAAATCAGTGCCAGCCACACCGTTCACGGTATCGAGAAAGAAGTCAAAATACTTGAAATAAAACAGCACACACAAGTTCAACGCAACTGCCAAAACCATAACCGTCCGGCGGGACACGGCTCCGTATCCTGCCGTCTTTTTTCCCGCTCTCTGTGCCGCTGCCACTCTCCGTCCAGCCGCATAGCCCTGTTCCGCTGTGTCTTCCTGTTTCCGCGCGCCGCCCCACAGTTTCTTTTGCGACAGTAATCTGTGAAACAGATAGTTCCCGGCAATGCTTAAAACCATAATCAGCAGATAAGACAGATTAAAATAACCGTAAAACCAAAATGACATGGCAGTCAGAAACACTCTTGCCGCCTCAGGCTTCCCGCTTTTCAGAAGACCATAGTATCCGAACAGGCATATAGGAAAAAATACAAACACAAACATATACGAATTAAATAACATAATCAAACCGCCCTCTACAGTGTCATATCCTTATATACCACATACTCCCCCACCTGACCATAAACCGAGTAGCCGTAATCCGTCAGCGGCTCCTGCATCTCCCGATCTTCCTTCAAAATCACATAGGCGCAGGGATACGTTCTTGCCAGCTCCGCGAAGGCGGGCGTGTCGATCACCTCCGCCTCCTCCATGGCCTCATACATAGCATTGTAGTAATCCCAGCGGGCGATCAGCATCTCACGGCCGTAGGGCAGCTCAATATCCGTGCTGTACTGCCTCACATAGTAAATCAGATCCGCCGGGACAAGCGCCGTGATCCGCCCCTCCTCCGGCTCTATCATATCCACGATGTCAATGGCCTCCCGGGGCAGATGATAGGCGTTCTGCGCCCGGGAGATATGCTCGCTGTCATAGACATAGTCCCCGCAGGCGGCAATCGCCAGACATACCACCGCCAGACCGATCCGCCTGTGCCTTCCCATCAGCCGGATCAGCCCGTAAGCGCTGACAATGCTCATCTGCAAAAGCCACAAAAGCCTGTAATAAGTCTCGGAATCCTCCATCAGCCGCACAAACACCTTGCGGAACAGGGGACAGAAAAACAGCAGCAGAATCAGCGTGGGCGCATAGACAAACAGCACACGCCTGCGCTTATCCTTCTCCGTCAGCCACAGATAAAGGAGCACAAAGAGATAAATCCCCGCAAGAAAGTGGTTTTCGTGATAACCCATATAATTTTTAAATATAACAACGCTCTCTAAAAAAATACCCCACATATTTTTCCTCTTCTCTGCGATATTCAGCACACGCCCATTCACAAAATGCGCCGTGCCCGACCCTTATTTTAAGAGGTAGCTGTACGCCATAATCACATACACCGCCATATACGCCACATTCGGGATACAGGCTGCCCCCACCTTAAAAAGAATTTTCCAATCCCGCTCCGCCACCGCCAGACAGAAGGTCGCCACCGCAATCAGGATACAGACAAGAAACACCGCGATAGAGCTGCAGATGCCCGCCGTCATGTTGACACAGACGAGTAAAATCCAGAGTCCCGCGTCCGTCCGTCCTTTTTTGACACCCTTGTCATAAATTTGCAAAAATACCCAGAACAGCGCCGGAATCACCAGCGAGCCCGCCAGCGCCTTCCCCTGCCAGGTGCGGGTCAGGAAAAAAGTTTCGTTGGTGTAGAGGGACACATTGCCGAAAATCTGGTACACCGCCATAATAATCATAAATAGGGAAAGATTCTCTTTGTGAAACACATTACCGCTCTGCGGAGCCCGCACAAAAAGCGCCCGACCGATTTCATAATACAAAAGATAAGTCAGCGGAATCAGCACAAGCGGCATCACCACATGGGACACAATCGTGGCGTGCATCCCCGCCCGCACCGAAACAAAAGCCACCCACATGGGGAAGACCGCCATCGCATGACGCACATCCAATCCTGTGGAACCGCCCGTCAGCGGCAGAATGCGGTACATCACACCCGCCTCCTGCGCGATCAGCGACTCCACCACATAGTAGGCGTCGTCGCCGTCGAAGGAGGTGAACGCCACCGCCCTGTAAAGCTGGAAACCGAGCAGAACGAAAAACAACAGCCATTCGATGCCCGGGCCTGTCAGGAACTTTTTCGCCATGACCACCAGACGCGCCCGTGAATCTCCGGAATTGACACTTGTGTCACTTTTCTTATCAGCAACATTCCGGGCCGCCGTACCATCTCCGCGCCCCATTCCCTCCGCGGCATTCTTCTGTCGTCCGCCGTCTGCCCACTTCCCCGCAAGAAGCCCCGGCTTTCCGGCCTTTCCGTTCCGATACAAAAGCCACACCCCAGCCGCCGCACAAAGAAGCGTCAGCACCGTAAACACGGAGGAAGCCGCTTTAAAGTTGTCATACTCCACCCAGAGAACCGCCGGCACCGCCGCCAGCTCAAAGATCGCCCACATGCCGAAATACCCGGAAAGCAGCACAAAGCCCGGGCTTCTCTTTTCCGCCGATATAAAATTTGCCGGGATCAGCCCGATACAGAACGGGATGACCAGAAGCCAGAATATCAAACTGATGACAGCCAGCATAATTTTGCCTCTCTTTTCCTTCCAAAACACGGTCTATAGTCAGTACTACTATAGCATACACCTCCTTATTTTTCCACATTACCCCAAAACTTTCCCACCCCAGTCTGTTCGTTTCCCGCTTTTCCGCGTCCGCAGTCCGCCGCGCCCACCGGAAATCATTGTGTACATCCTCCCCCAAACATGATAGAATTATAATAATGTCTCATTGGCAATATCCGCGGACAGACTATAGAACAGGGCGTTTTGCGCTTCGAAATGAGGTAATGCATGAAAAAAGTATACGTGATCGGCGCAGGGCCGGCAGGTTTGACTGCCGCCTACGAGTTACTCAGACAAGATAAAAACAAAGAATACAAGGTCACTGTGCTGGAGGAATCCGGCGCCATGGGCGGCATCTCCAAGACCGTCAACTACAAGGGAAACCGCATGGACATGGGCGGGCACCGCTTTTTCTCCAAAGTGCCCGAGGTGAATGCGTGGTGGGAACACATGCTGCCCACACAGGGCTCGCCCACCTACGATGATATCGTGCTGCACCGGGAAATGACGCTCTCTCCCGGCGGTCCGGATCCCGAAAAAGAGGATCGCGTGATGCTTCGCAGACACCGCGTGTCACGCATCTATTTTAACCAGAAATTTTTTGACTATCCGATTTCCCTAAAGCCGGAGACCTTTATTAACATGGGGTTTCTCGCTACCATGCAGGCGGGCTTCAGCTATCTTGCTTCCATGGTTCACAAACGGCAGGAAAATTCCTTGGAGGATTTTTATGTAAACCGTTTTGGAAAAAAACTCTACTCTATGTTCTTTGAAAACTATACGGAAAACTTATGGGGCAGACACCCTTCCGAAATCGCTCCCGACTGGGGCGCGCAGCGCGCTAAGGGGCTGTCCGTTGCCGCCATTTTAAAGGACGTTTTCTCCAAAATGCTGCCCGGAAAGAAAACCCGGGAAGTGGAAACCTCGCTCATTGAAGAATTTAGTTATCCCAAGCTCGGTCCCGGTCAGCTCTGGGAAGTGACCGCCGACCGGATTAAGGAGCTTGGCGGGGAAATCCTCTGCCACAGCAGGGCGGTGCGCCTCCACAAAGACGAGCAAAACCACATTACTTCCATCACCTACGAAACACCGGATGGCGAGGTGACCGCCGAGGGCGACATCTTCATTTCCTCCATGCCTGTGAAAGATTTGGTGGCAGGGATGAACGACGTGCCAAAAACCGAAGCAGAAATCGCCGCAGGGCTTCCCTACCGCGACTATATGACCGTGGGACTCCTGCTGCCGAAGCTGAATCTGAAAAACAAAACGAATTTGAAAACCATCAACAATATTGTGCCCGACTGCTGGATCTATGTGCATGACAGAACGGTTCGTCTGGGAAGATTCCAGATTTACAACAACTGGTCTCCCTACATGGTACGCGACTTGGCGCATACGGTATGGATTGGTCTGGAATATTTTGTCACCGAGGGGGACAAGTACTGGATCATGTCCGACGAGGATTTCACCCGTTTTGCGGTGGACGAAATCGTCAGCATGGGGCTCATCGACAAACCCTCCGACGTGATGGATT
>ERZ778496.2007-NODE-2007-length-12883-cov-3.630808_pt1 | contig 12883 bp, 14 predicted proteins | sample MGYA00433099_ERZ778496 | MGnify/ENA primary metagenome ERZ778496 (study PRJEB29527, sample SAMN07138962) | mouse gut metagenome | material: feces | host: mouse | place: China:Nanjing | collected 2016-01-25 ... | reverse complement strand
CCACGACCTTTTCGTTACGAATGAAATGCTCTACCAACTGAGCTATTGCGGCGTTGCGAAAATTGCGCTGCAAAGTTACTGCTTTATTTTTAATTTTGCAAATATAATGCCAACTTTGTCAGAAATATCACAAAGACAAATATTTAAAGCGATACTTTGGCCTAATTATTTTTTTGCTCGAGGCCCAACAGGTATTGTTTGGCAGGGAGGCCGCCGGCATAGCCTGTGAGGGAGTTGTCGCTGCCGATTACGCGGTGGCATGGGGCGAAAATCGATATGGCGTTCGCCCCGTTGGCATTGGCAACGGCCCTGACTGCATGAGGCATACCTATGCGTGAAGCTAATTTGCCGTAAGAAATAGTTGCTCCGTAAGGTATTTCGAGCAATGCCTGCCATACCTTTTTCTGAAACCCGGTGCCGGTGAGCAACAAGGGGATATCGAAACGTCGGCGCTGCCCGGCAAAGTATTCGTCGAGCTGCAAGGCCGCAGCATCGAGTAGCGACGATGTGCCTGTATGGAAATCAGCAGAGAGAATTCGTCTGAGCCGTTGTTCATTTTGTTCACGGTGTTTACCATGCACCCAGTCGCACAAACACAAACGATTGGCAAACGCCCCCAACACGAGCCGTCCGCAAGGCGCGTCATATTCTTTCACTACTATTTCCATAATTGCTAAATTCTAATGTACAAAAGTAGTGAATATCTACTAATGCCGGCTTGATGACCGGAATAAAAATCTGACACCGAGGTTGAGATTGAAATTCAGCGGCTTGTCTTTATAAATGGTGCGCAATTGCGACCCGTCGTCAAAATAATAACTTATGCCGGGCTCGACATATATGCCGACCGACTTGACTATATTGCACTGCACACCGGCCGAAGCATTGACCGAAAACTGCCACGGCCTGTCGGATATACTTTCGTCATTGCCACCATTCTTGTGATTATCAATAAAATAATCACAATCGAGTGTTGCAGCGACACACTTTTCGACGAGTCCGCCACCTGAAGCATAAAAATCTAAGGACTTCCAAGACCAAATGCGGTATTTCACATTGAGCGGCAAGCCGATATAGTGCAGCCTTTGAACTGCCGAATAGTAATGACTGCCACTACCCTCTTTTATATCAGATGTAAGATTTGTGTACGACAAACCGCTCTCGATACCGAACCGGTCATTTAGATTGTAGACCACTGATATACCGGCCCGGACGGGCAGACGATGCTTGATATCCGAATTGACGGCCTTACCCTGGTTAAACAGCAATATCCCCAACATCGGGTCGTCGCGCCACTGTGAGTTTTGAGGGCCAACACTGTTTAAAATCGCGTTATAACCCGACTGGTTATTAAACAAAGCGCCCGTACCGCCCGATGTGTACATAGACAAAGAAAAACTGCCACCATTATCTCGACGATTATGTTTGACAGCCGCAATATAATCGCCAGCAGTGTCCGTAATGTCCCTGACGGTTTTAATGTCCACAGTGTCCACGGTGTCCTGGGCCTCATTAACCGTGGACACAGCCACCGCGTCATTTTGACAAACCGAATCTTGTGGCATTACAACACCTGAAAGCCCGACAGCCTTATCATGACGGATGAGATTTCCGACAGCCCTGTCCGAGGAAACCTTGGTTAAAGGCAAGTTCCCCGGGCCGGGTACAGTCGGCCGATATGATATCATTTCGGGGGCGGCTAACTTTGGCAAGGCAATGTCGTCGCGCATCAGATAGACAGCCGTAGAAATTACGGCAACCAGCATGGCGGCAACAGCCACCGACCGCCTTACCCATACCAATATGCATTTGCGACGAATGTCGCTGCCCTGAGCAGCCTCGATAGAAGCCCATAGCTCGTCGGGCTCGTCGACCTCATAATCCGACATCCGGTCATGAATCTTATTTAGCCACTCATCGCTCATATTGATATAGTCTTAGAATTATTATAAAGCCTGATTTTCTCAGCCAACATAGCCTTTGCCCTGTGTAGCTGCGATGCCGAAGTGCTTTCCTTTATGCCCAGGAGCGAGGCTATTTCTTTATGGCTCCGGTTCTCTACAACATAAAGGTTGAATATAGTGCGGTAGCCGTCGGGCAAGTCGCGTATCATCTGAAATATAAGCTCCGAGGGCAGAGAATCTATATCAGGCTCGTCAACGGGCAAATCGTGTTCGTTTTCGGAAATTCCGACAAACTCTATGCGGCCGTTACGGCGCTGGAATTTAAGTACTTCGTTTACTGTCACCTTTGTCATCCAAGCCTTAAGGGAACCTCGGCCTCGATAATCAAAAGAGGAAATAGAGGAGAAAATCTTTAAGAAACTATCTTGCAAAACGTCTTTAATATCCTCGTCATTAAGAATATAGCGAGAGCATACGGCGGCAAGGTAACGGACATAATTTTTATATACCGTCCTTTGCGCCGTATTATCGCCCAGCCTTACGAGGCGTAGAAGTTGTAATTCACTGTCAGTCTCGTCAAGTTCCATTCCTCTCGGGAATCATTCTATCGAGCGTGAGAACCTGATTGATGCTGCATCAATATCTTGGTGCACGGGCCTCATTTTCAGGTCGAACTCGGCGGTCTTGTCACCGTCGAAAGATTTCCATTTGAGTTTTATTTTCACATCGTCACCGTTGGGTCGGGGCAGATTGTTGAGGTTAAAGGCAATCAGCGCATCGCCCCATTCGCCCCAAACATCATCATTTGCATCGTGACGAAGCTCAAACTCATACGGGTCGTCAGGGTTGGTGCCGGTCAACAGGTTGACATAGTGATTCGTCCCAGATGTGCCCCAGCGTGTGCGTATGCGCAGGGTGATATAGCCGTCTTCTGCAACGGTAACCCAGTCGCGGATAATCTCGATAGGGTCGTTGCCATATACTTCGTCGTTACGGTCGGCAAGGCTCTCGACCGGCAGTTTTGTGCGTATGCTGTCGAGCCAGTTGACATGTACACGGCGAATACCGCTACCGACAACTTCATCCGAATAATTGACAAGCGCACGGACTTCTTTGTCGCCAAAGGGCGATTTCTTCATATTCGCCGGCTCCAACTGAGTGTTGTTGTCGAGTTGCATGATGAAGCTGCCGTCGGCGTTGGGGCATACTGTTACGAGCGCGGTGGGCATGCGCGACACATACGAGTCGTCGTCATCGAGGCACGACGGAAGCGTCAACATACCAAACCCGAGGATAGGTAGTAGAAAATTACTAAATTTCATTTCAATAAATTTAATCGGTTGTTCTATTATATCAAATCCCGGAAAACCGAAAACCTTGCACCGACGACAAAAAATTTTTCACATTGCAGTCAAAAATTTAGCCCCACCGTGATGGCGAGGCTAATGCCATTTTCGAATCGAATTATTATCAAACAAGACGAAGGGCGGCCAATTCCACGCCAAGTCGGTGAATACCAGCCTCGATTTTTTCAAGCTGCTTATCTGATATAGGGGTAGCGCCGCTGCGATACTGGCGCATAAGGCTGTCGTTGATGCCGAGATACCGACCGAGAGCACTAACGTTGAACATCGAGTAATACTCGAACAGCGATGAAATATCAAAACGGAACTCGACTTCTTCAGAGAGACATTTTGGCATTTCATCTCCGAATTCTATATAACTCTCCTTGACCTCTTCAATAGAATTAAAGAAATCATCTTTTGCTTCCTTTACAGTGTCACCGGTTCCGATAAGCTGTACTTTGTCTCCAGTGGTGTTATAAGCTATGTATGTGCCGTCTGATTGTTTTTCAATACTTACTTTCATATCGACTTGGTGCTATTGGTTGTGAGATAACATTATTGAATAAAGTTTGAGGTGCATAATCTCCTCGCTTATATTAGAAACCTAATTGCTTTTTCAAACTAAGCATTAGGCCTTTCCTTATTTCTTGTGAACCATGACGCTCGACTACCAAACGCTCACCGTTGTCATTGACATAGATATCATGTTTCTTGCCATGGGCATAAAGTCTATACCCCTTATCGGTGGCGATTTTAATTAGTTCTTTCCATTTCATAGTGCCACAAGTTTTGCGGTTATCACCTATGCAAAGGTATAACGATTTCGTGATACCACCAAATTTTTAGGCAAAAAAATAACGAAAATGCAATTTTTGGAGCAGCACTAAGCAGTTGCAAAACCGAGTATAGCCTATCTATAAAAATTCTTCAGATGGGTGTAGAGCGAGTGGAGGGGGAGGCCCATTACGTTGTAGAAGCATCCGTCGACACGGGCGATTGCCGCCGCGCCTATCCACTCCTGTATGCCGTAGGCCCCGGCTTTGTCGAGAGGGCGGTAGCGCGCCACATAGCGTGTGATTTCGTCGTCGGTAAGCGGGCCGAATGTAACCAGCGTGGTTTCAGAGAATGTATCGTTCTTGGCACCGTCGAGCGACATAAGTGTCACTCCGGTCACGACTGTATGTGTCGCATTTTCGAGTTTGTGCAACATCTTGGCGGCTTCGGCCTCGTCGTGAGGCTTGCCCATTATTGCACCGTCGGCAATGACTATTGTATCGGCAGTGATAATGAGTTCGCCGGGGGCAAGCAGGTCGGCATAAGCCTTAGCCTTGAGCTGCGACAAATATGCCGGCACGTCGGCAGCGGCCATGTCGGGCGGATATACCTCGTCGACATCTCGCGGTGTCGCAATCTCGAACGACGGCAAAATCAGCCCTAATAGTTCGCGGCGACGCGGCGAGTTCGATGCCAGCAATACATTTACACCGGCATACGCCTCGCTCGGCAGCGGCGGCAAGATTGCCGTATGGTTATCGGGACATGTACCCGTGTGAAAATCGAGATGATGTGTTTCGTTATTCATTTTCCATAAGCGCGTTTGTCGGCAGCCGGCCACGTGCCCTGCGTCTTCATTACTTCCTCTATAAGCTCGCGGGCCACGCCGCAACCGCCGTTGACGGTCGATATAAACCGAGCCACGGCCTTCACATCCGGGTCGGCATCGCGTGGGGCCACGGGGAGACCCACATGCACCATGGGAAGGATATCGGGTATGTCGTCGCCGCAATATGCTACCTGTTCGGGCGAGAGGCCGTTCTCCTCCATCCACGAGCATAATACCGGCAACTTCTCGATATGGCCAAGGTATATATCGTTGAAGCCGATGAGTTCGAAGCGCTTGCGCACCGGCTCGGTATCGGCTCCGGAAATGATAGCAAGTTTTAGACCGTGGCGCAGGGCCTGCACCATGGCATAGCCGTCCTTGATATTTGCCATGCGGCGCGGATTACCGTCACTGTCGATTGGCACCGTGGCCGGCGACAGCACACCGTCGACATCAAAGGCGATACCCTTGATTTTTTTCAGGTCATAGTCTATCTTGCTCATTTCAGTGTTACGTTTTGAGATTTTACAATATATTGCGATAAGAGTTCGTAAACACGGCGTTTGTCGTCGGGCAGCGCATGTGCATGCTTTGCCATCACGGCCTTGTCGCCACGCATGGCCGGCCCGGTCTGGGCCGCATGTGGCCCGGCTATAAAGGCTTTTGCGACCGTCGCCTCGACAAGCGGACGCACCGTGGCAAGCGGATAGTCGGCCTCGCCGAGTATGTCGTGAACCATCTCGAGGAGTATGTTGACAAAGTTCGACGAAAAAACACCTGCTATATGCAGCACCTGTCGCTGCGACGCATCGGCATGATGCACGGTATCGGAAATGACGTTAGCTACCGAGTCGACCACGGCAAGGTCGGCGGCAACGGAAGCCTCGGTAAAAAAAGGCACCGTGTGCATGTCGACATACACATCGCGCGAGAAAGTCTGCAAAGGATACAGCACGCCGGTACGCGGACTTATGGCTGCAAGCACCTCTTTGGGCACCGTCCCCGAGGTATGAAGCACTAAGGGCTCAGACTCGAGATGGCCAATAGCCCCGGCAACGGCAGGCAGGGCATGGTCAGCCACGCTTATTATGACCAAGTCGGGGTCATAACCGCGCAGGGCGGCATAGTCGCCATAACCGTCTATATTGTTTTTATGTGCAAGCTCGGCAGCTCGCCCGGAGTCGCGGCTTATAATAGCACAAATACGGCCGCCGAGGGCTTCGGCAAGATGCGACGCAACATTGCCCGTGCCGACAAGCACTATCCGGCTGGGTATCATAGCTCGTTGCGCCAGGCACCGATATGCACCTTCTCCCACTTAAGTTTTGCAGGGTCGACAGGCTTGCGAGTCTCGGCAGAATAGCCGAATGTCATCACGCACTCTACACATATATGCTCCGGAATACCGAGGAGTTCGCGGACAACTTCCTCCGACGGCGTTCCGTCGGCAGCCTGGCGACCGCGCACCTGCACCCAGCACGAGCCTATGCCGAGGTCGGCGGCCTGGATATGCATCATTATAGCGGCGACGGTGGCATCTTCGATATAAGCCTCGCTCTGCGTCGGGTCGCTGGTAACGACTACTGCCAGGCGGCAATCCTTAATCGAGGCGGCGTACGAAGGTTTGAGGTCGCTCAGCCGGGTAAGCATATCGCGGTCTTCGACCACGACAAACTGCCACGAACGGGCACTTTTAGACGAGGGTGCCAACAGTCCGGCCTCAAGTATAGTCTTGACATCGTCGGCCGGGAGGGGCTGGTCGGTATAGCGTCGTATGCTGTGACGCTCGAGAAATAACTCGTGTACGGTCATATTATTTGGGGGTTAAAGGTTTAATCTTCAGCAGCATCCGGGGCAATGCCTTTGGGAAGGGCCATATGCAGCCATAGGAACGCTATGACTCCCGACAGCAACGAGCCGCATACGATGCCGAGCTTGGCATGTGCCAGCAAGTCGGCCTGATGCGGTATAGAGGCATCGAACGACAGCGTGGCAATGAATAGCGACACAGTGAAACCAATGCCGCCAAGCATCGATATGGCCGACATCATGCGCCAGTCGGAGTGTGCCGGCATAGGTGCAAGACCGAGTTTGACGCAAAGCCACGAAAAACTCAATATGCCCACAAACTTGCCTATCACCAGGCCGCAGATTACCGCCAGGGAGATACTCTCGAAGATTGTGACAGGGTCCATGTCGAGCAAGAAGATGCCGGCATTAGCGAAAGCGAAGAGGGGTATTATAAAGTAGTTAACAATGGGGTGAAGGCTATCCTCGAGGTCTTGAAGCGGCGATATTACCTTGTCGGATGCCGACTCGACTTCCTTTAGCCAGTTCATCTGCTCCTTGTCGAGAATCGAACGGCGCACAAGGTCCTGCGGCTCGTCGTCGCTGAAGTGCGCGATTGACTTACGGATAATCTTGATATATTTCATCGGGGCGAAGACCGGAGTCGCAGGCACGCAGAATGCCACCAATACGCCGGCGATGGTTGGATGTATGCCCGAATTAAGGAACAAGAACCATATAACGCCACCGATAAGGAGGTAAAAAATCTTGCTCTTAATCCGCAGTGCCGACCCAAGCAGCAACACACCTAATAGTATGGCCGCATAACCGAGCAGGGCCAGCTCGATATGCGTGGAATAGAAAATCGCTATAACAATGATACCGCCGATATCGTCGACAACGGCAAGCGTGGTAAGGAATATCTTGAGCGACAGGGGCACACGCTTGCCGAGCATGGCCAGCACACCGAGAGAAAACGCGATATCGGTCGCCATAGGTATGGCCGCACCACCGGAATAGTCGGTGCCACGGCTCATAAAATAGAAGATAACTACGGGCACAATCATGCCGCCGAAAGCACCCACGATGGGCAACAGGGCCTGTCGGAACGACGACAACTCGCCCACGAGCACCTCGCGTTTGATTTCGAGTCCAATCGAGAAAAAGAAGATTGCCATCAGGGCATCGTTGATAAACGCCAGCAGCGTCATCGGTTCGCCCGAGTGGCTGAACACGTTGAAATCGCCAAGTTGCAGGCGCACTTCCTGGTGCCAGAAATCAAAGTAGTAATCGTTGATGCCCGGAATATTGGCAACTATCAGTGCCAGGACAGTAGCTACAATCAGTATATTGCCGCCACTGGCATGTCGCCTGAGCGCCTGCCTGGCCGAGAAAAAAATGCCCTTGTCGAATACCGATTTTTCCTCAGTATCCCACGTAGGCCGCGACTTATGTCTAAGCGATGAATTATCTGTCATGTAATTGAGTTTTCCTTAAAACAAACCTGCCACAATTAAAGTTTGCAGCCTCGTGGCTGCAAAACATTTTACAATTTACTGTAACCGAGCATGTCGAAGTACTCCCAGTAGAGTTTGTCGTCGACGTGGTCTTTGTCGATTTTTGAGGCGAGGGTGAGGAATGTGCGCTGGGCCATGCGCAGCGGCAGGGGCACATCGGCCATAGTCTGTTCGATTATAGGGCGGACACGGGCCACATATTCGGCCGCCTTGTCGTAATTGCCGGTCTTGAGGAGCGACACAGTATAGACAAATGCCATCGAGGCACCTTTGAGAGGCGTCTGCAAGAGGCTGTCGAGTATATCGGTATGCGAACCGAGACTCACCACCTCGCCATATTTACCGAGCGCAAACAGCGACTCCATCCAAATCGAGTAATACGGCTCGAATGGCACCTCATTTTTAGCTATGGCGCTCACCAAGGCATCGACAGCGGCATGGGCACCGCGCATATTGAGTGTCGAGGCAAGGCTCTCACAATCGAGCTCGGCGATTTCTTCGTTCGCGGCCTCCTCGAAAAAGCGTTTGAGATATGGCTTGCTACCGGCGCTGTTGCACATTAGCAACTGCCTTATGGCGCGCGCCGTAGCCGGCTTGCGGTCGAGGTATGCCTTTATTTCCCTTATGGCACCGTTCATATTGCCCAACTGTACGAGCATGGCGCAGTAGGCATCAGTATAATCAAAGTCGTCGGGGTGCTGGTCTTTTATGCGCTTGAGGGTTGCAGCCATGTCGCTGAGGAGATATGGCGCCGAGGTGTACACGGCGTCGGCCAGGCCGAGCATGGCTACGGGGTCGTCGGCGGCAAGGGCCTTGGCCGAGTCGTAGGTCGTGCGGGCATCGTCGCGACGGTCGAGACGGGCCTGACCACGGAACAGCATTATCCAGTAATGGGTCGTGAACGGCTCGAGCTCAATCAGCTGGTCGGCAACACGGACGAGGGTCTCGTTGTCGTAGTTATTGTCAGCCTCGCGCGCAACCTCGTAGAGCAACGCGGGCTTGAAAGGCACCTTGGCGGCTATTTCGTCGAGGTGTGCAACCAGCCATGAGTATTGCCCCAGGTCTATGGCAAGGTCGACAAAACGTATGATTTCTTCGTCGCCAAAGGTCTCGTACTGGTGCAAAATATATTCGAGCGAAGCCTCGGGGTCGTCGGCCGGCGATGTCTCCATACGCGCGATGTCGAAAAGCAACGACGACTCGTCGGGATTGTCGGCCAGATACTTGGCTGCAGCCTCGGTGCGCTGGTCGGTGTCGTCGTCGGAAGTGTCAAGATAGAATAGCAGACGACGCTCGTTGAGGCCGTGGCTCTCGGGGTAGAGCCGCGCACCGCAAAGCAGGGTTTCAAGCTGCACATAGTCGTCCTGAAGGTCGCCGGCATAGTCGAAGAGGTCGACCAACTCGTCCTCGTCGAAATAGCGTTGCGACACAGGCTGCGACAGCGATGCCTTGAAACGTTCGTATAATTCTTGTCTCGGATTTCTTTCTTCGTCCATCGGGCAAAAGAGAATTGAAGTTTATAAGTTTGTGAGTTTATAAATCGTTAACTTATAAACTCACAAACTTAAGAAAGATAATATCACGCTTTCTTCTGCACCTTCTCCCAGGTGTCTTTGAGGGCGATGGTGCGGTTGAAAACGGGGTGTTCGGGAGTCGAGTCGTAGTCGGGTGTGAAGTAGCCGATGCGCTGGAACTGGAATTTCTTGCCACGCCCGGCGTTCTCGAAGATAAAGGGTTCGAGCTTGGCGTGCTCTACGACGACGAGCGACTCGGGGTTGAGCATCTCACGGAAATCGCGGTCGGGCTCGGCGGCAGGGTTCTCAACGTCGAAAAGACGGTCGTAGAGACGCACCTCGGCATCGATGGCATGTGCTGCCGACACCCAGTGGAGGGTACCCTTGACCTTGCGCGATGCACCGGGCATACCGCTGCGACTCTCGGGGTCGTAGGTGCAGTGTATGGCGGTGATATTGCCGTCGGCATCACGCTCTACGTTGTCGGTGCCCTTGATGATATATGCACCCTTGAGGCGTACTTCCTGCCCCGGGGCGAGGCGGAAGAACTTCTTGGGAGGATTTTCCATGAAGTCCTCACGCTCGATATAGAGCTCGCGCGAGAAGGGCATCTCGTGCACGCCGCTACCCTCTTCTTCGGGATTGTTCTCCATCGTCACGGTCTCAACCTGGCCTTCGGGATAGTTGTCGATGATGAGCTTGACGGGGTTGATAACGGCCATCACACGTGTGGCTTTGCGGTTGAGGTCGTCGCGCACGGCGTGTTCGAGCAGGCTCACACTGTTTAGTGCCTCATATTTGGTATAGCCGATAGTGTTGATGAAGTTGCGGATAGACTCTGGCGTATAACCGCGACGGCGCATACCCGAGATGGTCGGCATACGAGGGTCATCCCAGCCTGCAACAAGACCTTCCTTGACAAGCTGTAGCAGCTTGCGCTTGCTCATCACCGTATAGGTGAGGTTGAGGCGATTGAACTCTATCTGACGTGGGCAGTAGGTATCGTCGGCAAGCTCTTTTACGAAATATTCGTAGAGCGGACGGTGAGGCACGAACTCGAGGGTACAGATTGAGTGTGTCACGCCCTCGAAGTAGTCGCTCTGCCCGTGGGCAAAGTCGTACATGGGGTAGACTTTCCACTTTGTGCCTGTGCGGTGGTGGGGAGTCTTGATTATGCGGTACATAATCGGGTCGCGGAAGTGCATGTTGGGCGACGCCATGTCGATTTTGGCGCGCAGCACACGCGAACCCTCGTCGAACTCGCCCTCGTTCATGCGGAGGAAGAGGTCGAGGTTTTCTTCGGGTGTGCGGCTGCGGTAGGGGCTGTTCTGGCCAGGTTCGGTGGGTGTGCCTTTCTGAGCTGCTATTTGTTCGCTTGTCTGGTCGTCGACGTATGCCTTACCCTCTTTGATGAGGCGCACGGCGAGGTCGAAAAGCTGTGGGAAATAGTCGGAAGCATAGTATTCGCGGTCGCCCCAGTCAAAACCGAGCCAGTGTATGTCCTCGCGTATAGAGTCGACATACTCCACGTCCTCTTTAACAGGGTTGGTATCATCGAAACGAAGGTTGCATGTGCCGCCAAATTTCTCGGCGACACCGAAGTCCATACAGATGGCCTTGGCATGGCCTATATGGAGATAGCCGTTGGGCTCAGGCGGAAAGCGTGTATTGAGCCGTCCGCCATTCTTACCGGCGCGCAGGTCATTGTAAACCTCTTCTTCCACAAAGCTCAGGCCCTGTGGTTTCTCATTTTCGAGGGTTGCGTTTTCTTCTGACATATTATGTGATTTGTTGGATTATCTATTTTAATTTACGGCTACAAATCTGACGCATCGAGGCGCTTGCGGTAGAACACGAAGTCGCGGCCCAGGTATTTCTCGCGCACGACGGGGTTTTCGGCCAGTTCCTCGCTGGTGCCCTGGAAGAGGATGCGTCCCTCGAATAGCAGGTAGGCGCGGTCGGTGATGCGCAGTGTCTCCTGGGCGTTGTGGTCGGTGATAAGTATGCCTATATTCTTGTCTTTGAGCTTATAGACGATTGACTGGATGTCCTCTACGGCGATGGGGTCAACTCCGGCGAATGGCTCGTCGAGCATGATGAATTTAGGATTGATGGCAAGACAACGGGCTATCTCGGTGCGGCGGCGTTCGCCGCCCGACAACTGGTCGCCGAGGTTCTTGCGCACCTTTTGCAGGCGGAACTCCTCAATCAGGCTCTCGAGCTTGTCGCGCTGCTCTTCCTTTGTCATGTGAGTCATCTGGAGCACCGAGCGGATATTGTCCTCGACACTCATCTTGCGGAATACCGACGCCTCCTGGGCAAGGTAGCCGATGCCGTTCTGCGCACGTTTGTAGACGGGGAACTTAGTGATATTAAGGTCATTGAGAAATATCTGTCCCTCGTTTGGCTCGATAAGGCCCACGGTCATGTAGAAAGTCGTAGTCTTACCGGCGCCGTTAGGGCCGAGCAGCCCTACAATCTCGCCCTGGGTCACGTCGATTGACACGTGGTTTGCCACCGTGCGCTTGCCATATTTCTTGACCAGGTTGTCGGTGCGCAGCACCATCTTGTCGTCGCTTCGCGAGGTATCCCCGGCCACCACTTCTTCTTCGACCACGACCTCGATATCGGGCGCAGGCTGCTCGTCGGGGCGGCGGTCGGTCAGTGGTGCGAAAGGTGCAGGCACATCCTGCTGTGTCTCGTCGCTGTTACGGTGTCGCCAACTGATACCCATATCTTATAGAGCGGCAGGGGTTACGCCGCGCATCACCGTGCCTCGGTGGAGGCGGCTTTCGATATAGTCTGTAAGGAGGTTGATAGCCACGGTGTTGCTGCCGCCCTGTGGAACAATCAGGTCGGCATAGCGCTTCGACGGCTCGATATACTGGCAGTGCATGGGCTTGAGAACGTCCTGATAGCGGTTGATTACTATTTCGGGAGTACGGCCTCGCTCTATGCAGTCGCGTGCGATGACGCGAATCAGGCGGTCGTCAGGGTCGGCATCGACAAAGACCTTGATGTCGAGCATATTGCGCAATGTGGGGTCGGTCAAGACCAAGATGCCCTCGACAATTACCACATCGGCAGGTTTGACCTCTACGGTCTCGGGTTGGCGAGTGCACGTGAGGTAGGAATAGGTGGGCATCTGTATGGTATGCCCTTCCTTTAGCTGCTTGAGGTGTTCGACAAGAAGCGACCACTCGATGGCTGC
>ERZ778496.2001-NODE-2001-length-12917-cov-4.755637_pt1 | contig 12917 bp, 12 predicted proteins | sample MGYA00433099_ERZ778496 | MGnify/ENA primary metagenome ERZ778496 (study PRJEB29527, sample SAMN07138962) | mouse gut metagenome | material: feces | host: mouse | place: China:Nanjing | collected 2016-01-25 ... | reverse complement strand
TTCAAAAATGATGGACATTATTTTTGTGGAGCCGGAGGAAACAGACCAGACGGTTCAGATGAGGCGCTTACGATCCGTAAGCATCCGGTGAACTCATATTGACGCATTTTTCAGGTGAGCCACTGGCAGCGCATACGAATGAGCGCCGTCTGACGATGGTTGATTTATTTTGCTTGCACAGGGGCGATCGGCGGTGGGCTCTGAAATTCTGAGTCAGGTAATTGCGTCAGGTCACGAAGGACTGACACGGGTATTGGTGGCAGGTGATGAAGTACTGAGTGTGGTAATTTCGGGGATGTAATGCAGGAGCTGAGTCAGGTTTGCACTGAGCTGAGGACCCGTAGCGAGCGGGTTCCTGCTATTTTTCGGTGTCAGGGGCGCAAGTCCCGACGTCGGGACTTGCCGGGAGATTGTCAGGTCATTGACCGGGTGTGAGCGGCTCGACGTAAGCGGTAGAGATGCCCAATTCCCCCGATAAATTCATTACCAAACACATTATTCAATTTGTTTTTATTTTTCCGCTTTCAGCCATTATCACTATCGCTTCGTCGATAGTCTGTATTGTAAAGAGTGAATTCTCTCTACAATCCTTGCGAATCACCTTCCTGTTTTTTTGAACTGAAAGATTTTCACACCAAGCTAATGTCTCGGTGAAATGCTTTTCTTCCATTCTCATATCAAGGAAAGCAAGTCGCTCATCAAGGGATTGCATATCTTCAGTTATAGTGGAAGGACTTGATTCTAACAGTTTCAGACGGTTTTCAACGTTGGCAACTTTACCTTTAACTCGTGATACATCTTCTACTAATTTTTCATGATTATGAATTGCATCAGCAAGTGCTCGTGAGTTTTGGGCCAATATCTCAGCCATTTGCGCGAAGGCTGATCCTTTAGCTTCTGGCGGAGGTGGGTATACCCCATATTTAGTCAACGACGGTATGACTTCATGGAATAACCACTTCTGAAAGCGCTTACCAGCCGCGCTTCGGTCACTCGACATGACTCGATACAAACCTGGTTGGGTGACGAAGATCTCTTTCTGACCTTCAAAAACACCATTTTCAGCATCCGTGGTAATATACTCATCAGGGTCAAGAGCCTGTAATTGTGCTCTGATTATCCCCGCCATCGATTTTACAGTGTAGTCAGCGTTTATTTCTCTGTTTTCTTTATTCAGCGTGACTAACACGTCTCTCAATGAGATATATAAGATCTCGCCAAGGATCAACGTTCTGAGATCACTTTCTCCAGTCTCACCACGGTAACATATCCTGGTCAGGTTACTATTCATTGATCCTCACATTACAAATGTATGGGCGCATTCAAATCAGTATACTTTATTGTTTTTAATATCAAAAATCAAACGACGCCGAACATTCCCCTGACTATAGAGCCTCCCTGGACAGGAAGGCCTGACCTCTTTATTCACGGCTTCTTTCAGGGCGATTCGCTAGCGTTGGCTTTGAACTGCAGAAGCCAGATCAGAAATCTTTTGAGTAAACCCATCATCTCCTCGGTGCATTATAGTTCCCCACAATGCAAAGCTAATCGCTGAGCGGGGGAACTTCCTGGGACGATCATTAACCTTTGCAGGATATCTCCTGCTACGCACATATTCCAGCCGCCACCAGTACGTTTGATTAACAGGATCTAAAAAATTGTACCTAGAGGCAACAAGCCGCTGTTAATCACCGAACCAGTCTGAATCGGGGATTGTGCAATTAGTCCGATGATCAGCAGGCCTGTTCAAACCCAATCTGCGTTCAAAATATAGGGTGAACCAATAATTGCATGATGAACAAGCTCAAAGGCGGGTTCAAGGCCCTCAGGCAAAAGAGCCAGGAGTTATTCCAGACAGCGTTTCGGTAGCACCGGTGAGCACCGATGCCGTTCAGCAACATGTGATCGCCAATGACTGGACTGCTCCTAAAAGACAAGACTACACACTCAAATTCTTTTTTGTGACGAGGATCATTATATTTAGTCACAGTAAATGGTTTTTCTGCCCAAAATGATAGACTTCCATAACTGGGCATTTTTTCAAACTCGATACAAAGTCCAACATAGCTCCGGATGAATATTACAATGAGAGCAGATCGTATTTTGTTTAGCAGTTTGTACTCATAAATATACACGTCAGGTATTCAATAAAAATGAATAAAATTAAAAGAAGAATAAAATCATCATTTAAAATATCAGGCAATCATTCTGAATGGAAAGATAAAGAAAATGCCATAATGCGTACTGATATTAAGAAAAACATAGAAATAATAAAACGAGAATTCGATGGTTGTATTTTCATGAAAGCAACACTGCATGGTATAAAGATAGGCAGCATTGCATTAACAAGAAATGATGGTAAAAATATAAAACTTGCTGATATAATAATTAATGAAGGTTACAGGGGTTTTGGAGTAGGGAGCGTTCTTTTAACAAAAGCGATAGAATCAGCATCATCACTCGGGGTAAGGAAAATTTACGGTGTCATGTGCGGAGATACTGAAAGATTAATCAAATTCTACAAATCCTTTGGGTTTGAAATTCACGGTAATAGTATAGAGCTCTATCTATAAATGGATGACACAAGAACTCTATCCAAACATAATAATCCCCTAATGCAGGCAGTAGTGATCACTGAGAGCATTGCGTGGAAGCGCCAGTGATACCCCTACGCAGTATCCTGACGCCCTGAGCGACTATCCCGTCCTCCGTTCTCTCATCCCTGACGCAGAAACCCGGCATCACTACAGCCTCAGTGCTTGCTGGCCTGATCTTGTTGGCCCGAAATCACCGTAAGCCGAGAACTGGCGTTGTACGAATGGCCCCTGCCATCAATGCGAGTTCACCGCAACATTACGAGTTTGGTTAATTATTCATCCTGCAATTGCTGATTATTGAGAAGGCCTATTCTGTAACGCTCAAGTGAATTTACAAAATTTTCTTTCTGGGTCCATGTCGTAGCATCGCGTTCGGTCAGCTTTATAATATCATCCACATAGCCTTTTGAGAATGGGATGGTGCGCGAAAAGCTGCTCTTTTTCTCACCACCTCTGATCTGAGTTCCTGTATCCAGCCAGCAGGCAACCAAGTGTACATTAGCCGGCTCCCAATCAGCATGTTTAGTCCGGCGAATCCTTTTTACCCGATAGTAAAACTGATGCAGCCCGTTTCTGGTTTTATGGTTTGCCATCAGCATTAACATAAGCGGTACGCTCCAGTCTGGTAGCCATGTATGTCGCCACATCCCTATACTGTCAGCTACTTCGATCATACGGGTAAATTCCTTAAGCGTAAGCTGGCCTTGCCCGCCACGAAGGTGCCGACAAACCAGATAAGCGCGCAGAAAGGTTACAGGCTCCATGAATCGCTCACGCCTTAAATGTGCTTCTTCCAGCGACAACGACTTTTCATTACTATCTAATGCGTTAAATCTCTTCGACTCTGATCCTAAAGGGCAAAACTCCGCACTCGGTGCTTTTTTGGCGTGGCTAAAGCGTGGTGTAAAATCATCATTTGCAACAAGAAGCCCCTTTTGGTGAACTGGTCTGTCACAAACAACACAGCAAAGATCCGGCCAGTCTCGCTTATCTTTACCCGATATCAAATTGGCGTATTCATCGAGCGTGATGATTCTCCGGATCCCGTTTTCAACTAAAATCGCCGTTTCCATAAGCCCTCTAATGATTTATCGCATTATTCTTCGTCAAATTTTATTCCCCGTAATATCCCTATCTATATCAAACTTTACAGCGGTATCTATACTCCCCTTAATCGAACGGTAGAACAAGAACTCAATAAAAGCAAAGAGTTGCCTGAATATGAACAACAGCGTGTCGTTACGGGGAAGTCATCTTCACAGCGATTTTCAGTCAGTTAGCATTACCGACATTCATTCACCAACTTACCGGAGATAATCAATGTCAAAACCCCGATGGACCATTGAACAAAAAAGGCAGCACGTTGCTGCCTGGCGCGCCAGTGGTCTTACACGCCAGCAATACTGTGGACTCAACGATATTCCCTTCACATCACTTCGCGAATGGCCGCAGGATGTCACAAAAGCTGAACGCCGGGCAAATGAACCGACCGTTCTTCCCGTTCATATTGCGCCACCACTGCATGCTGAAGTACCACAGCCCGTCACGAATGAGCCAGTCACGCTCTTCCTCACCGGCGGAGTACGGATGTGCTGTCAGCCGTCACAACTTACCGATGTCTTCAGGGCGCTCAAATATGCTCAGTCCTGATAATGTCTTCATCGCGATTAAACCTGTTGATATGCGCCGGGGCATCGACACACTGACGCAGTATATACAGGATGAACTCCGGTCGACATGGCATGAGGGAGCCGCCTTCGTCTTTGTTAACAAAGCCCGTTCGCGTATCAAAGTTCTCCGGTGGGATAAACACGGGGTGTGGTTGTGTATCCGCCGTCTGCACAAAGGCAGCTTCCGCTGGCCACGTGCCAATGACGCTGCCTGGCACCTCACTCCCGACGAGTTTAACTGGCTGATTGCCGGTGTTGACTGGCAGCAGGTTAAGGGACATGACCTGACGAAATGGGTCTGGCAGAATGAACCTGAACTGCGCCCTGAAAACACGCAAAATACACTGCTAACTCAGTGAAAAATAATGAATATCCGTATCTGGAGTGGTATGCTCCCCTGTATGGATATCTCCGCTCTCAACACCACGAATGACATCGAAAAACTGCGTGCTATGGCACTTGCCATGGTACAAAAAGTCATGTCGGAGAATGCCGAAAAAGAGCAGGAATTACTGGAGAAAAGCCGGCGCATCCATCTTCTGGAAGAAATGCTGAAACTGGTTCGTCAACAGCGCTTCGGTAAAAAATGTGAAACGCTGGCTGGTATGCAACACTCCCTGTTCGAAGAGGATGTTGATGCCGATATCGCCGCGCTTACCGCACATCTGGATAAACTGCTCCCGCAATCCCCTGAAGAAGACGAAAAAGCCTCCCGTTCACGCCCGATACGCAAACCCTTACCGGCTCATCTTCCACGGGTGGAAAAAATTATCCAGCCGGACACTGACCATTGCCCTGAATGTGACGAGCCGCTGCACTATATCCGTGATGCGGTGAGTGAAAAGCTGGAGTATATTCCCGCTCACTTCGTGGTGAACCGTTATATCCGTCCGCAATACAGTTGTCCCTGTTGCCAGAAGGTGTTCAGCGGTGAAATGCCGGCACATATTCTCCCTAAAAGTGCTGTTGAGCCGTCAGTCATTGCACAGGTGATCATCAATAAATACGGTGACCACCGGCCTCTGTATCGCCAGCAACAGGTCTTTGCCCGTTCAGATGTCGGGCTGCCCGTCAGTTCGATGGCTGACATGGTTGGCGCGGCGGGTGCCGCATTATCTCCCCTGGCGGTGTTACTCCATCGCGAGTTGATAAACCGTCCGGTGGTGCATGCAGATGAGACTACCCTGAAGATCCTGAACACGAAGAAAGGCGGTAAATCCTGCACCGGTTATCTGTGGGCATACGTCAGTGGAGAAAGGACGGGACCGTCAGTTGTGTGCTTCGACTGCCGGACCGGACGTAGCCATGAGTATCCTGAAAACTGGCTTCAGGGTTGGGGCGGGACGCTGGTTGTCGACGGACATAAAGCTTACCGGACTCTGGCAAACAAAGTGCCGGAGATCACGCTGGCCGGATGCTGGGCCCATGCCCGCAGGGGCTTCGCCGACCTGTATAAAATCAGTAAAGATCCACGGGCTGCCATAGCCGTGAAGAAAATCGCGGGGTTGTACCGTCTTGAGAAGAAGATCAGTAGCCGCCCCGTGGAAAAAATCCGCCAGTGGCGACAGCGTTATGCCCGTCCGATACTGGAAGAACTGTGGTCATGGCTTGAAGAGCAGGAACCGCAATGTTCTCCGGGAAGGGCATTACACAAAGCCATTGTCTATGCGCTGTCTCATCGCGTGGAACTGAGCCGCTTCCTGGAAGATGGTGCGGTGCCGCTGGATAATAATGTGTGTGAACGGGCCATCAAAAACGTGGTCCTGGGCAGAAAATCGTGGCTGTTCGCCGGTTCGCAGATGGCGGGAGAACGCGCCGCGCAAATAATGAGCTTGCTGGAAACCGCGAAACGCAACGGTCTGGAGCCACATGCCTGGCTGACAGACGTCCTGACACGTCTGCCGGAGTGGCCGGAGGAGCAACTGGCAGAGTTGCTGCCTCTTGAGGGATTTACCTTCTCCGGGTGAGTGATACCTGCCGTCAGGTGTTCGCTCACCGGGCCATAACCTGCAGTTGGGAATTGAATGCCTGACAACAGGAAATGAGCTAGAGCAGTAAACACGCGGGCTGACAATGGGTCAAAATATGAGTCAGCCCGGCGTTATTCCTAGGGTCAGTACTTCAGATCCAGCCTCCGGTACCAGACTAGCTAGCCCCTATGCAACCAAATAAATCAACCATCGTCAGAGTGCAATCGTTCATATACACTGTCGGTGATGCGCTGAAAAATGCGTTAATGTTGAGTTCCTCGAACCCTTACCAATTAAGGGACATAGCCAGATACGCAACTGGCTGATGCAAGCAGTCTGATGTCTTTAGATCCGCTGGCCTGCGGGCATGACAATGTCAAACAGTCAAAGATTGTGGCGTTGACGGTCAGTCTTAGGGACAAAAAAGCTCAGTATTCTCGTTGGCAACCAGATAATTTAACAGTTGATGCTGAAACGAAATAGGCATCTTGGTTATGGTGTTTGTAACAAACTATCAGATACAAAAATATGCTCAATTTGTGACATCAGTAACAAAACGCGTTTTGTTATGTGGATTGCTTGTTTTTTGTTCTGGTATAACAGGTATAAAGGTATACAGAAAAGCAAAGAAATACTGCAAAGGAAAACATCTATAACGTAAGCTAACGTAATAACCTCTCAGTCTTTCCTCATTTGACTATGGGAGTTTTATTCAACCTGAACGGACTACGAAAATGAGCACAATGAATAAGTCAATTTTTGAAGCAGGGTTGAACTGTGCCAGTGGTGGAATATCTGGCGAACATTTTTTTGATGGTGGCCCAAAACTGAAGGTGGGTATCAGTTTTATCTTTCATAGAGTGAAATATGTTAAGAAGAAATGGAGGAAAAGATTGTACTGATTAGGTATTGATAACAATTAATAGTACTGGCGTATTTGAAGACAATATAATTATTGCTGGATATTGTTGAGGCTCCCTAATATTTACTTTAAGAGCTGTATTAGAATAACACAGGAAACAAATATGGCAACAGTATGGTATAAACAAGTTAATCCACCACAACGGAAAGCTCTTTTTTCTGCATGGCTTGGATATGTATTTGATGGCTTTGATTTTATGATGATATTTTACATTCTTCATATTATAAAAGCAGATCTTGGCATTACGGATATTCAGGCCACTTTAATAGGGACAGTGGCCTTCATAGCCAGACCTATTGGGGGCGGTTTTTTTGGTGCCATGGCTGATAAATATGGGCGTAAGCCAATGATGATGTGGGCAATTATCATTTACTCAGTCGGAACAGGCCTTAGCGGTATTGCTACAAACTTATATATGCTCGCAGTTTGCCGTTTTATTGTTGGCTTAGGGATGTCTGGTGAATATGCATGTGCTTCAACTTATGCGGTAGAAAGTTGGCCTAAAAATCTTCAATCTAAAGCTAGTGCTTTTTTGGTAAGTGGTTTTTCTGTTGGAAATATTATTGCGGCACAAATAATCCCTCAGTTTGCTGAAGTATATGGATGGAGAAACTCTTTTTTTATAGGCCTGTTACCAGTTTTACTAGTTCTTTGGATCAGAAAAAGTGCTCCAGAAAGTCAGGAGTGGATTGAAGATAAATATAAGGATAAATCAACATTTTTGTCTGTCTTCAGAAAACCACATCTTTCAATCTCTATGATCGTTTTCCTCGTCTGTTTTTGTCTATTTGGTGCAAACTGGCCGATAAACGGACTACTTCCTTCCTACCTGGCAGATAATGGAGTTAATACAGTGGTTATTTCAACTCTGATGACAATAGCAGGTTTAGGAACATTGACAGGTACAATATTTTTTGGTTTTGTTGGTGATAAGATTGGTGTAAAAAAAGCCTTTGTAGTCGGTCTAATAACTTCATTTATTTTCCTTTGTCCTCTTTTTTTTATTTCTGTGAAAAACTCTTCTCTTATAGGATTATGTCTCTTTGGATTAATGTTTACAAATTTAGGTATTGCAGGGTTGGTTCCAAAATTTATATATGATTACTTTCCAACAAAATTAAGAGGATTAGGGACCGGTCTTATTTATAACTTAGGGTCAACTGGAGGAATGGCCGCACCTGTATTAGCCACATACATTTCAGGATATTATGGCTTAGGTGTTTCATTATTCATTGTTACGGTTGCATTCTCTGCCTTATTAATTTTGTTAGTTGGTTTTGATATTCCAGGTAAAATTTATAAACTGTCCGTGGCTAAATAATTGGAGGCTTTATGATTAATTATGGCGTTGTTGGTGTTGGATACTTTGGCGCTGAATTAGCTCGTTTTATGAATATGCATGATAATGCAAAAATTACATGTGTATACGATCCTGAAAATGGAGAAAATATTGCCCGTGAATTGCAGTGTATCAATATGTCAAGCTTGGATGCTTTAGTCTCAAGTAAATTAGTCGATTGCGTGATCGTAGCCACCCCAAATTATCTGCATAAAGATCCAGTAATTAAAGCAGCAAAGAATAAGAAGCATGTTTTTTGTGAAAAACCAATTGCATTAAGTTATGAAGATTGTGTGGATATGGTCAAAGCGTGTAAAGAAGCTGGTGTGACCTTTATGGCTGGGCATATTATGAATTTTTTCAATGGGGTTCAATATGCACGGAAGTTAATTAAAGAAGGTGTTATCGGCGAAATATTATCATGTCATACCAAGAGAAATGGCTGGGAAAACAAACAAGAGAGACTTTCCTGGAAAAAGATGAAAGAACAATCTGGTGGACATCTATATCATCATATACATGAGTTAGATTGTGTTCAGCATTTACTTGGAGAAATACCAGAGACGGTTACTATGATTGGTGGAAATTTGGCCCATTCTGGTCCAGGATTTGGCAATGAAGATGATATGTTATTTATGACCTTGGAATTCCCGTCAGGAAAACTAGCAACCTTAGAGTGGGGGAGTGCATTTAACTGGCCGGAACATTATGTCATCATCAATGGAACTAAAGGCTCTATTAAAATTGATATGCAAGAAACAGCAGGGTCACTTAGGATTGGCGGTCAGACAAAGCATTTTTTGGTCCATGAAACACAAGAAGAAGATGATGATCGTCGGAAAGGCAATATGACCTCAGAAATGGATGGCGCTATAGCATATGGTCATCCTGGAAAAAAAACACCATTATGGCTTGCCAGTTTAATAAGAAAGGAGACGTTATTCCTCCATAATATCCTCAGTGGTGCAAAACCTGAAGAAGATTATATTGACCTTCTCAATGGTGAGGCGGCCATGTCGGCGATTGCTACTGCTGATGCTGCCACTCTTTCAAGATCGCAGGACAGGAAAGTGAAAATCAGTGAGATCATTAAACATACATCAGTAATGTAAAAACTATACGCCTCTTGATTTAATTCAGGAGGCCTTTTATGTATGATCAAGAATTTTATCTTCGATAATCTCATAATTTTAGCAGCGCCATTTATGATAAAAAATCTCTTAAAACCAATCTAATCTTTTTCTTCCTCTGTGTATTTGTTTCCCGTATGGCGTCATAATTTATGCATACGTAATGCGGGATAGTTACAATATGCAGCGATAGCACTAAGTTTTAGTTAAAATCCCCCATTAGCGGGATATGGGGATCTCTGGGAGGTTCAGGTTTTAGCATCGCGACTTTAATACGACAGACGCTGGTGACGATGATGACAAGCAGTGACTCTTCCGAATAAGGTTCCCACTGACTAATTGGAGCGCGCTTCGCAATAACATCTCCTTCGCCCAGTATTGGGAAAAGTAGATACGTTCAAACAGTGTACGCTGTTTCGTCTCACAGTTCACGAGATTGATGATCGATGAACAGGCAATATAAACCTTGCAGTGGCGATCGAGCATTACAATGAAAACCATCCGCATAGTGCGTTGGGTTATCGCTCTCCGCGAGAATATCGACGTCAGCGGGTAATGTTAACTTAAGATACAGCCCCTGTCTGGAAATAAGGGGGCAAGAACACCCGCATCGGTAACTATTATGACTCTGGCCACAGGGTTTACAGCCTCGGCAAGGGCATCTGGGAAGTTTTTTTGTATCTGCGAGTTCTGCTGTTTTTCTGACGGGACTACCCAGCTTAACAGGGGAAGCGAGCATCCATCGCAGAGCAGGCTGGCGCGGAGCACATGATGCTCCTGAGATGAATATCCACTCCAGTCAACGGCGATGACACAAAGAGATAACTGGCTAGTCAGCATGGCAATAATATTACTGAAAATCAGTGGGATATCGCGGTGAAGAGATTCATTACCGAGCAGTCGGTCAACGCGTTTGATTTTATTTTTGACCCGAGCCAAGCCGGGTAAATAACGCCCGATGCTGGTCAACGTCAGTGATGCGCCATTGATGAGAGCGATGGTGGCATCCAGCAAAGCATTTTGTCGGTATTTGTGAAACGGTGCTAACGCATCGTGGAAAAAATTCTGACATACTTGTCGAGCAGGCATAGAAGCGATCTCATTGAATTGGTTGCACAAATCAGTAGATCACAAAACTCTATGCCTGTCTTTTTTACCCGCCCATTACTAGGGATTCCTCAGCGCTAACTGAGGGCGGGATTTCTACTTCTATTATTCAGGCCATGCCAATCCATCACTGAATTTTTTATGCCAATATTTTCTTGAGTAAAAATCATCCCTGTCCAGATGATATATTAAATCTTGTATCCTTTTGCCTGGCTTATATTCATATTTGTATAACATAGTAGCAAGTTCAGATTGCATACGAAAGAGGTCATCAAATAGAGGCTGTGCATTATCAAAATTGGTGCTTCCGATCTGATGAACTAACGATTCAATACACTCCTCATACAACCGAAGGTTACGTTTTATTGATAAAACAACATCTCGATACATCTCAAGATCTCGTTGAAATTCAGGCCAAATATCCATTTACTTCCTCTTTTTATTTAACCTTGACTGGTTGAATATGACCAACTTGTCCCGTTTTCGGGTTATAGATCATTTCAAGACCTGCACCTTCATATCTTAAGTAGCCAGGTGCGCCTCTAGGATCCGGCTCAATTTTTGGATTGCTATTCAAAACTTCTCTTGCTTGCACGAATGGCGCAGGTCTGCCTTGCTCCCATAATTTCTCATAATAACTTTTGCTGAATTTCATTCCATCTACAGTATAAAAATCACCATCAAAGGATATCTTTTTCCCAATACCAAGGTAGCTTAATTTATTTGATGCAGCTTGCCCTATAAGAGGCGTTACCGAAGCTGCAATGATCTCCAAGCCCTGCTTTGTTTCGGTGTAGCTTTCTGCGGTCTGACGATCCACCCCTTCGGTGACCATGAAATAGTTAATCATGGCGTTTTTCACCTGCTGCTGATTCTGTGCATCAACACTGGTGATATCGAGGAGATTGACTATCTGACCATACGCATCAGCGTATTGCTGGCTGTATTTCGAGTTATAAGGGCCATCTTCGTACCCTTCTTTCGACACAATAACTTTCAGCCTTGCGCTGGCACACGCTGAACTACCCGCATTACCATTATACAGGCAGCAATAACCTCCTTATCACTGGTAATATCTTCTTCAAGCAATGCATCATATTTCTGCTGTGCCTTTTCACGCTCAGCCGGATCTTTACTGTTTTTAAGCGTCTGTTTTGCTATCTCAAGTTCTGTCTTTTCAGACACGCTAAGATAATTATTCTCAACAACAACTCTCTCTAACGTGGATTACAGAGGTGGAGACGATTTTCCCCTTTACTTTCCATTGGTTACCGTCGTTTTTGCCTGCCGCACTTCCGGTGCGACAACTTTTGCCCCGACGTGCCTTTTTCGCCTCGAATACACTACCACCACGCTGAAGAACCCACTCTCCGGGTAAATTGCCTGCAGCTATTCAACATAATGTAGGGGATTACGCACAGTTCAGGAGGATGAACCATGCATAATCAGCGTTATGTCTTGCGCCCTTCAGAAGCCTGCGATGGTGCAGGTTGGCAGCCAAGAGACTCAGACGGCTCAGAGATTAACTGTCGGAGTCTCTGTTTTTATTATTTATAATCTAATAAAATCAATTAATAAAATTCCTCATCAACATGCCCTTCGGATTTCAGTATTTCCAGAAATCGCTTGTAGGCAACTTCATCACGTTCGATGATATCATCAAGCAATTTTTCTTTAATTAGAGCCCAGTGATAAATACCGTTTTTGAAATATATGGCTTGAAAATCTATTTCAGGAGAGATCATTGATACTTGAGTCGCTCTATATGCCATCAACCCACCATATCCTTTCAGTAAACCTAAAAAATAAGTTTCATCACCAAACCAATAAACGCTAAAAATATCAACGAGCCTGCCCAATGGGTCTCGAGGGTCTCTTATTTTCATTTTTTACCTCCATCGGTCAGTGAAGGACCTGGTTGTAACGGATTCCTTTGTGGTGTAACAATTTTCATATCATATGCTTTACCAGTATTAACATTGTACTGGTAATGTACTGATATTGACGATCCATCTGGAAGATAATGTGTCGCTTCCATTTTCTGGAATCCAGCAGAAATAGGGAATCTAGGGTCATTATTCATACCCGGTAACTTACCACCTTGTGAAGGATTTGATTCAACCTGCTTCCAGAACATCTGCTCATTCAGATCTCTCGGTGCTGCTGACTGCAAACCGGGCTT
>ERZ778496.1999-NODE-1999-length-12931-cov-13.057471_pt1 | contig 12931 bp, 13 predicted proteins | sample MGYA00433099_ERZ778496 | MGnify/ENA primary metagenome ERZ778496 (study PRJEB29527, sample SAMN07138962) | mouse gut metagenome | material: feces | host: mouse | place: China:Nanjing | collected 2016-01-25 ... | reverse complement strand
GAAGGACCACTAAAAATCACAGGCCGGAAATTTCGGCGGTTCCGACGTAGAACCCGTGATACTTATAATAATGGCCTCACCTGCCACCATTCCTGACGGCCCCCAGTAGATAAACCACATTGCGCATCCCCAGGAAATGCCCCATAAGCCCCCCGTCAGCACCGTGACCTGCCAGAACGGCATAAAGGGTAATGGCGGAAGCCGGATACCCAGCCGCCAGAGAATACGCAGAAGAGGAGGGGCATAATTGCTCCGCCACATCTTTTTGCTGTCCATCAGGGCAATGGCCCGGGCTTTTTTCTGCTCAAAGGTCACAGGAGCACCTCCGTTCCATGATGTAAACGTGACACAGCTTATTGTTATTGATTATTATCATGCAGTGATATCCGGACAGCCCCTCTATGGCCACTTCTGTGCGGTATGCAATACGCGCAGGATATACACTTTTCCCCACTGCCTATCGACCTCATAAACCAGAACAAAAATGGGGGTGAATAACCAGTTCCCGGGTACCTTCCACACGACCGTTGCGGCCTTTATACGGCTGCCCGGCCAGGCTGCTGGCTGAATAACCAATCAGTTCGTCCAGTTCAATGGCGGCCATCAGGTTCTGCTCCGCAATGTACTCACGAATGCGCTTCCTGTCCTGGCTGGCCAGCATAGTACAGAATATCTCCATCATTTACCGGCGACCTTCCTGCTCATTTCATCCCGCCATGCTGCAGCAGAGGATTCGACCATGTCATGGGGAAGCACATCACCGCGCTCGAGTTGCTGACGTCCTTCCTCAACCTGGTCACGGAACCAGGTATTATGCTGCCGTTCAACGGTCTGGCGCATAAAATCCCGGATTAACTGAGAGCCATTACGGTCCATGCTTTTTGCAGCGGCCATAAAAGCATCCTTCAGTTCAGCGTCGATTCTTAAACTCATATTAACCTGTGCCATTTATCACCTCGTCATTACCACGTATATACACAGTATGTAACGATTCAGATATCGTCACCAGGATATGCCGCGCCAGCGGTATGGAAGGCGGCACTCTGTTGTTTCATATGATACCGGTGTAAAACCGCCGAAGCCCGGCGTAAGCCGGTACGGATTGATAGATTTCACCTTACCCATCCCCGGCCCTGCCAGACCATACCTGCTATCAGCCATGAGAGAGCTTCTGTGCGCGGTCGGAGTGGTCCCGACGAGGGTTTACCCGAAGTCGGGGCGTATCTCCGCGTTAGCGGGCCGTCAGGGCCGCTTACGAGCGTGTATTCAGTACGTCCAGCCAGAAGACTGACAGCAATGGTGATGATTAGTTACAACATTCATAATTAAAAGCGACTCTGTTCCGGCCCTTTGGGCCGGGGCGGGGCCGCTTTTCAGTTATGAGGGAGGGGCTTTGTGGTTTCGGTTCTGCACTGGACCGGGGTTTTTTGGAGGTTGTTTTTGTGTGTTGTAACTAAAGTGGCTCCGGTCGGGGCCCGCCGCTTGCGGTGGGAGGTGCATATCTGTCTGTCCACAGGACAGGCAGTGAACAGGTTTTCTTTTTAAATGAATGTAATTAAGTAGTTTAAAGGAGATATAAGCAGGTGTTTAAAAGATACATTGCACTCTGTAAGGCTGGCGGCTGGCGCTTTATGACATGACCGGTTGTAACCTTATCGGGAAGTCCCTTGCAGTTAAATGTGGATAAACAAAATTGCCCGCCTGTGAGACGTGTTTTGCATCAAAAACAGGGAGAACCGGATGCGCCTGAAGGTGGATGATGAGGTTGTTTTTTGTATGCGGTGCTGATTTTTTGTGCACTGCCGGGCTTCAGGCGTGCGGATGCCTCCGGCGCGGGCCGGATTATTCAGAGGAGGTCACTTTCAGGGGGAAGCTGTGGCCAGCCGGCTGTAATTACGGTTACGTGACAGAATCATGCGCTCCTTCACACGACGCTCCACTTCGCGTTTTACCGTCTCACCATTAGCAGTAAAGCGCCCTTCCGAGATTTCACGCGTCAGCTGCCGTTTCACCAGGGTGACGATATCCTGACGTTCCCTGTTCGCATCACGACGCGCACGGGCACGTTTTATTCCACGGGACTTAAGCTCTGTCTGGTAACTGCGGAAACGCTCACGCACAAAACGCCAGGCTTTCGCTATCAGCTCATCCATACCCAAGGTATCCAGCCCCTGCTTTTTGCGCTGTCTGTTTTCCCATTCGACACGGCTGCGGCGTGCGGAAGCCACCGCCACTTCAGACACATCGAGAGCGGCAAACAGCGCCGGTGTGAACGTGATGTCGGTCGGGATATTACAGCCGATAAGCGGGTCATATTCCGTCTGGTAGGTAATCAGCCCCAGCTCAGCCAGGGACGTCAGGGCACGGGTGGCACGGGTGATGGAGAGTACTCCGGCATCAGACTCTGTCGCCAGTCCGCACTCAATGGCCAGTGTGGTGATGGAGCACTGGACGCGGTTGGCCAGCGGGTCATAGTGGAAACACAGCCCCTGCAGCAGCGCATCAATAGCCCGTCGACGCAGCACCGGTGGCATGCGTCGACGCAGACCACGCGAACGGGCATGCGCCACATGAATAGCGAAATCAAAACGGGAGGTGAAGCCCACCGCCTTTTCCATCAGTTTTTCGCAGAACTTCAGCGTTCCTGCACCTTCACGGGGTGTGAACACCGGATTCGGGTTCTTTACCTGGCGGTAATACGTTTGTTGAAGATCAGTCACACCATCCTGCACTTACAATGCGCAGAAGGAGCGAGCACAGAAAGAAGTCTTGAACTTTTCCGGGCATATAACTATACTCCCCGCATAGCTGAATTGTTGGCTATACGGTTTTTAGATGGCCCCGGTAATCTTTCTCACTCGCCAAAGTTAAAGAAGATTATCGGGGTTTTCACTTTTCTGGCTCCTGTAAATCCACATCAGAACCAGTTCCCTGCCACCTTATGGCGTGGCCAGCCATAAAATTCCTTAAACGATCAGTAATCTAGCATGCTACGTCACAAAGTAAAGTCTTTACTTTAGTATATCCAGTCTCTGCAGTTCATCTTTGATGATTTTCTCAACGAACTGAGCCTGTGTTATCCCCTCTCTCTCGCAGTACTCAACCATGAGATCTTTCAGAGGATTTTTGACAAAAACTTTTATCTCTTTGTGTGTAAGACGTTTTCTTGCAACAGCGGCCATTTGTTTCTCAGAGTCAGTCATAGGCTTACCTCTGCGCACAAACCGCTTTTGACTCAATGAGGAAGTCACTGCATTTTCTGTCTGCGACATCTCGCCTCCTCAATACTCAAACAGGGATCGTTTCGCAGAGGATACTACAGTTTTTTGAAATCAGCGACTTGAGAATTGTGACTAAGATCTGTGTTGGCGCACAAATCAACGGGGATTACTGTCGTTTAATGTGATTTAAACTGTGAAATAGTATGGTTTTCAGTTATGGAAACGCCGGGAGCGGGGAAAACTTGCTTTTTCCCGTTTCCGGGGTTGGACAACTGAGCAACGCGAAGGCGTCAGCTACGATGTTCCGGGGACTGCTGATCAGCCCCTGTTGTATTCAGCCATTCTCCGGTCATCTGCAGCAGTTTTCTGGCATCGTGGCTTCTGAGCAACGGAATACCAGCCTGCCTCAGAACCTCTTCCAGAAGAATATCCCGGCGTCTGCGTTCCGGTCGTAAATGGCTGGCATCATCCAGCTCTACTGCTGCAACAATACTGAACGAACGCCGCTCAACGATAACCACATCAACATGCCACTGAGACACCATCCTGAATAACTGCCACCACTGGCGTGATCGTGGCCGGATATTCCCGTTCAACTGGACGATATCCGCGACCCGTACCTGCGGACACAGATACCACCGCTTCATATCCACAATTCTGAACAGTCCTTTCATAAAACTGACTTCCCTTTCTGTCAGCAGCGTCTTCTGACGTTGCCAGTATTCACCGCTGGACAGTATTCGCTCCGCATCACCGGTCCGTATACCTGCCGCATGCAATTGCATCAGCAAAGGAGAATGCTGATTTACACTTCTGAGGATAATCCGGATAAGTAACGCTGCAATAATCAGAACAATAAGAATAAAAATAATCAGCTTCATTGTTTATCTGCTCCTGGTAATTAATTATGCTGAATTATTACCTTACATATTTCCATATCTCTTTTGGTATCCTGTCATATAACTTTCCGGTGATTAATTCCGCTAACCGGTGGTCTGCTGCTGAATTAAATAATTCACGTTCACTGGTTGATAAACTGTCTCTGTTTTTATGAATAATTTTTTCCAGCGTATTGACTGATGAACATCGCCGTAACTGATACAGCCATTCCTGTTTTGTTTTTGCCATTTTTATTCCCGCTGAGAACAGATGAATGATAAGATTGCCATCGCTTTATCTACGATGTCTCCATATCCAGGGTGGAACCGGATCAGCATCTGACCAGAGCCCACGTTTTTGTTGTCTGGCTTCGTTCTGAAGGACAGGCAGCACGGGATCTGTGTTGTACTGCTCATATACCCAGGCAGCCCCGGCCCGGACCATAAACTGATTAATATTCATTCCGTCTGGTGCATAAACCTGTCCGAGAATACGACCATAACGATCTCGCTGAAAATATGTGACGGTAACCGTTTTTCCTGCAACCAGTGATTTCATCATGTCTGTCGACCACCGGCCATAATCCTGTTTCTTTTCCGGTGCATCAATATTTACCAGCCTGATCCGCACTGCCTTCCGTGAGTCCATTACCTCAATGGTATCACCGTCCAGTACACGAACAACCCGTCCATGAATATCTGCAGACAATACCGGCCATGAAAAGATAAATAATACCAGTGGAATATATTTCCTCATGTTATTCTCCATATCAAATAAATGGCACCTGTATTTCAGACAATCCTGAATATTGCAGCACACATTGAATAACACCTTATTTTGTGAAATTAATCACAAAATATAAAAATGCAACTTAATACGGAAAAGACCCTGTGCTACTCAGAAGTATCCGGTCATACTGCCCGGCCGGAGAGTCAGAAAAACAATTCTTATGAACTCCTTTCAGCCTCCTGCACCTGGTCGCAGGAGGCTGCTTTTTCGTTACCCCCGGCAGCGCCGGCGGCACTGTTCAGCCCTTTTCCGGGCAAACTGTTGCCAGTCTGCCTGTGGCGCTATGCAGGCGGCCCGTAGCCATGCTTCTGAAGCCTCCATCCAGCGTCCGCTGACCTCCAGAATAACGGCCCGCCCACCGGCACGCTGGTAACGCCAGACCTGGCCGTTCCGTGAACTGTTTCTGAATCCATTCATCTTTAGCTCTCCCCTTTAACCCGTATGTATTATGGTGTTAAATAATCCACTGGACAGACTTCCTTTCGGGTACGGAAGTTATTTCCTTTTAAGCCTTATTGTTTCAGCCTCCTCACTCTTTCGGGGAGGCCTTTTTTATTTCTCATCAAGCACGGCCTGAAGCTCAGCCTTTATCCGGTTCTGGCGGCGGATTTTCGCCAGACGCGCTGTTACATATGCTTCCTCCTCCTGAGAAATATGCTCCGTTACATACCCTTCCGTGTCATACCGGCAGGCACCGGCTTTCATGGCACACAGATAACTTTCTGAACGGGTAATGGCCTTCAGCGCACGGCGCAGTTTTTTATGCGAGAGCGGGATATTCCGCCGCGCCACGTCTTCCAGTAACACTTCACGGATACCACAGGCCAGAAGCCGAGGCGTGTCACCGTCAAATAATTCCGGCCACCAGGGCTTCAGGGTATTCACAGCTTCATCCAGTGTGGGCAGGTTCAGATAAATGGACAGCGCCTGTCTGGCCTGTGCTTTTTTTGCCGCCAGCTCTGCTTCCCGGGCTGCTTTCTCGGCCAGTTTCTGCTTTTTCACCTTCCATTTCGGGGGCGTGGTGACATTTATAATGGTTTTACGGCTGCGGGTGGGCATCTCCCCTTCCGTCTTCCTTTTCAGTGTCAGTACCGGTCGCTTCTGCTCTGTCATGCTGTGTTCTGCCTCTGACGAATCATCCTGTTGCGGCCAAAGATACCACACCCGTTACAGCGCCAGAATGCCCAGCACTGTCAGATGCAGGATGTAAAACACCGGGAAAAAATCCCCGGGCCAGAAGCGCTGCAGGGTTCTGCCCGTCAGGGAAACCAGCCATACCGTTACGCCTGTGACCAGCAGTCCCGACAGCGCGGCAACCTCACTGGTTATCAGGTTCTGCGCCATAATGGCCGGCATCAGACAGACCGACAGCGCCATCCGCTCCGTCAGGTCGTCCGCCCGGTACAGCCGGTAGCTGACCGCCAGTAACAGCAGCCCCGGAATTCCATAACTGGTCTGAGACAGAGGTATCCATACGACAACCAGTATCACGGCGCCCAGAGAACGAAGAATCGACAGGGTTTCACACCACCTCAGCACCTGGGCTGCAACCGCAAAGGCAAACAGGATATTACCCTGATACCAGGGTAAACCAGCCACGTAATACGCGAACTGGGCAATCACCGCCCAGCCCCACAACCGGTTAACGGATGACTGTTGTATATGTTCATGGCGGGACAGATTCAGCCCCCATACCAGGGCAAACAGTGGAAACGCGCCCCGCCCGGCCAGAAACATCCACCCCTGCTTAAGCTGGAATATCAGATTGATGTGGTCCAGCACCATCAGTACCAGTGCCACGCTTTTAATGACATCCCGCTGACCGGGAGACCAGAGCAGCAGACGGTCCAGCCACTCACGGGTTTTCATGGCCACACCGGCCGTGTTATTCATATTCTCCATATCATCACGGCTGACTGAGCTTTAAAACCATACATGTGCCAGCACAGATCCCCCCAGAATCAGTATCATCGTTGCTGTAAGGCAGAGAAGAGATACATTCATTACACCACCCCATCGGGAAACCGCATCCATCCCGATTAAAAGGCGGACGTAAGCTTCATTTTCCTTAAGCTGTGCCCTGAGTGCTTCCACCGACGAAGAGATGAGGGGCAGCAACGGATGCGCAGGGTCGGTTCTTTTAAGTCTCAGCCGGGTTCTCAGTAAGGCTTTCAGGAAGGCGCACCCCGTCTCACAAAACTCATTGAAGCAATATTCATCATCGCTTATGCAGTTTTCCAGTGATGCCAGCTCCGTCGTAAAGCCATAACGCTCAGGAATATTGTCCACGGTTAACGCTTTCAGTATGTCTGCTGTGTTTTCCCGGATATCATCAGGGTTGGGGTAAGTTTCCATATCAGCAATCTCCTTATGGGGTTAACACAAACGGCCCGGGTCAACAGCATCAGTCTCCGCCCAGAGTTTTCTCTTTCTGCAGGTCACGGACCATCTCCCGCTCCATCTGCTGCAGCCGCTCCTGCAGCAGGTTTTCCCGGGCAATCTCCCGGACAGCCTCCCGCTCCCGTTGTGGTTCACGCAGTACACTCTCCGGCAGCGCAGCTTCCCGTTCTGAGGTGACAGCACGGTCACGCTCCTGACCGGCAATCTCCCTGACAGCCTGCTCTGTTTTGCCGTCCGGCAGGTCAGGTTTGTTCTCTGCCATTTTACGGGCAATTTCATCCGCACGGCGTTCCGTTTCACGGCGGATGGCCTCTTCTACCTGCCGCTGTGCCAGCACCTCAGCCGTGACCGGTTCGCCGTTTCCGGCTCCCGGCTGGACGCTGTTGTCCGGGATATCCCCCCACACGCGGCCACCGGTGATGGCACCGGGATTCCACGGACGACCTTCACCGGCGATTCTCACCACCACACCGCTGTCGGGGTTATCACGGGCAATCCGGACACCATCCTGCATATTATCAGCCAGCAGGCTCTCGCCGTTACGGCTGCCCTGCAGGGCCACGAACTGCGCATCCCCGCTGCCTTTCACACGGCCTTCACCACTGAATCCCCGCAGCCCGTTTCCGTCATCCGTGGTCAGCGGGTTCAACCAGATACCTGCTGACTTGCCGTTACGGTCAAAAGCCGGCAGTGCCACATACGGCTGCGGATATTTGCGTCCTGGTGCAATAAAACGCGCCGGACTGTCCCCCCTGGCCAGCCCCGCCTGACGGAGAACGGCACGGCCTGCCGCCACGTCCCGCAGCTCCCGTGCCGTACTGAACAGCCGCTCTGCATTCATGACCTCCCGGTCAGCTTTCGGCTCCAGTACATCGTGGGCAGTCCCTTTCTGTGCGGCATTGTTAATGGCATCCGTCCAGCCCTGACGGTCATCGGTGTACACCTGCACATGCTGCTTCATACGCGACAGGGCCACGTAGGCGGACTCAAAACCGGCCATCTGTTTCCGGCCACCTTCCGTGCCTTCCAGCGCAATGGCAAAGGTTTCACTCGCCCCCTGCGCACCGTGGGCGGTGATGGCATACGCCAGGTCAATATGTTGCTCTGCCTGCTCCTGGCCGGGACGAATCACCCGGGTCTGCTGGCCGTCAGAAAGCGTGACACCGTCACCGGAAACCGCTGTCACCGTCCAGACGCTGTTGGCCACATAACCACGCTCCCGGTCACTCTTCGTGAAGCGCATCCGGTCACCGGTCCCCACCCGGATTTTGTCCGGGGTGTACAGTGTGACACCTTCAGCCACCGCCTCCCGGGGCGAAATCAGCCGCGTGTTACCTTCCGCATCCTCCAGGGTTATCAGCCCGTCATCCTTACTGATACCGGCAATCCGGTGATACACATTATCCACCAGGGCAAGGGCATCCGGGTTATTCTCCCAGGTGGAAAGACGACGCAGCTCCCCGTCGCGTATATTCGCTGTGTTCAGGACAGGCACCATGACCTGCTCTTTCCCCAGCTCACCGGCCTTTTCCCGTGCATCATGAATCATGCTGTTCAGTACGCGCCGGTCCGCATTCAGGTGCGTGACAATCAGCGTCTGCTCCCGTGCTTCCGGTGTCCTGCCGGTATAGTCGCGGACAATGGCTTCATACAGTGTCATGGGGACATCCGGAAAAGCCTCGCCTTTCAGCATCGCCTTCTGCTGCGCTTCTGCCAGTTTCGCTTCCTGGCTGTGACTGAACTCCGTCACGGAGTGCTCCGGTGCCCATGCGCCCTCCAGACGTGGCACCTGAGACGGTTTCACACTCTCAAGCCCGGACAGCGCCCTTTCCACATCCCGGTTAATCAGGCTGTATACCGCCTCCCGCAGTTCCGGCGTCTGACGTACAATCTCCTTCATGATGGCCACATCGGCAGCACTGCGCGTCTGCTGGAGACGGAAAGGCTGACCGGTCGCGATGGCCTGCAGCTGGTCCGTGTCACCGCTGGCTACAGCCCGACCGCCACCGGCCGCAATCAGGGCGTATGCCCGTGCCATGTCGGTATTGCCCACCATTGAGCTCTCATCGAGCAGGAACAGCGTGTTGCTGAAATCCGGTGTTTCTCCGCTGCGCTGCTGCAGCTGCGTGTCATGCAGAAAGGACGCCAGTGTCTGTGCATCCACGCCGGCGCTGCGCATCTCCCCGACCGCACGGTGCGTGGGGCCCAGCCCCACGACACGGGGACGCTCACTCTCCGGCAGCATGTTCACGGCTGACATCACCGCCCGGAACTGTGTGGTCTTACCCACACCGGCATAGCCCTGTACCACCGTGAAACGGTCGGACGTTTCCAGTATCATGCGGGTGGCGGCACGCTGTCCTGATGTCAGTTTCTCCATGAGTTCACCAGGTACTCTCTCCATCAGTGGCGTGACCGCCTCCTTGCCCTCCAGAATGTGGCGCAGGATACTCTTTTCCGCCTCATACGACGCACGGGAAACCAGCAGGTCTGTGCCATAGCCTTTTGCCACATCCACATGCAGTAAATCACCGCGTTTTATCTGCGCATCGATTTCCCCTCCCAGTTCAGTAAAACTGGTTCCTTCTGCAGCAAACGACTTCGCCTCTGTCAGCAGGTCCACCTGGCTGAAGGCCAGGCTTTTACTTTCCACCACCGGAATGGCCAGATGAATGGCCTGCTGTGCCGGCGTGTGAAGTGCGGACTTCTGGTGACTGATGGCGGTTTCCAGCGATGTCTCACCGGCACGCGCCTTTATCTGCTCAGAAACCACCGTAAAGGACGGATGACGGGAAAGTTTTTCCGCAGTACGTGCCTCATCCAGTGAGGAATACAGCCGGACATCACGACCGCTGCGGGCCAGACCGTTCAGGGTGGCATTGTCCATTGCCATCTGTGTGACCGAGGCAAAAACCGTCGCACTGTCACTGACGGAATGCCCGGGCGTTTCCACCCAGCCGTTCTCCAGCTTCAGTGCCGTGAACGGTGAGTTGCCCACAGGCAGGGAGACAGGTTCAGCCCGCCCCGGCACAACAACCGTCATCGCATCTTCACTGACGGATGCCACCTGCAGACGGTCACCGCCGGAGACGCGGAGTCCGGGAATTTTCCCTGTCACCCTCAGACGCTCGCCGTCTGCCACCGGCATTTTTTCCGGCCGGAACAGCGACCAGCTGCTGTCCAGCGAGGAAATACGCACCACCTGCGTTTCACCCTGTGCATTCCGCAGGGACAGGCTGTGACTCTGCGCCGTCACCCGGTCGATAACATAGCGGTCATGACTGCGTGTCTCCGGGTTCCACTTCTCCATCACCATCCCCGGTCGGTACATATCCCGCAGATAACGGCTCCGGCTGTCCAGCCAGACCGGTGAAAGGGCAGTCATGGTCACCTCCGGGAGTCCGAGCACGCCCTGTGTTTTCAGCTCACTGCGAATGGCCTGTGTCAGTATGACCTGTTCCCGTACCCCGCTGACCTGTGCCACGCTCTCTTCTCCGGCTTTCACGCTGGCCGCAAAATCTCCGGCCAGCCGGGCATAGCGGACATTACGGTCCGGTTCACTGATGATGGTGGCCGGTCGCTGTTCTCCCCCCTGCCAGCGATATGTGTTCACCCCGGCATCCTTCATGGCCATCAGCGCACTGCCGGTACCGGTTCGCTGCCCGCTGTCGGTTATCAGGACCTGTACGTTATGACGTGCGGCACCGTCCAGCAGGGTTAACGTCTCTTTCAGGGAGAGTTTTTCGCCCTGGTCAACGATAACAGTACTGCCCGGTGTGAAGGCCATGCCTTCCAGCAACTGACGACGTCCGGTTATCAGCTCACCGGCCAGCCGTTCATCCTGCTTCAGGTTCATCTGCGAGCGACGGTCAGCAGCGATAATCTGCACCTCCCGCCCCTGCTCCCGGGCCATCATGACCAGTTCAGCCACCCGCTCACGCTGCCCGGCTGCACCGCCCTGCCCGGACACAATGGCCAGCGACGGACGGTCCTGTGCCAGAACACTGACCGCATCGCTGTAACCAGCCGTCCGGGGGACACTTTTCTCCGGATGTACGGTCACCCGGTTCTGTTTCATGATGTCACGACTGAGTGCCCGGACGGACAACTCATCGAGCACATGGATTCCTGATGTGAACAGCCCCTTCTCACGGTCGAGGGGGATGAGTTGCTCACGGCTGATGGCCTCATCGATACCGGCGCGTGCCCGTTCAATCACACCATTTTCCGGCGGCAGTATACCGACCGTTCTGGCCAGCACGTCCGTATACGTAAACTGCACTTTGCGTTCACTTAATCCGGCAATGGCCTGCGTCACCGCCTGCTGCACATCCGGCCCGTCCTGTGAAACAGCCCCGGGCGCCTGCGTGCGGGTCTCCGCCCGCAGGTCCGCCGCGTCACGATATGCCCGGATGTCGAACCCGGTTTCCTTCAGCGTCTGCATCCATTCAGCCATTCTGACTTCAGGATCGACGTGCTGTTTGGATTTACGCGTATCCAGTGCCGCCACATCCCGGGATTTCAGCGAGGCATCCTCCCCGACGGCCTCCCGGATGGTCTGCGAACGTCCGGAAAAGGCCTCCACCGGTACGCCCGGCATCTCCCACATACCGTGTTTACCGACCACTTCCGTTTCATAGCCCAGCGCCTCAACCTGCTCTTTCAGCTTTTCCCGGTAGAGCCTGCCGAAGGCAATCTGATTAGCGTACACATTCTCAATGAACCCCGTTTTCCCCACTTTGTCACTGCTCAGTGTCTTCCACTCGCCGTTATGCTGCGTGACATTGGTCACCACCGCATGCGTGTGTAACTGAGGTTCCTGATCGCGACTGGTGTCGTGGTTAAACAGTGCCATCACCAGATTACCGGTCAGCACCGTTTCTGACTGTCCGTCCGTCATCACCCGTGTGGAGGCCAGTGCCTCCACCTGACGGACAGCAAAATCCACGGCCTGATTATGTGCATCAATCAGGCGCTTATCTCCCCCGAGCATGGCCATCATGGAGACACTTTTGGGGGCGGAGAACGTCAGGTCGTAGCCGGGACGATGCTTATTACTGCCATCCTGCATGCGGCTTAAATCTGCCCCGTCAGGCAGCCTGCCCTCCAGAAGACGGGTAAAAACATCCTTATCGACACTGCCCAGCAGCCCCAGCTGTTCAGCCCCCTGGCCGGCCCAGCGTTCTCCCATGCTGCCCAGCACATAGTAATTATCCTTGTCGGTATAATAGTTACCGGCACTGCCTGCCGATCTGACCTGCGCGATACTCATCATCAGAAATCATCTCCCGGCTCAACATCCTCCCCGCGCTCCCGGTGCACATTGATGTTCACCTCTTCACGACGCTGCATCTGCTGCTGGGTGTCCGGATGATTTTCCTGTTGCCACGCCTCATAAGCGGTCATATCCACCACTTCACCGGATCCACTGATACCGGGTGGCAGTTGCTGTTCCATCTCTTCTTCCGGTTTCATTTTCAGCTCCTGCTCAATCCCCCCTGCAGGCACAGCCGAACCTGTGCCTGATTTTTTATCGCTGATGACGGAAGACACCGGTTGCGGCTGTTGCGGCTGTTGCGGCTGTTGCGGCTGTTGTGGCTGTTGTGGCTGTTGTGGCTGTTGTGGCTGTTGTGGCTGTTGTG
>ERZ778496.1997-NODE-1997-length-12940-cov-4.920450_pt1 | contig 12940 bp, 13 predicted proteins | sample MGYA00433099_ERZ778496 | MGnify/ENA primary metagenome ERZ778496 (study PRJEB29527, sample SAMN07138962) | mouse gut metagenome | material: feces | host: mouse | place: China:Nanjing | collected 2016-01-25 ... | reverse complement strand
TACCTGTCAATAATAACATTGCCCTAATAACATCTCCAGCCATTCAGGGACTTTTACAAGTCTACTGCCTGATCAATCACCGACATGACTCTAAAATTCATCGCCTAACGGAGTCAACGCCGAATCTCTGAGTTTATAAAGCAATGCCCTTTTAAGGCCGGGGTTGTCTTCAACCATGTGCGACAATTCCCAATGATGGCCCGCCTCCTCGAGAAGAAGGGGCGACGTGGCATCGACATTCGCAAGATTCCATGTCAGCAAAACCGTCTTTATCTTCAGGGCTTTCAGTTTTCTCACAAGCATCTCATGGTCTGCATCCCCGGTTATGAGCACCACATAATCAAACTTTCGGAAACAAGCCAGTTCGTAAGCCTCAAGAGCGAACCACACATCCACTCCTTTTTCTATCACTTGCGCCACACCGTCTTTTTCCATCTCGCGCAAATGCTTATAGTGGAAAACCACATCATTCTCAATCAATGTGTCTTCAAATTTCCGCTCATTATACAGCAAGTGCTTGTCGTATGCCTCTTTCACACGAAAACGCCCTCTGAAATAATGCGCCTCCGTTATCTGACAGTTGGCGGGGTCAACCCCTTCATCGTCGGCAAGGCGATAGCAGATGAAATCAAACAACGACCTCACCCTTATTATTGAATTCTCAATGGCTTTCAACGCACGATTCACTTTTGCATAGTAGCCGCCGTCGATAAACACTCCAATCGATATGTAACCAAGCATAATAAACTATTTGTTCGGGTTATATATTTAATAACCAGACTCCCCCTGATTTGTTCACCTCCTCGACCCCCTGACGCAACCTATTCACTCAGCCGCCAAAACATCGCCCCCGCTTGCTCCATAAAACCGGGCAAGCGGGGGCGATATGAAATTTTATATGCCAAACTGTTATGCAAGACGCTTTAATATGTCGCAAAGGAATTTCCAGAACTCCTGCACAGACGGGATATTGGCCTTCTCGCTTGGAGAATGGATGTCTTTAAGCGTGGGGCCAAACGAAATCATGTCAAGCCCCGGCATTTTTTCGAGGAACAAGCCACATTAAAGGCCGGCGCGCAACGCCTCCACCTTGGGCTTATGCCCGAACAGTGACTCAAAACTTGCTTCCGCCACCTCAAGAATCTTTGAATCCGGATTTGGTGCCCATCCTACATAGGTGTCGTCGAAACGTACGTCACAACCTATCATTGTGAACAGAGCCTTCACCCTGTCGGCAATCTCATCCCTGCGGGAGTCAACGGATGAACGCTGATGCACAGTGATGACGATATTGTCGCCTTCCATCTTTACCGAAGCAAGATTGCAGGATGTCTCTACAAGTCCTTCAACTGCATTCGACATTCCCTGCACTCCATTGGGGCAGGCAAACACCGCCGACACAAGATTATTTGCAGTGTCGCGGGCAATAACTGAAGACGGAGCCTCCACCTTTGAAGCTGTAAACGTAAAGTCTTTACCTTCTGCAAGCAGGAATTCGGCATGAATCATGTCGCTGAATGCTTCCACTTCTTTTTCAAACTCCGCTTCCTTGCCGCTGTCGATGCCGACTATAGCCCACGCCTCTCTGGGGATAGCGTTCGCAAGGCCGCCGCCATCTATAGAAGAAAGGAGAAGACCGTATTTCTCACGCATCTTCCCTAAGAATCTGCACAATTGCTGATTGGCATTCCCTCTGCCAAGGTTGATTTCCATGCCTGAATGGCCGCCTTTAAGGTGATTGACATGCACCTTATAATATGTCTTATCGGCAGGGGCCTCCTCTGTGGAATAAGGAAGACGGCAAATTGTGACCTTGCCGCCGGCACACCCTATCACGAGAGAGCCATGCTCCTCGGAGTCGAGATTCAAAAGAATAGAGCCGGTCACAAAACCGGGCTGAAGGCCATTGGCCCCTATCAGGCCCTGCTCCTCATCTACTGTGAAAAGACACTCTATTGGGCCGTGCACAAGCGTGTCGTCAAGAAGAACCGCCATACCGGCAGCGCATCCGAGTCCGTTGTCAGCACCGAGAGTAGTGCCGTCGGCTTTAACCCATTCGCCGTCTACGATTGTGGCGATAGGGTCGTTGAGGAAGTCATGCACCTTGTCTCCCCTCTTCTCCGCCACCATGTCCTGATGTCCCTGCAGAATCACTGTAGGAGCGTTTTCATGTCCGGGAGTGGCGGGCTTGCTCATCATGACATTCCCGACCTCATCGGTCTTTACTGTTATATTATGGCGGTTGGCCCAGTCCACAAGAAAACTTTTCATCTTGTCAAGATGGTGTGTCGGGCGAGGCACTTTGGTTATCTCGTCGAAACATTGCCACATCAGTTTCGGTTCAAGATCTGCGATTTTCATGATTGATTTATGTTATTTTGTTTTATTGGTCAACAAGGGCATGCTAAAATGAAAACTCGCGTCGCGACTCTTCTCATTTGCTTTCTGCCTTGAATTTTTTATATGCGGCGGCCATTTTCTTATGGTATCCTCTCTTAGCATACCCGGCCCCGTTATATTTTCTTGCAAATGCGGCCCAGTTTTTATTTCTCAGGTCGTCAAGCATCCCCCCGTTTGTGATAAATGCAGCAAACAATTCAAGCTGCTCAAGTTCGGAATAAGACATCAGCCTGACAAACTCATCCACTGTCTCGCAGCCACACTGCCTGTAATTGAATCCTCCTATCTGAAACATTCCCCAGAATGTGCCCATGTTTGCCCCCTGAGCATTGCTTTTGCGGGCATTGACCAACTGGGTCCATTCCTTCAAAGCGTGGCCGGAAAGCCCTTCCGGCACTTTCTCTCCCTTGGCTCCGGCTTTCGACGGAACTTTGTTTTTGAACCTGGCATACATTTTAGGGTCGAAGTTCACAACCGGTATCCCCGGAGCCCAAAAGCCCTTCATTTCCTTTCCTGCCTCAATCGACACCACCGCCTTTATCACCGCAAGCTCCACGTCAAGCTCTTTGGCCACCATGAGAAAGTCCTCCTCAGTAAGGCTCGTGTAGCGGGAGCCTTCGTCGCCGGCAGGCACCGAGTCAACCAGCACCCTGCGAGTGCCGTCGAGCATATCGCGCCCGGGATTAATTATCTCCTCAAGCACCGATATTTCCACCTGTTTCCGGGAAGAAGAGCCACCCTGTCCGGGAGCGGCGAAGCCGGCCATCGCCAGCACCGCTGCCCCCGACATCAATATGGCAGAAAGGCCCCGAATCATAATTCAGCCACCTTTTTAAGAACTAATGCAAGATGCTTCCAGAATTTGTCTACTGTAGGGATCAGGAGCTGCTCGTCGGGCGAGTGTACGCCGGTCATTGTCGGGCCGAAGCTCACCATGTCGAGTTCAGGATATTTGGAAAGGAAGAGACCGCACTCCAAACCTGCATGGATAGCCTTGATGGCCGGTTTAACGGCAAAGAGCTCCTCATATGCGTCGGCAGAAATTTTCATGATGGCCGACTCCATGTTGGGGGCCCAGCCGGGATAGCCGTCAGAATGGCTCACACTTGCGCCTGCAAGCTGGAAATGAGCCTCCACCTGGCCGGCAATGTCGTTTTTGCGAGATTCTACCGACGAACGCTGCGACGTAGTAACCTTGATTTTGTCATCACCCTCCATCTTGACGGCTGCAAGGTTGGTGGATGTCTCCACAAGGTTTTCAAGGTCACGGCTCATAGAGACAACTCCGTGAGGCGCTGAATAAAGCGCACGGATGAGCGACAGAGATGTGGCAGAGTCTATGCAGTATTCAGGACGCTCCACGCTCTCTATCTTCAACTCTACACAGGGCTCCACACCCTTATATTCGTTTTTGATGTCTTTTGAATACACCTTAAGGAATTCTTCCACCTTCTCGCGATGGTCATTGTGAACACCAAATACCGACTCTGCCTCTCTCGGGATGGCATTTCTGAGATTGCCTCCCTTGAATGAGCTCACCTCGATGTCCCATTTTTGTGAACACTCCCAGATGAAGCGTGCCACAATCTTGTTTGCATTGGCTCTGCCGAGATGTATGTCGCCGCCGCTGTGGCCGCCGAGAAGTCCGCTCACGCTCATCTTGAAATAGCTGAAGTTCTCAGGCGAGAAGCTTCTGTTGTAATGGAACACGGCAGTTGTGTCGATGCCGCCGGCACAGCCTACAAATATCTCGCCGTCATCTTCCGAGTCAAGATTCACAAGGATTTTGCCGCTAATCATGTCTTCTCCGAGATTCTGAGCCCCTTCAAGGCCGATTTCCTCGTTGATTGTGAAAAGGGCCTCCACCGTGCCATGCTCAAGAGAATCGTCAATCATCACTGCAAGCGCAGCCGCCATGCCGATGCCATTGTCAGCCCCGAGTGTGGTGCCCTTAGCTTTCACCCATTCGCCATCGATATAGGTGCGTATTGGATCCTTAAGGAAGTCATGCTCCACATCCCCGTTTTTCTCAGCCACCATGTCCATATGTGCCTGAAGTATTACTGTCGGGGCGCTCTCATTACCCTTTGTGGCCGGCTTTGACATCACCACATTCCCAACCTTGTCTGTCTTTGCGGCGATTCCGTGCTTCTTGGCAAATTCAAGAAGATACTCTCTAATCTGCTCCTCATGACATGAAGGGCGGGGCACTTTTGTGATCTCATCAAAGCACTGCCATATCAAGGCAGGCTTAAGGTCTTTAACTTCCATTCTATTTCTGTTTTTTATGGTTATTGATTTAGTCTGAACATATGATTGCTAACCGGCGGGCCGGAACATGCCCCGAAGGCTTTGCCATCATTCAATTCCCAAAAGTACATAAAATTTTCATGCCGTCAAAAGATCAGCCAATTTTAATTCAAAAATTCAATCTCATTTGCCACGTTTTTAGGGGCGAATTTAATGCAGACTATCTCTGCCGGCACAACATAGAGCATCTCAAAAACCGCAAAACCGCCAAAATACGCGCATTTCTCATTCGTGATTTTTTAATTTACTGATTTTTTTGTAATTTTGCGCGATTAATTCAAACGGCACACAGGCTCAGACGAGAGCCATCGTGTTAAAATATATTTAAAATAGTGAAATTAACTCTATTAGTGCTATTCTTTTGTGGGATTGCATTACTTTTGCTCTCCGTTAGAGTAATTTTTTCTCGAAGCCACTCGTTTCTGTCAGGTCACGCCTGCCATGGGGTAAAGCCCCGGAGGCGGCCTTCAGCAGACATGGCAAAGAATAAAAACATTGAACAACAATAACATTTATCAATAATAATGAAAAAAAATCTTCTCAGAGTTTCGGCAATGTCTTTTGCCCTCTGCATATGCTTCGGTCTCGCCTCTTGCGGTTCTGACGCCCAGAAGGAAGCTCCCGCCGCCAAGGCCGCGTCTACCCCAGCCAAAAGCGCCGACGCCCTCCCGAACTACCGCTATGTAGACCTCGACACTGTTCTCAGCAAGTATAACCTCGCCAAAGACTACAACGAGGAGATGCTGCGCATGCAGACAAACATGGAGAGCGAAGTTAAACGCCATGAGAACTCCATCCAGTCGTTTGCTTCTTCAATGCAGAAAAAAATGCAGAACAACGGCTACCTCTCGGAGGAGTCATACAAGGCTGACCAGGACAAAATCAACAACATGCAGGCCAACGCCCAACGCTCTGTGGCAACTTTGCAAAGCAATTTTGAAAACGCTGCCATGACCGCCCAGAAAACAGTGAACGACTCGATCGAGGCCTTCATAAAAGATTATAATGCAAAGAAAGGCTACGACGCCATCCTGTTTAAAGCCGCAACTCTTTATATCAATCCCGATCTCGACATCACTTCAGAGGTTGTAGAAGGTCTCAACGCCCGCTACAACAAAGTAAAGAAATAAGCTCTTCTCCCCTATTAAAAGGCCGGGTCTTAAAAAAGATTCGGCCTTTTTTCAACTCTAAACCCTCTCCGGGCGTTACTACATTTGTAGATTGCAGAAGTTCTGATTAACTTTGCGCATGATTCTCTTCTTACCCCCACGGGAATGGCGCAACGCTTTTCCCGATAATCAGGCTTGACTCCACATTTCAAAACCCTGGCAATGATTGAAGACAATATTATAAACAAAGAGGCTAACGAGCGTACTGTGCTCGTAGGGCTTGTCACACTCCGACAGAGCGAGGCGAAAGTGAAGGAATATCTCGACGAACTCGATTTCCTTGCACGCACCGCAGGGGCTGAACCGGAGAAACGGTTCATACAAAAATTGGAATATCCCAACCCGCGCACTTATGTCGGGAAAGGGAAACTTGAGGAAATACAGGCATATATTGAAGAAAACGAAATAGGCCTCGTGATTTTCGACGACGATCTCTCGCCTAAGCAGGTGGCAAACATCGAGCGCGAGCTGAAAGTGAAGATTCTTGACCGCACAAGCCTGATTCTCGACATATTCGCAAAACGTGCGCAGACTGCCACAGCACGCACGCAAGTGGAACTCGCGCAATATCAGTATCTGCTTCCAAGGCTCACAAGAATGTGGACCCACCTCGAACGCCAGCGCGGCGGCATCGGCATGAGGGGCCCGGGCGAAACCCAGATTGAAACCGACCGGCGAATAATTCTCGACAAAATATCTCGCCTGAAAGAGGAATTGCGCCACATCGACCGGCAAAAATCAATTCAACGCAAGAACAGAGGCAAGCTCACAAGAATTGCCCTCGTGGGATATACAAATGTCGGAAAGTCTACGCTCATGAATCTTCTGAGCAAAAGCGAAGTTTTTGCCGAAAACAAACTCTTCGCCACTCTCGACACAACCGTGAGGAAAGTAATCATCGACAACCTCCCCTTCCTGCTCACCGACACAGTGGGCTTCATAAGGAAACTACCAACCCACCTTGTTGACTCTTTTAAATCAACCCTCGACGAGGTAAGAGAGGCCGACATCCTCGTGCATGTCGTCGACATTTCACACCCCGGTTTTGAGGAGCAGATTGAAGTGGTAAACAAAACTCTCCAGGAAGTTTGCGGGTCTGCGGCAAAACCGGTGATCATGGTTTTTAATAAAATAGATGCCTTCTCCTACACACCTAAAGACCCCGATGACCTCACACCCTCAACAAGGGAAAACATCTCGCTCGACGAATTCCGACAGACCTGGATGGCACGAATGGAAAATAACTGCGTGTTCATTTCTGCCAAAAAGCGTATAAACATCGATGCTCTGAAAGACCTTCTCTATCAGAAAGCGAAAGAGATTCACTCCGAGAGATTCCCCTACAATGACTTTCTCTTCCAAAAATATGATGAAGACTATGACTCCGAACCTACAGAACACTGACAACCGCCATGCATCTCAACCGCAAGTGAGGCTTAAGTGGTGGCAAGTGGCTCAACTCGAAAAGCAGGGATGCTCAGCCGACAGCTGGGACAGCGTCACCGTGTCTCCCCTTCTTGACCTTCGCAACATCAGGAATGTGCATTTCGGGGACAACGTGTCGGTCGGAAGCGGCGTAGTCATCAGGAATGTGCCTGGAGGAATAAGGAACTGCTTCATTGGCGACAACGCCATCATAGAAAATGTGGCCCGGATAGAATTCGAGCCTGAGGCGGCATGTGGCGTAGGAATATCAATATGCGCTCTCGACGAGACCGGCTCACGCCCTGTGAGGGCGTATCCCGGACTTTCTGCACAGGTGGCCACGCTGATGGCACGCGAGCCAAAATGGCTCGAACATAACCTGCTGCCGGGATTCCAGGATTTTCTCGACTCAAAAAGCGTGCCGGCGGGAATCGGAGAGAGAGCTGTTGTCCGCGACTGCGGACGAATCCTGAACGTAAGCATAGGGCCTGAAGTGACAATCGAGGGAGCCCGGTCGCTGATGAACGGAGCTGTAATCAACAACGCGGCCCCCGGCAAATGCTTTGCCTACGTCGGAAGCGGAGTAGACGCTGACAACTTCATAATCGAAGACGGCAAAGTGTCGTCAGGATGCATAATCAGAAACTGCTACATCGGACAGGGAGCCGAACTGGAGAAAGGGTTCACTGCTCACGACTCTCTGTTTTTCGCAAATTGCTCTTTCGAGAATGGAGAAGCCTGCGCAGTGCTTGCAGGGCCATACACCGTGAGCATGCACAAAGGCACACTCCTCATAGGGTGCCAGACCGCATTTATGAACGCCGGGTCGTCTACAAACCAGAGCAACCATATGTATAAGCTTGGCCCTGTGCATTGGGGTGTGCTCGAACGCGGAGTAAAGACCTCGTCAGGAGCCTACATTATGTTTGGCGCCAAAATCGGAGCATTCACCATGATTATGGGCGCCCACAAAACTCATCCAGACTCATCGTCATTCCCGTTCTCTTATCTTTTCGGCGACGAGCGAGGGGCAACCGTGGTGGTGCCGGGGGCAATGCTCAGATCATGCGGGCTTATGAGAGATGAAAAGAAATGGCCTACGCGCGACCGACGCATGCGCCGCCGTCTTCCGCTTCACGACCGCATATCTTTTAATGTGCTCAACCCTTTCACCGTCGACAGTATGCTGAAAGCCATTGACACAATCACCGAACTTCTCGCGCATCCTGCCGACGACGACCTGTTCGTGCGCCACAAAGGAATGAAGTTCACACGCGCGGCCCTTGAAAGGGCGAAAACTCTTTACACAGCCGCAATCTTCAAATATCTCTCTTTGGTGCTCCCCGACAGCATCATCCCTGATTCCGACGGCGCAGAGGCCGGAACCTGGGTAGATGTGGGGGGGCAGATAATGCCCAGGGCCACACTTGACCTTGCGCTCGCGTCTGAAAGCATTGATGATGCGGAAAGAATTTTCACCGAAGCCTATGAGCAATATGGCGAAGAGGAAATCCGCTGGATAGGAAGAAGATTCGGAGAGTGGTGGAGAACACACCAGAACAGGATCCACATGGGGGCGGAACAATTCGACGCAATGGTCGAAGATGACCGCGATGAGTATCTTGACAACCTCGCAAAAGAGACTCGGATGCTGTCGCTTTAAGCAAAATTAACCACTCCACAGGCATATAATCACTGAATAATGGTCGGCAATTACGTTTTTTTCGTTATTGCCGACATTTTATTTGCAGATTATGAAAAAATTAACTACCTTTGCGCCGCTCGTAAGGGAGATCTTTCCTGCGAGGTAGAGAATTAACAACCATATTTATTAACTTTTAATGACTGAATCTAAAGTTCAAACCCCGATTGAAGATTTCGATTGGGATGCCTATGCAAACGGCGAAACTGCTGGTTCGAAGAGCCGCGAGGAGCTTGTAAACACCTACGACGAGTCTCTTAAGACAGCAAAAGACAATGAAGTGGTGACCGGCGTAGTTAAATCCATCTCAAAACGTGAAGTTCGTGTCGACATCGGCATGAAGTCAGACGCCATCATCCCTGTATCTGAATTCCGCTACAACCCCGACCTCAAGGTTGGCGACGAAGTAGAGGTATTCATCGAGGCTCTCGAAGACAAGAACGGCCAGCTTCGCCTTTCTCACAAGAAAGCTTGCCAGACCCGCAGCTGGGATCGTGTCAACCAGGCTCTCGAAAACGACGAGATCATCAAAGGCTACGTTAAATCACGCACCAAAGGCGGCATGATCGTCGACGTGTTCGGCATCGAGGCATTCCTCCCCGGCTCTCAGATCGACGTTCGTCCTATCCGCGACTACGATGTGTTCGTCGACAAGACTATGGAATTCAAGGTTGTAAAAATCAACCAGGAATATAAAAACGTTGTCGTTTCACACAAAGCCCTCATCGAGGCAGAGCTCGAGGCTCAGAAGCGTGAAATCATTTCTAAGCTCGAAAAAGGCCAGGTGCTCGAAGGCAAAGTCAAGAACATCACTCCTTACGGCGTGTTTGTTGACCTTGGCGGCGTAGACGGCCTCGTTCACATCACTGACCTTTCCTGGGGCCGCGTTTCCGATCCCCGCGAAGTGGTTGAGCTCGACCAGGACATCAAAGTCGTTATCCTCGACTTCGACAACGAGAAGAAGCGCATCGCTCTCGGCGTTAAGCAGCTCCTTCCCCATCCCTGGGACGCTCTTGACCAGACAATCAAAGTGGGCGACCACATCAAGGGCCGCGTAGTCGTTATGGCTGACTACGGTGCATTCGTTGAGGTTCAGCCCGGTGTTGAAGGTCTCATCCACGTTTCAGAAATGTCTTGGAGCCAGCACCTCCGCAGCGCTCAGGACTTCCTCAAGGTTGGCGACGAGGTTGAAGCAGTTGTCCTCACTCTCGACCGCGAAGACCGCAAGATGAGCCTTGGCATCAAGCAGCTCAAGAACGACCCTTGGGAGAACATCGAAGAGAAGTATGCTATCGGCTCTCGCCACACTGCAAAAGTACGCAACTTCACCAACTTCGGCGTGTTTGTTGAAATCGAGGAAGGCGTTGACGGCCTCATCCACATTTCTGACCTCTCTTGGACCAAAAAGATCAAACACCCCTCTGAGTTCACTCAGGTGGGCAACGACATCGAGGTTCAGGTGCTCGAAATCGACAAGGACAACCGTCGTCTCTCTCTCGGCCACAAGCAGCTCGAAGAGAATCCTTGGGATGTGTTTGAGACAATCTTCACTGTTGGCTCAATCCACGAAGGAACTATAACTGAGGTGATGGACAAAGGCGCAGTTATCGCCCTCGAATATGGCGTGGAAGGCTTCGCCACTCCCAAACACCTTGTGAAAGAAGACGGCTCTCAGGCTAAGCTTGACGAGAAGCTCAACTTCAAGGTAATCGAGTTTAACAAAGACAGCAAGCGCATCATCCTTTCTCACAGCCGCATAGCTGAAGACGCCAACAAGGCTGAGACTCGCGCTCAGCGCCCTGTGGCCAAGAAGCCCCGCCGCGAGGAAGAAGCTGTGGCAACTCCGGCAATCGAGAAAACTACTCTCGGCGACCTCGGAGCTCTTCAGGCTCTCAAAGAGCAGATGCAGAAAGAGGAACGCAAATAATTTGCTTCCCATACAATGTGATTTAGTGAGTTAAACTCTACTATATTATTAAAAAATGGAAAAACTTCGCTTTTTCCATTTTTTTTTGTAACTTTACGTCCCGAAACAAGCCCATCAAACACTCATGAAAAAAAACCTTCTCAAATCTTGTCTCATCGCCGCCCTGCTCGCCGTGACTTCGGCAGGAGCATCTGCCGCGTCGAAAGGCTGGGAGCCGGTGAAATCTGAGTATCACGATGCTAAATCTGTGGCCAAAGAGGATGAAGTGGAAATCAAGACCGCCTCTTCTCTCATAATTGTGACCGCAAGCCACCCGGTGCATATAAAAGTGTTCACCATCCTTGGAAGACTCGTGTCGGAAGAAACTTTGCAGCCCGGCACATCCCAGCTCGCAGTTGGAGCCCATGGAGTCTACATTGTTAAAGTGGGAGAAATCACATGCAAAGTGGCACTATGACGGGCTGTGACAATTTTGACCTTATATATCTATAATCACCAATTAAATCTAAATTATGAAAGAGACAGAAATCGACTGGAGCAACCTTTCATTCTCCTACATGAAAACCGACTACAATGTGCGCTGCACATATAAAGACGGCAAATGGGGTGAAATCGAAGTGTCAGACTCTGAGTATGTCCCGATGCACATCGCGGCATCTTGCCTCCACTATGGCCAGGAATCATTCGAAGGCCTTAAAGCCTTCCGTGGCAAAGACGGAAAAATACGAGTATTCCGCATGGAAGAGAATGCAAAGCGCTTTATCCGCTCTGCCGAAGGCATCAAGATGCAGCCAATGCCCGTTGAACTGTTCTGCGAAATGGTTCGCAAGGTTGTGAAACTCAACGAACGCTTTGTGCCCCCCTATGGAACAGGCGCTTCGCTCTACATCCGTCCGCTTGAAATAGGCATCTCTCCGCGCGTTGGCGTGAAGCCCGCCTCTGAATATATGGTGATAATGCTTGTCACTCCTGTTGGCCCTTACTTCAAAGAGGGTTTCAAGCCCACAAAAGTGTGCATGAGCAGAGAATATGACCGCGTTGCCCCCAAAGGCACAGGCTCAATCAAAGTGGGTGGCAACTATGCCGCTTCTCTCGTTGCCGGCGAAAAGGCTCACGACCTCGGCTACTCTGTTATGCTCTATATCGACCCGAAAGAGAAAAAGTATCTCGACGAATGTGGCGCAGCCAATTTCTTCGGAATCCGCGACAACAAATACATCACTCCTTTCTCTGAATCCATCCTTCCGTCAATCACAAACAAGAGCCTCACTCAGCTTGCTGAAGACCTCGGCATGACTGTTGAACGCCGTCACATCCCGGTTGAGGAACTTGAGACTTTCGAAGAGGTTGGCGCCTGCGGAACAGCAGCTGTAATCTCCCCCATCGGCGAAATCGATGACCTTGACAACGGCAAGAAATACATCTACTCCGAGAATGGAGAGGCCGGCCCCTGGAGCGTGAAACTCTACGAAAAACTTCGCGGCATCCAGTATGGGGAAGAGCCCGACACTCACAACTGGTGTGAGATAATCGACTAATGCAAAGTCCCTTAAACATATCTGACATTTTCGCCCGGTTTTATGCCGGCAATGACGCTCTCCTCGCCACAGTTTCCGTTCACTCGGAATGTGTGGCGAGGAAAGCCATTTTTTGTGCCGACGCTAAAGGGCTCGACATTGACCGTGAGTTTGTATATGAAGCCGCACTGCTCCACGACATCGGTGTGGTGAAATGCGACGCACCTTCTATCCACTGCCACGGCACCCGGCCTTACATATGCCACGGCATTGAAGGGCGCGCCATGCTCGAAAGCCTCGGCCTGCCGCGCCATGCGCTTGTATGCGAACGACACACCGGTTCAGGTCTTTCTGTGGCCGACATAATCTCGCAGAACCTTCCGCTCCCCCACCGCGACATGCTCCCCATAACCCTTGAAGAGAAATTAATCTGCTACGCCGATAAATTCTTTTCAAAATCCGGCGACCTCTCACAAGAAAAGCCACTTGA
>ERZ778496.1988-NODE-1988-length-12994-cov-9.269495_pt1 | contig 12994 bp, 19 predicted proteins | sample MGYA00433099_ERZ778496 | MGnify/ENA primary metagenome ERZ778496 (study PRJEB29527, sample SAMN07138962) | mouse gut metagenome | material: feces | host: mouse | place: China:Nanjing | collected 2016-01-25 ... | reverse complement strand
AAGATAACACTATATTCCGACACCTCCTTCGCCCACCGGAAAAATCCGCTGACCCAGAATTTCCACAAATGTATAAAAAATAAATAAAAGTGTAGATAAAAAACACACCGCAAGATTATCCCCGCAATTATACTGCGAATACCACAGGAGATATACTTCATTGCTAAAGTAAGTACTACTTCATTTTCCCTAGGGATTTATCGGATAAAACTATCTATCCAAAAAATGCCACAAAATAAAAGAGGGATGCCAAAATTGGCATCCCTCTCTAGATTGTTGAGTTGTCTCACGAGGATTCGAACCTCGACAGACAGAACCAAAAACTGTAGTGCTACCATTACACCATGAGACAATCCGGTTGCTTTACTAAAGCGATGCAAAGGTAAGAATAAAATCTTACCTTGCAAATTTTTTGATTATTTTTTTACTTTGCGATCAACAAATAATAATTTTTCTTACCTCTTTGAACCAATAAATACTTATCGTCAAGCAGTGAAGAACAGTCAATTACAGTATCAACCTCCGCTAATTTCTCTTTGTTAAAACTTACGCCACCACTTTGTACCAATTTACGCATCTCACCTTTTGAAGGGAAGATAGCGGCTTTCTCGGTACACAAATCGACAGCCTTGATTCCTGCGGCCAGTTCATCACGGGAGATATCGAAATGAGGAACACCCTCGAATACGGCTAGCAACGTATCCTCATCCAATTTCAGCAAAGCCTCGTGCGTGGAGTTACCAAACAAGATATTGGAAGCCTCTACAGCAGCCTCATAATCTTCCAAAGAATGAACCATAATAGTCACCTCTTTCGCCAAACGTTTCTGCAACGGACGCAAATGAGGAGCGGCCTCTTGCTCCGCCTCCAAAGCGGCGATCTCTTCTTGGCTCAAGTCCGTAAAGATCTTGATATATTTGGCGGCGTCAGCGTCGCTTACGTTCAACCAGAATTGATAGAATTTATACGGGGAAGTATAGCGACGATCCAACCAGATATTACCGGATTCCGTCTTTCCGAACTTACCACCGTCAGCCTTCGTGATCAACGGGCAAGTCAAGGCATAAGCCTCCCCTCCCAACGTACGACGGATCAATTCCGTACCAGTCGTGATGTTACCCCATTGATCGGTACCACCCATCTGTAGACGGCAACCCTCATGCTCATACAAATACAAATAATCGTAACCTTGTAGCAATTGATAGGAAAACTCGGTGAAAGACATACCTACACTGGATTCGCGGCTCAAACGCTTCTTCACAGAATCCTTAGCCATCATGTAATTCACGGTAATATGCTTACCGATATCGCGGATAAAATTTAAGAAAGAATAATCCTTCATCCAGTCATAGTTGTTCACCAACTTAGCGGCATTAGGAGCGTCGGAGTCAAAATCAAGGAACTTAGCCAATTGTTTCTTGATGCAATCCTGATTGTGACGGAGAGTAGCCTCATCCAGCAAATTACGCTCGGCAGACTTCATAGACGGGTCACCGATCATACCGGTAGCTCCACCTACTAAAGCGATAGGACGATGACCGGCACGTTGGAAATGCTTCAGCATCATCACACTTACTAAGTGTCCGATATGCAAAGAGTCCGCTGTCGGGTCGATTCCCACATAGGCCGATGTCAACTCTTTCTGCAATTGCTCTTCCGTCCCGGGCATCATATCAGCGATCATGCCCCTCCATCTTAATTCTTCTACAAAATTCATCGTATTAATTTATATCGTATTACATTAATATATTTGTCATTTTATCGCATACGAGGCAAAGGTACGACTTTTTAATTGAGAATCGAAAATTGATAATTGATAATTATCCATTTAGATGGAAGATAGAAATGTTTTCAGCGATTTGAATCCGTAGCTTTTCTTCCGGAATATCCAACGCTTGCGCTACATTTTGATAGACCTCACGAATATCTATCAATTTATCATCGGTCTCCAAGAAAAGGAAATCAGGCCATGCGGCACACAAAGCCGATGGATTAAAACGATCTCCAAAAGAGAGATAAAACCCCAAGCGAACCAATTGGGAGGCAAGTTCACCATTACCTCGAAAGCCATGGATAATCCAAGACATCTCCGGTTTCACGGCCTTTTTACAAGCAATGAGATCCGCCCACGCTTTTACGCAATGGATGATTAATGGCTTATGTGTTTCCTCCGCTAAATAGGCTTGTGCCAGAAATACCTCTTTTTGCAAATCCATTGGAGATTCGGCCAGCGTATCAAGTCCAGCCTCCCCGATCGCCACGACTTCCGGACCGGACGCCAAGAGCCTTAGTCGGTCTATCTGTTCCTTTACATTATATAGATACCATGGATGGATACCATATGAGCGAATAACCGTATCAGGAAGTGAACCCGAACGAATATCACCCATTGGATTCACGTTCCTATTTATAATCGCAATATCCTCCTTATAGAAAGGCATCTGATGCGTATGTATATCATAATAACCCATAGCATTACGGAACCGGATCATAACCGCTTCCACCCCAAGGATGGCAACGAAGTATTCGTTTAATCGCAAGATACAACCCCTTCACGGGTCCATGCTTCTTTAGAGCCTGCACCGTATATTCGGAACAAGTAGGCGTATACCTGCACGAAGCCGGAGTCATAGGAGAGATACAATATTTGTAGAAATAAACCGGCAATAAGAGAAATGTGGTAAAAAAGCGTTTCATTATTTTTTATCCCGAAGGATATGGATCGCTTTGTTCATTGCCTTTTCCATCGTAGCGTACGGATGGATTTCTTTATCGAGGTACAGGAAAGCGATTAACATGCCCTTATTCTTCGCTTCCAACGGCTCCAGCAAATCATATTTACGAACCCGGTAAGCTTCACGTACCTGTCGTTTGATCAAGTTACGTTTTACGGCTCTCTTAAATCTTTTCTTCGGTACACTCACCAAGAAGGAAGCACGGGCAGGCATCTCCTCCTCCATCGGTAAATAAACGACCCGCAGTGGAAACGCTACGAACGATTGTCCTTTTTCGAATAATAGGTCAATGTAACGTTTCCACGACAGGCGTTCTTCTTTTGAAAGGGTATACCTTTTTGTCGTCATTATTTTTTACCGTCTTGCTGTTTTTTCAGATATAAATCTAAAGCAGCAGTCATAGAAGGGGCTTCCACGGTGGGAGCCTCAACATCCAAACGCAGACCCGCATCTTTAACAGCCTTTGCCGTAGTAGGACCAAAACAGCCGATCTTTATATCGTCTTGCTTGAAATCCGGGAAATTCTTCAACAAAGAAGAGATACCCGACGGACTAAAGAAAACCAACATATCATAATCGAATTTCTCTTCCTTCGCAAAATCATTGCTCACCGTACGAAACATCACCGCTTTCGTATAGTTGATTTTCTTTGCGTCTAACAAAGCGAATAAATCATCTTTATGTACATCGGAAACAGGTACTAAGTATTTCTCCTTCGCATGTTTGGCGATAACAGTCACCAAATCATCTACCTTGCCAGTCTGACCATAAAAAATCTTACGTTTTCTATAAACGATATACTTCTGGAGATAAACAGCGATCGCCTCTGTCATACAGAAATATTTCATCGTTTCCGGAATAGTCACGCGCAATTCCTCGCATAAATGAAAGAAATGATCGATAGCCGTACGAGCCGTAAAAATAACGGCGGTATGATCCAAAACCGAGATTCGTTGCTGCCTGAACTCCTTGGAAGATAAAGGTTCAACCTTGATAAACGGACGGAAATCTATTTCCACACCGTATTTTTCTGCAATATCGAAATATGGTGATTTCTCCGATGCAGGCTTCGGTTGTGATACCAATAATTTTTTAATATTCAATGCCATAGAGTACTTGACTCGATAAAGTTATACAAATAAATAATGCCTTCATACAGAAAAACTAAAGGCAATATTTCTTGGCCGCAAAGGTACAAACTAATATATAAAAAACTGCTATTTTTCCTGTGAAATATCCGTATGGTCTTATAAATTATCACAAAACGACACAGAATATAAAAAAATACAAACAATAAAACAGGAACCTGTATACTGTCCCCCACGAATACCAGCCAAAGTGCAGGAATATATAAACAGATCCCCCATGCTCCTATAATAGCGTTATAATTAGTCTTCCAAAACTTGTATTTCGGAGCGTCCGTAAAAACAACACCCAATAAATAATAGAAACAGCACTTACACCAATAAAACAGCATCAATACCATCATTATCAATCCAATAGACATTAACACCGTATTTTCTAGCAAATGGTTCAAATACCCATATGCTCTAGCGATAGCGAAAAGACAAACGCCACAAAGAAACAAGGCTTGAAACGTCATGAAATTCCGGAATAACCATTCGCTTCCCCTCGTTACCTCAAATAAATTTTGACGTTCTTTCACATATACCACATCACGCATCATCTTCAGGAATAAACGGTAATTGGTGCGGAACACCAGCGCAAAACACACAAATAAGACGAACAAAAGGCTAAAGACCACATCGTCCACCAATTGCCCGTCCCACAAACGAATCCCTACATATCCTTCAAATGTACCCATGTGCCGCTATTATTGGCACAAAGGTACATAATTATTTCAATAAAGCACTTCCTTAATAATCTCTCCTACCGTAGGATGCGGGAACACAAACGACTTCAACTCATCCGCTTTCATTCCCTTCTCGATAGCGATTCCGGCGATCACGATCAGCTCCGAGGCCGGATTACCCAACATATGGGCGCCGATCAACGTTTCATCCTCCGACAAGATCAACTTACAAACACCATTACCCATCTCATTCTCCGCAACAAAACGCCCAGAGAATGCCATCGGTATTTTCTTCACGGTATACGAAATACCTTCTGCCTGCAACTCCTCCTCTGTCTTTCCGACACCGGCGATCTCCGGATTCGTATAAACGACACCCGGAATAGCCTTATAACTCATCGGGCGCGATTTGCCCAAGAGATGATCCACGGCCACCTCCGCCTCGCTAACTGCCGTATGCGCCAGTAAGGAGAAAGCGGTAATATCACCGCAAGCATATACATTTGGCAGGGAAGTCTGCATGTACTCATTCACCTTCACCCCATTACGGAAAGGCTCCGGAGCCAGTGTCTCCAAGCCAAAACCTTTCGTAACCGGACGACGCCCTACACTCAAAAGGACTTTATCGCCATGCAGCGTGAATGTCTCCCCGTCTTTCTCTACAAAAACCTCGGTTCCATGCACCCCGGTCACTTTATGACTTAGATAGAACTTAATCCCCCGTTTAGCGTATTCCGCTTGCAACATTTCGGACAGCTCACGATCCATCGGGCCTAATATCTTATCCAACATCTCCACGACATGTACCTCTACCCCAAGGCTATTGAAGAAAGAAGCGAACTCCATACCGATCACGCCTCCACCGATTATCACCAAAGAGGCCGGAAGCTCCTTCGATTGCAACGCCTCCCGGCTCGTCCAATATTCCGTCTCCGCCAATCCGGGTATAGGAGGAATTACCGTTTCTGATCCCGTACAGATCAAAAGGTTCGCAGCCTCGTATAGCTCTTCTCCGGCAGCGATCGTAATCGTCCCGTCGGCCGCACGTCCTTGGATACAAGCTTCTGCCGTAACCATCACCACGCCATGCTCCGTCATTTTCATACGGATACCGGCTGTCAGCTTTTTCACGACCTTATTCTTACGGGCGATGATTTTCGGGAGATCAAAAGAAGGATTCTCCGCTTTCACCGCATACTTGGAAGCATGCTTGATATTATCATACGTCTTAGCGGAATAAAGAAGCGTCTTTGTCGGCACGCATCCCTCATTCAAACAAACCCCGCCCAATGCGTTTTTCTCAAAAAGAATCGTGGAAAGCCCACCCTGAGCCGCTCTCTCCGCGGCAGTATAACCGGCAGGACCTCCACCGATTATAGCGACATCGTATTTCATACTATTAGATCTATTTAAGTTGTATATTAGGATTAATCTTTCTCAACTGTTTGATAAAATCAGCCCGGTTGGTCGGAGATATGAGCATCCAAGGTTTCCCATTGCTCCATATGATCAGCCGATCCAACGAAAGGGCGTAGCTGGACACTGGCATCACGGTAGATTCCAACGCCTCTATATCAGCGATAGCGATCTTCTTCTCCGGGAAAATACTACAATGCGCTATCAACATATCATCTTCCGTTATCCGGTAATACGTATTAAAGAAAACATGAAGCACCCCCAACGCAGCGACCATCATACCCACTATAGCCGATATATTGGTACGCAAAAACGCGGCCACGCAACCAATTACCACCATGATAATCACCAGATGATACCACCATCCCACTTTTGATTTATATTCTCTTTCCATTTTCCGAAATTTGCCGCAAGTTAACGAAAAACGTCAAACAAAAAGAAAATTGCCCAATCTTTCCCATAAAAGAAAATACGCTGTCACTTCTCAGCAACAGCGTATCCACTTAAACCGGTTAATACAAATCATAAGATTGTAGTCGCCTTTTTATTTTAATTCTTCCAATACCGTATAGGATTGTAATACGTTATTCTTATCATATTGTTCCGTACGCACTAAGCCTACATTCGGGCTGTACCACTCATAGCCATACCCAGTGATTGTCTCCTTTGTTCACGATCGTACCGGAGGGATTAGTATATACGTAGTCCGCTTCCACCTCTTGGCCGGAAGGCAATATTTCCACCTCATCCACTTGATAACTCATAACAGATTGTAAGTTTCCCTTCGCGTCATATCCTTTACGGACCCATACCGTTCCCTCTGTTTGCGGAAAGAAGAACGTACAATCTTGCGCCATCGCTCCTCCTGCGATCAATGAGATTAAAGCCGTGTATAATATTTTCACCTTCATAATTTTGACGTTTAATTAATTCACTACTAAATACATACCGGATATCCAATGCTTTGTTAGAACAGAGTGAACCCCTAAATGTTCAGAAGGTAAAAATTAAAAATAGCCAAAATATCGTAAGGCAGCGGTATATCATCCACTATCAATGGATACCGAATATAGCATCTTTTACGACGATAGAATCATTTACATCGTACCTATTATATAAAGTCCCTTCCATCTTTCCCTCAATATATGGCATCATGGACGATTCATGGTAACGAACACTATCCACATAGACCTTAAACGGTTTTTTTAAAGGACAATATTCCACCTTATTTAGTGAATCCGTTATCCGGATATAAGACGTTATCTCCTCTTGTGTCCGAATCCCCTTCTCTATATTATATTCTCCTTCTTGTAATGGGAGCAATACCACCTTCATCGCATAACGGCTTGAATGTTCGCGATCCAGTGGAATCGTCCAATGCGAGCATCTCAAGACCTCCCATTCTCCCCTCCTTACTTCCGAATAAAATCCAGCATCTATATATCTCCATGAAGCCGACTTATTCCTAATAGAAATATCCTGTCCGTTTACCGCCCCCTCAAAATATCCCAGATAATAGGGTGTTTCTTTAGGTGTATCCTCTATTATCTCTTCTTTCTCGCAAGAGATAAACGCCAACTGCAAAAGAAATAGTGAAAAATAAATTAGGTATCTCATAACGCATATATTTTAGAAGTAAGACACTTATATTCAGAGCTATTTCCAAAGATACAAACTTTATCCGGATTTCAAACTAAAAAGACATAGAATTGAGACTCCATAAACCTATATTCTTGTAATTTAGAATACCTTGAACACAATCCTCCAAGCTCATCAACTGATCTCCTAAATACAGGGATATCTAACCTTCTATTTTAACAGAGGTTTTATTATTCAAGCAATTTGCTCAATACGACTTTCTTGACACAAGGGATATGTTGCGACAAAAGGCTCTATTTTCTGTTTCATTTCGGAATAAGAATTTCCATAAAAATACAAGGCCGTGTATGCATCGCTCTCCCAATAGCTATATAAACCGCCGATTCCCTTCATTGCCAACTCCATTTGTTCAACCACATGATTAATGTCACAGGTTTCGTAGACCACATCGGGTAAATCTGTATTATTAAGATAATAAGCCAATCCCTCCAAAGTCCCAACTTCCACTCTAAATTTACGATCTATCCCTAGCAAGGCAGAACCATTGGGGATACCCAAGCGATTTAGTAAATTCACCAAAAAACTTACATGATCCCACTTATCACCAGCTAGATGGATATCTATATCACAACTTACAATCTCGCCGTCTGGATTTTGAACCGTACCACCTCCTGTTACTTCTCCCATTTGCTCCTTCTCAAGTACACTTTGAATCGCATCCTCTAATTCATGTCTATGCATCGGTTGCAAACGTGCGTTTAGTTTTAATACAACTTCCATATTCTTTCACTTTTATGAGATAGATGTGAGTTTTAGATACGTCTACAAATGTACACAAAATCTATGATTCCTATACTTAAAACGATAAAGCAGATTATCTTTCCCTCTATTTAGCCTGTTTTCATACTAGAAGTATGCTTTATACCTTTAAGAATATGATCATCCATAATCATAATCAAAGACATCCCCCGGATTAAACTTACCTTGCTGACACAATTTTTTATACTCTGCATACATTTTGGGGTATCGCTCCCGAAATTGCAACGCTATGTCTTTTCTCATCGCTCCGACGCAATTACAACCATGAGCGTAACTGTGAACTCCATTCAAATTGAAGATGTCACCTTTATTTATAAAATTAACCATTTTTAAACACATCTAAACGACCAATATTATTTTCCAAAACAACTCCTTTTAGAAAAATATTATCAAATCCTTTATTCTCTTTAACCAAAAGATCTGAGTTTTTTACGAAAATATTATTCTTTAAAATTATACATTCATTAAAATGGCAATCAAAAAAGCCAAAAAAGCCATTAAAAACATTTCCTAAGAATATAATTTCATTATTATTATGTCCACCCATTTCATAATTGATATCGGATGATACTATATTATTTACAAACGTCAATCCTCCATCAAACCAAGTACAATAAATAATCAACTCGTTAATTACACAATTTTTTATTACTACTTTATTGACAAATTTTAAAGCATTAAAATCCAATACCCCTATAATGCAATTGCACAAACTCAATGATTCTGTTAAACAAGGCTGTATTGAATTCGAGTCCATTCTTTTTATGTATTGATTTTCAAAGTACTGCATATTATCACACAATTTATACATTTCAAAGATAATACAAAAAACTGAAAGAAGATATCTTTTTACAAAATATCTCCTTTCTAAAATCTACTACCATTTTAAATTTCCATATTTGATAGGAGGTCTCACAGATATTCTATTTGAAACACCAGGATACATATTCATAGATCTAACAGTTGTACCATATAAATAAACTTTTATTGATTTGTCAAACCCATTAATTTGTCCAATAAAAGTATTGTCCCCCTGTTGTAAAACCTGCTGATTATCTATCACAAAACCTTTCACATTCGACACTATCTTTTCTGTTGACAAATTCAAGTCTGCATGTCGCCCCCCCTAAATTAAAGTGCTCCTTAAAGTTTTCCATTGTCCTTTCAGGAAATGACAATGTTTCTTTTGCTACATTAGGCTGTTTTACCCCCAAAGAACTCTTCGAGCCATCTAACATTTCCATTTTAGGTGCCGATTTTGTCGCCGTGTTCTTGAAGGAGAAGATCGTCCGTCCGAATTTAACCTCCTTACCTGTCCAGAAGTTATTACCTTTCAAGGCGGCAACCGTACCGTTTCCGATTCCACCTGTCAAGGCACCACCCAAAATACCCAAGCCATAATCCTTCAAGCTCATAAACTGGTCCCCGAAATACAACGAGTTACCCGCACTTTGGACAGGCATCATCACCGCCGTACTCGCCGAACCTGCGGCGGCTCCACCGATAAACGCTTCTATGATGATAGGTATATCAACAGATTGTTTATAGTGTAACTACACTTGTTAAAGTTCAGAAATAAGCTCGGCATCAGTACATATACAAAACCCAAACAAAAAAATAGGCTGTCTCATTTTTCATCATAAAACAGCCTATTTCTAAATAAATTCTTTCTTAATTATCTCTAAAATCAATGGAATAACTCTCCACGACAAATGAATCTACCATTGTAATCCTTCCAATTCAGTTCAACCAAATATTTTTCAACTTCAAGCTCTTTGACCGGCTCAAACTTTACGCCTGTACTTACAGGACGAATTTTAAACATTGAATTTACTAATTAGATATTTTCAACATTCATTTCTTATAATCTATCCATAATATGGATTATATCCATTAAAAATAGTCATAATCACATCTTTCTCTTTTTCATAAAAAATAAATGCAACATTATGATCATCATATTTCTGCCATAAAATAATCGATTCTTTTACTATTTCAATATAAATCCTAAGAGCATTTTCATCCAACATAGATAAATCGTCATGAATAATTGTTATATCTGTATCATCAATCCAACTAAAATCCCTATATATATCTAATAAAGCATCCCAATTATTTCCAAATTCAAAAGGGTAATTTAACACTTTAGTTATTTCATGAAATAAATCAAATTTATTACACACTTTAGAAATATGCCCGAACACACCTCTTTCCATACTGTACACATTAACATCTTTCTCAAAATATATATTTCCCATATTTTAAATATTTACATTTATATTAATCATAAACACACAAACAACTTTTTATCCCCAAAATTAAAATTTTATTTGGATAAATGTATGATAATGATCTGGAGTAAACCACATTTTATTATCTCCTGTTACAATCCTAAGAGTACACCTGCCCCCTTCATCAATCCTGGTGTTGGATGAATATACTCTTTATAAACTCCATTTGATAAATTAGGTAATAGCCCATCTTTATTTCGATAAATACTTCCATCATGACGAAACGTAAACAACTTTCCAGACCGTATTCTATCAATAGTCGGTTGTAAATCATGAGTTACCCCATCTGGAGTTGTCACAAAACGAGTCGTACCCGAAGATTGACTAGAAGAAGCAACCTGAGATGATGTCTCTACCGGATTTAATTTAGGGGTATTACTAATATCCGGTTGCGTCACATTTAGCCCACTTCCTTGAGCCTCCATCAACCTCATCTCCGGTGCCGGTCTTGTCGCCGTGTTCTTGAAAGAGAAGATCGTCCGTCCGAATTTAACGTCTTTACCTGTCCAGAAGTTATTACCTTTCAAGGCGGCAACCGTACCGTTTCCGATTCCACCTGTCAAGGCTCCCCCCAGAATACCCAAGCCATAATCCTTCAAGCTCATAAACGGGTCCCCGAAATACAACGAGTTACCCGCACTCTGGACAGGCATCAGTACATATACAAAACAAAAAAATAGGCTGTCTCATTTTCCATCACGAAACAGCCTATTTTTAAACAAACCCCTTCTTATTACCGCTTAAAATCAGGAGAATAACTTTCCACAACAAACAAATCCACCATCGAATAATTTGAGGCAACATCTTCTATAAGGGCCTTCACAAGATCCCAAGATAATCCACCCAGTCCGGCACCTACAGTTGGTAAAGCGATTGATTTGACACCTGCCGACTGAGCCAATTTCAGCATCTTATCCAAAGACTCTCTGATATAAGGCACCTCAGCCTTGGTTCGCCAAGTCTTCTGTGTACCCAAGTTATAGATATGGCCTTCCCCATAATCATAATCAAAGACATCCCCCGGACTAAACTTACCTTGCTGACACATTTTTTTATACTCTGCATACATTTTGGGGTATCGCTCCCGAAATTGCAACGCTATGCCTTTTCCCATCGCTCCGGCGCAATTACAACCATGAGCGTAACTGTGAACTCCATTCAGATTGAATATATCACCTTGCTCTATAAAATTAACCATAAATCACATCTATCTAATTTTCTCCAACACTCCATCATCAAATCCTACAGTTATATACTTAGTATGTAATAACCAAGCACTAACCTTCTCCAATGAAATAATGTCCAATAAGATCGTAATTACCTCATTTAAGAACTTATCCGAATCCACACCCACATCAACACCTTCAATATTTAGATACTTATCGACCGGCTCATAATCAACATCACAAGCCCAATCATCATCGTCCGCATCATAACTTTCAGAGCCTATCAAATAAACACAATATCCATTTTCAGACTCAAAAATACCAAAATTCAGTGCTACTATATTTTCTGGTATCACTTCATTGTGGCTTAATTCCAAAAGCCAGTCTTCTATCTGTTTCTTCATAGCATTTATTCTTAAAAAAATACTTCAAACATATAAAGCACATTCAATAAATCAAGTTAATACAAAATTTATTTCATTAAATCAACGACATCCATTATTCGTTTTTTATCTTTCTCTGAAAAAATAAAACATACAGAATGATCATTAAAATCAGCCCAAAATGAAAGAGTTATTTTAATTATTTTCAAATACATTCTTAAGTCATACTCATCTAACAATGATAAATCCTCATGTATTATTACAATATCATTATTAGATATCCAGTCAAAATCCCTATAAACTTCACAAAGAGCATCCCAATTTTCTCCAAAATAATTAGGAAACACTAGAGCTTTTGATAAGTTAAGGAATAAATCCATTTTGTCTCGTACTTTATATACATATCCAACAAATGTATCCTCCACTAGATACATTCTAGGATACTTTACAAAAAATATATTCTCCATCTAATAGTAGTTTTAGAATACAAATGAAAGAATAATATTATATATTCACATACTTATAACGAACTTTTTTCAAAATTTGATTTGAATCATTGTTCCATAATGATCTGGAGTAAACCACATCTTACTTCCTCCTGTGATAACTCTCATAGGCCCTGCTCCTCTTGTCAAACCAGGCGTAGGATGAACATACTCTTTATAAACACCATTTGATAAGTTTGGCAACTTTCCTTCATTATTATAATAGGTCGCCCCATCATGACGAAACGTAAACAACTTTCCAGACCGTATTCTATCAATAGTCGGTT
>ERZ778496.1987-NODE-1987-length-12996-cov-3.720269_pt1 | contig 12996 bp, 10 predicted proteins | sample MGYA00433099_ERZ778496 | MGnify/ENA primary metagenome ERZ778496 (study PRJEB29527, sample SAMN07138962) | mouse gut metagenome | material: feces | host: mouse | place: China:Nanjing | collected 2016-01-25 ... | reverse complement strand
ATGTAATCGCCAAGGACGGTAAACCCGGCCCCGTGACTACCGAGTTCGTGCGCCGACTCAACGCCATCCGTCACGGCGAAGAGCCCGACACCTACGGCTGGTGCACGATTGTTGAATAGAGTTTAGAGTTTAGGGTTTAAAGTTTAGAGACTCCCTACCTAAACAGAGGAAACATAAATACAAAAATTACAAAAATATCGTTGGCAGCCTGATTTTTGTATCAGGTTGCCAATTGAGTATTTATACGAATATGCATACAGACTGGAAGTCGGTCATCGACCGATATTACCCCGTGGGACGTGAGGTTCGCGACATTTTGCTACAGCATAGCCACAGTGTTGCCGACCTGGCAATACAAATTGCGCATGAGAAGCATCTGCCCCTCACCGACGACGAAGTCGAAACGGCCGCCATGCTTCACGACATAGGCATAATAGCCACCGATGCACCCGGCATCGACTGCCACGGCGCGGAGCCATATCTCGCCCACGGCGCGGTCGGCGCCGATATGTTGCGCCATGCCGGTGTCGACGAAAAGTATGCGCGCGTCGCCGAGCGGCATACGGGTGCGGGACTTACTGCCGAAGAAATTGCCGAGGCGCAACTCCCCCTGCCGCCTGGGCGCGACTATATGCCGCAGACACTACTCGAAAAGCTAATCTGCTATGCCGACTGCTTCTATTCGAAAGGCGGCGACATGAAAATAAAGCCCCTCGACCGGGTCAGGAAATCTATGGCGAAATTCAGCCCCGGAGTGGCTGAGCGATTTGAAAAGCTACATGAGCTTTTTAGTTAGCAGTGCCGCTACCCAGTTACTTCATAAACGAACAAGAGGAAACAAAAAGACATAAGGACAAAAGAAACATAGTAATTTCTATGTAACTTTTGTCCTTATGTCTTTTATTGTTTTCTGCTCTGGCAGGGGCTTGGGTGGCTTGCTGCCAATGGTTTACTTTTCGTTTTTGAGGACCGATACTGCACCCTCGTAGTCGGGCTCGTGGGTGATTTCTTCGACGAGGTCAGAGAAGATTACCCTGTGGTTTTCGTCGAGCACGATGACAGCCCTTGCGAGAAGGCCGGCGAGAGGGCCGTCGACTATCTGCAAGCCGTACTCCTGTACGAACATGGGCGAACGGAAGGCCGAGGCAACCACGACGTTCTCGATGCCTTCGGCAGTGCAGAAACGTCCCATGGCAAAGGGGAGGTCCATCGACACGCAGATTACTGCGGTGTTGTCGATGCCGGCAGCTTCCTGGTTGAAGCGGCGCACCGAAGCAGCGCACACAGGGGTGTCGAGGCTGGGGAATACATTGAGGACGACACGCTTGCCGTCGTAGTCGCTGAGACGTACTTCGCCGAGGTCTTTGCCGGCGAGATTAAAGCCTGGCGCCACGGCGCCCACGGCCGGGATATTGCCATAAGTATGGCAGGGAGTACCATTGAAATAAACTGTTTCCATTATCGTGTATATTTAGAATTCGTTACTTTTTGTATAACAATCGAGGGCAGTTCGTGGTTGTAGCCAATCTGCACATCGGCCACGTGGCCGTCAGTCCCCACGAAAATCAGGGCCGGGGTCGTGGTTCCCACACCGCAGTCGCGTGCCGCGCCGCCGGCATTGATGAGCAGCGTCTCGCCGGGGCGGTCTTTGACATCGATACCCTCGACATCTTCGGCACGGTGGTTTAGGAACGCCCACACAACGTCGGTCTGGAAAGGCAACGAGTCTATGCCCTTTCGCACATCGTCAATCACCCCGGGCGTACTGCCGACGGTGGCATCGACAAAGACAAACACCGTAGGAGCGGCAAAGCCTTCCTCGCGTTCGTGCATATAGCGCTGGCCTGTGACGGTGGGTGCCACGATGCGCGGCAGGGGGCGCCCCGGCAGCGTGGCAAGGGTAAATGTATTCTCGCGATATTTCTCGAAAGCCTCGGGCTGGGCAGCCATAAGCGACTCCATGTCGATGCGGCAATTGCGCGATGTCGAAGGGCGAGAGTACTTTATGACTATGCTCTGTTCGCCAATCTGGCCAGGATTGTTCTCGAACTCTATGCGTCGCGGCAGATAAGTGTCGGCATCGAGAATATAGGTGTACTCGCCGGCATCTACACCGGACACGCGGCGCACGCCCTCGACCACGATACTCCGCTCGCCAGAAACAAGCGTATCTGGCACTACGTGGCCCACATACGACGAGTCTGCTGCCATGCGAACAAATTGTTCGCCAATAAACTGAGGCAGAAGGTCGGCAAACTGCACCTGGCGCTGCACTCCCCGGGCAGTATTACCCATGGGCGAGAAGGGGTCGGGGGCCTCGGCGTAGTGATATTCCTGGAGGCGTTTGTCGCGGAATCGGAAATGCGAACCGTCGAAATAGGCCGAGAAGCCGTTTGCCATACCCGATGGCGATGGCAGACTCCACGTAATCACATATTTGCATGGCGACAGGGTGTCGCCGGGCGCGGCGGCACTCTCGAGATTGATGGTATATGTGACAGGCTCGGCAAGCGATGCAAGCAGCACCTCGTAGGTGGCGGTGTCGTGATAGCAATCTATATGCATTAGCCTGGCCCCGAGGTCGCCGAGGTCGAGCGCGCCGGCCGGCATCGCCGACAGCGACATTAACGCCGACAGGTATAAAACAGAACTATATAATTTCATGATGCGATGAATACTTTCACTTATAACGAAGGAAAGTGGTAAAAAGTTTTGTTAATTTGTTGGGAAAAATGCAAAAATAGCGTACCTTTGTATATTAAACAGCTATCGCAATGGACAATCAGAAATTTCAACAAAGCATCACGAACCTTAGCAATATCATCACGTCGGTAACCCTCCCCCTCAAGGCCGCCGGTAAAGAAGAACAACTCAGTGCCATCAAGTCATCGCTCGAGGCAGTTGGCAAGAATCCCGTCACAGTGCTTGTGTGCGGCGAGTTCAAGCGCGGCAAGTCGACATTTATCAACGCCCTGCTGGGTCAGGCACTCTGCCCGACCGACACCGACATCTGCACATCGGTGGCGTCGGTCATCAAATACGGCCCAAAGGCAAAAGCCACACGATATTTCGGAGACTTCGCCGAGATGAAGCAGGAAGTTATCGACATCGACGATATCGAGGACTTCACCGTAGGCACAGCCGAAGAAATCGACAATACCATCTTTATCGAAATAGAACTGCCGCTCGAGACCCTCAAGGGCGGCCTTTCCATCATCGACACCCCGGGTGTGGGCGGTCTCGACCCTCGCCACGCCGCGCTGACAAACTTCCTGATGCCGCGTGCCGACGTGGCCATCTTCATGACCGACGTCAACGAGCCCATGAGTTCGACCGAGATGGCCTTCTACCGCGACCACGTGCTGCGCATGGCCAAGAACTCGCTGGTTGTCGTAAACAAGAGCGACCTCAAGTCGGCCGACGAGGTCGAGGAAATACGCACCGACACCGTCGGCAAGCTCAAGACCTACTCGGGCCGCACCGATGCCGAGATTGACGCAATCGCGGTAAGCTCGGTTGCCGAGGCATATCCCGACCAAGGCTACGGCGAAAGCAACTTCGCCGCCATGCGCAAGGCCATTGCCGACAAGGCCGATGCCTACCGTATGGAGCATCTCGAGGCCGTGCGTGCCGACCTTATGGAGCTAATAGACCTCACACTCGCCCCCTTGCAGGCACAGCTCAACCAGATTGACAGCCCCGACGTAGACCAGGTGAGCGAGCTCAACGCGCGCAAGGCGCAGCTCGACCAGGAACTTGCCAACCTGACCAACCCCAACAGCGAGTTCCGCAACAATATCTCGACGATTATCAACGGTAAACGCGAGGAGCTTATCACATACCTCAACTCTGCCAGCGTCGACATACAGAGCTCGGGCCTGCGTGAACTTATGAACGACCCCAACGCCCGTGGCGATAACGGTGGCAAATGGATGGGCCAGCGTCTCAACGACATGCTCACCTTCCTGGCATCGGAAATGGCCCTGCGTCTCAACGAGATGTTTACCAAAATCGCAAACATGCCCGAGTTCGGCGGCAACCTCAGATTCACGGCCAAACAGTTCGAGGTCGACATTATCAGCAAAAACGTCACCGAAAAACTGCCATGGAACAAACGTATCATGGCCGGTATGAGCGGCTTCGGTATATGCACGATAGCCGTTGGCGTCCTCGGCCAGTTTATACCCGTTGTCGGCCAGGTTATGGTTGCTGCCGTCGGTGGCGGTGTGATGCTTCAGAACATCAACGATGCCGTGCACAATCACAACGAGCAAAAGCTGCGCGAAATCTACCAGCCTCAGATTTCGAGCTCGCTGTCGAATATGCGTACCTATGTCGACACACGCTTCCAGGAGTTCCAGCAGGAATGGCTGCGCGTTGTCACCGAGCGCGCCCAGAGCTACCGCGAAAGCGTGCAGGAGTCTCTGACTCAAATCCAGCAAGTTAAGCAGCAGATGGCCCAGGCCGTCAACATGCGCGTAAACATCCAGAATAAGATGCGCCCCCTCGAGAAGGCCAAAGAAACCCTTGCAGCCGCCCTATGAGTCTTCAGACACAGGAAATAGCCAAGCGTCTTGCCGACATACGGCGCCTCGTGCCCGGCGACGGGGTATTCGTACCCCTCGCCGAGGCATTCGACCGTGCCGCCGCAACCATCGACAAGCCCATGCAGCTTGCCATTATAGGAAAAATCAGTTCGTCGAAATCTACGCTTGTCAATGCCATTCTCGGCAAGGAGGAGCTGCTGCCCACAGGCCAGAAAGAGGTGACATTCAACGTGTGTTGGCTCAAATACGGCGACCCTCGTGCCGACGTGGTCATACACCACAAGGACGGTTCGCCCGAGCGGCGCGTGCCTCGCGCACAGCTCGATGCCTTGGCCACGATTGAGGGCGGCAACCTCGACAATATCAGCTATATAGAGATTTTCGACGACAGCGAGATTTTGCGCAGCATCAATATCATCGATACCCCCGGCCTCGATGCCTTGCGCAACAAGGACTCGCAGAATACGCTCGACTTTATCGCCCATGTGCGCCCCGATGCCGTAATCATGCTCTTTACGCACTCGGTGAGCGACAATGTGCTCGATATCGTGCGCCAGTTCAATGCCGAGTCGGCCTTCTCGCCACTCAATGCCCTGGGCGTGCTGACCAAAATCGACGTTCTTTGGCAAGAAACCATACCTCGCGTCAAGTCGGCCCTCGAGATTTCGAAAAAGACCGTCAAGGGCCTGACCAGGCGCAACCCGATGCTCAAAAAGACAATCTTCGAGATGTACCCGGTGTCGGCGTTGATGTTTCTTGCGACCACCACGCTCACGCAGGGCATGCTGACCGACATACGCACGGCATATCTTGCCGACACGCAGGCTTTTGACAAGTCGCTTGTCAAGGTCGACAGCTTCCTGAACAATGAAGCCTCGGGGCTTGCGCCCGAACGCCGCCGCAAGCTCGTCGACACCCTCGGGCTCTACGGCATAGCCGTCGTGCGCGATGCCATCAAGGCCGACCCCGAGGTCGACCTCGCCACTGTGCGCGAGACTTTGCGCCACGAGAGCGGTGCCGATGCCTTTGCCAAGACGCTCTACAACCATTTCGGGCTGCGGTCGGAACTGATTAAAATCGAGGGCATCAGCCAGCATATTCGCGGAGCCATCCGCACTGTCCGTGGCCGCATATCCAACCCGGCCCATTCTGCCCTGCTTGCGCAAATCGACCAGCGCGTGGCCGACACCTTCGCGTCGCTGGCACAGGAACATCGCGAGTACGAACTGCTCAACGCCATTTATAACAACGAAATAGACCTCGACCCGGCAGATGCCGAAGAGTGTTGCACAATCTTTGGCGAACACGGCACGTCGGCGCCGCAGTTGCTCGGTATGCCCTCCGGCTCGACACCCGACCAGATGCTTGCCCGTGCCCTTGAGCGCGAGAACAGTTGGCGTGCGACCATAGCCCGCGAACCCGACCCCGACGAGCGCCGCTGGATGACCGTCGTCCTCGGCTCCTACACCCGTCTGCGCCTCCGCATCCAGGAAATGAAATACACCCTCCAACTCGCCCGGTCGTTCCTTTATAATGAGTGAAGTAAGCAGACATAAGTCCTCGGAGAGGATGCCCTCTTGGTTAACACGCAGACAGTCCTCGGAGAGGACGTCCTCATGGTTAACCCCACGATTATTCGTGGGGATGCCCAGTGACACGACACACGAGCAGTCCTCGGAGAGGACGTTATCATGGTTAACCCCACGATTATTCGTGGGGATGCCCAATGGCACGACATACGAGCTGTCCTCGGAGAGGACGCCATGTGATGTCTACAGCGAGGGTGTTGCAGAACTTCCATAATTGGAGCGTTTTCACGTTTGTTAACGCCATGTAGGCTTTGTAGGGCACATTGAAATTCCAAAATTTTAGTTCTGCAACACCCTCAGGGTCTTCTTTGTTCACCCACATACCCCACGAATAATCGTGGGGTTAACCACAAAATCGTCCTCTCCGAGGACTTCGCCATAAACTCATCCGTTCTGAATACACTTTATACACTAAAATTATAATAACACAGAAATATATGACCTCTCAACCCAACCGGTGGCTTTGTATAGATTTTGGTACTTGTAATACTGCTGCGGCGTTTTTGGTCGGCGGCAAGCCTCATTTGGTGACCTATGGCAACTCGTCGTTTTTCCCGACGGTGGCCTGCGTGCTCGAATCGGGCGAAATACAGGTGTGCCAGAACGCCGAACCGCTGCGCGACCGTTTTGCCGAGTTTTTCCAACAAGAATTCAAGCTGCAGATTGCCGACCCTGTCGACATCAACGGCCGCAGCTACCAAGATATTATTGCCGAAATCCTGCGCTTCGTATCTAAGGCCGCAGCCCTCGAAAACAACAACCAGCCGCTCGACAAGGCCCTGATTACCGTGCCGGCCATCTACACGGCCAGCGACCCACGCAAGGAGGTGATGCGCCAGGCCGCCATGCAGGCCGGGTTTACCGAGGTAGAGTTCATGCCCGAGCCTCATGCCGCAGCATGCCACTATGCCTATGTCACGGGCGTGAAAAAGCAGGGGCTGTCGCTGGTCTACGACCTCGGCGGAGGCACCTTCGACCCTGTGCTCATCGACATGACAGGCACACCGCAAATCCTCGGCGAGGGCGGTGTAAGATGTGGCGGTCAGTTCTTCGACGCGGCCGTATACAAGCAGATTGCCTCGGCCATGCGCGAAGCTGGTACACCATTGGCCCGTGCCGACAAACTCGCCGACTATCAGGCTTGCCGACGGCTGAAAGAAACACTTTCGCTCGAAAATACCGCTACCCAGATATTCAGCAACGGCAAGAGCTACACGCTCGACCGCGCCACATTCAACGAACTTATCCGCCCGATGCTGCGCCTCACCCTCGAGGCTTGCGACAATGTTGTCACCACCGCCGGGCGTAAGTGGAGCGACATAGGGCAGGTGCTGTTTGTGGGCGGCTCGACGGCAATCCCCCTCATCAAAGACATGCTCGAGCCCCACCTGCAGTCGCACAACGCCTCGGGCGTAAAGGTAATCCGCACCATGCAGGGCGCCAACGATAGCTACAACCACCTCTATGCCACCTGCCTTGGCGGTATTACGACCAAAATCGGAGGCCCACAGCGTCCGCCCATCGGCCACCTGATGCAGGGAAGCCGCAAAATACAGCTCCACGAAGGCGTGAACACCTTCGGACGTCTCAATACCAACGACTTCAGCTTCGAAGACAAATATATGAGCCGCCAGCACTTCACCATCGAGGTGCTACCCAAAGGCGACGACTACGAATATATCCTCAAGAGCGTGAGCCAGTCGACACCGACGCTTCTCAACGGCAGCGAGGCCCTCGACCCCAGGCACGTGCCGTTCTGCCGCGAGAAAGCGCCGATTTTCAACGGCGCAAGCATACTGGCTGGCAAGACTCTCTTTATACTCGAAACAAAAGCATAAACAATGAATATCAACGGATTTGAATTGGCAGAGCCGCCACGCCGGGGCGGCATGGCCGTGGTCTACAAGGGCAGCAAGGGTGGGCTGGTCAAAGCCTTCAAACTGCTGCAACCCGACAAAATAGCCAATAACCCGAGGCTGTCGGAACTGTTTCTCAATGAGATTTCAGTGCTGTCGAAGCTTAGCCACCCCAACATAGTTAATATCCACAATGCCTACCCCTATCAGATGAGCGACGGGCGCACCGTCACCGTCCTCGAGATGGAATGGCTCGAAGGTATGGACTTGCAAAGCTTTATCGAGAAGCGCAATGGCGGCCAGGGGCTCAAGCCCGAGACAGTGAAGCGCATCGCCCTACAGGTATGCAGGGGCATGCAGCACGCCCACAGCAAGAATATATTGCACCTCGACCTGAAGCCGTCGAACCTCTTCCGCACCTACTCGGGCGACATAAAAATCATCGACTTCGGCATCGCCAAGGTCGTCGGTGAGAATGCCAACATGGTCGAGGGCGCCGAGCGAGTGACAATGATGACCACGACCGGTCAGACGACATTCAAAGGCACACTCCCCTTTGCCCCCATCGAGCAGCAAGTTGCCGCCAAGCTCACTTTTGCGACCGACATCTTCTCGTTCGGCTGGACGCTCCACTATCTCATCACAGGCACCAACGACCCCTCGGTCAAGGTCACAGACCCCTTGTTCGGCCCGATTATCATCAAGTGTACCCAGCAGACACCTGCAGACCGCTATCAGAGCTTTAAAGAGGTCGAAGACGCCATCGAGAAACCGCAGCAGACCAAATGCAGCAATCCGGCCTGTGGCCGTATGCTCGACGCCGCCTTCAAGGTGTGCCCCTATTGCGGCACACCGGTTGAGAAGCCCAAGCCCGAGCCACAGCAACCCAGCCTAATCAGCTGCCCCAATTGCCACAAGCTTACCAACAAAAAATTTAAATTCTGCACCAATTGCGGACACAGGCTCGAGCCCGAACCAGGCCCTGTACCCCCTCAGCCCGAGACTGTTAAATGCCCACATTGCGGCAAGCAGACAGAAAAGCGCTACCGCTTCTGCCAGCACTGCGGCAAGACTCTGACACAAACTGAACAAAAGACAACCATAACATGCCCCGGGTGCGGCAAAAAAATATGGCTACGCGCCGACGGCATGACTAAGTTCTGCATCCACTGCGGTAAACGTCTAAATCTTTCATAATCACGACTATGGATAAGAAATGCACTGCGTGTGGCACTTATAACCCACAAACGGCAAAATTTTGCCGTAACTGCGGCAATAAATTTCCGCAGCAAACAAGCACGACAACTACTTCCACCAGTTCATCAACAAGGAATGGGAGTACCGCTCAAAGCAGTTCAAGCAGCACCTCCGACAGCAGTAGCTCGTCGTCGGGCTGGGCATGGTTGTCTACTCCGGCCGTAGGATACGTCATTTATAAACTCTTTCAATTAATCTTCAACTGATGTCAGACCGCCGCAACTGCCCTTCGTGTGGTGTAGACAACTCCCTGGAGGCTCGATATTGCCGCCACTGCGGAGTGCGCTTACCTAAGGTGACACCCCATGGATCGGCACACTACACCCCGGGCCCTACCGACTGCCCCTACTGTGGTAAGCGGATATGGCTCAAGGCCGACGGCTTTACCACGCACTGCATACATTGCAAACGCAAAATTTATTAATACCAGCCCATATTTGGGCACCAACTCCTCTAATATGATTCGAATAGAAGCAATCTCCTCCTTCCGACAACTCGGACCGCGCAACAACCAGGAAGACTGGCTCATGCCCGAAACCCCGTCGAGTACCGACCGCGTGTTGGTGCTCTGCGACGGCATGGGCGGCCACGGTCATGGCGAAGTGGCATCGCAAACCGTGGCCGAGGCCGTCTACCAGTATCTCCACAATCTCAACGCCGCCGAATATACCGCTGCCGACATACAGGCGGCCGCAGACTGCGCCTCGGTAGCCCTCCACCAACGCAACGTGGTAGATAGCGAACGCACAATGGGCACAACCCTCGTTGTAGCCGTATTCAACAAGATGCGCCTTCTTGTCGGCCACGTGGGCGACAGCCGGGCCTATCTCTTTGACAGCGACGGCCGCATCAAATTTCGCACCCGCGACCACTCGCGTGTGGCCGAGGCCGTAGAGGCTGGCATCCTGACCGAAGAAGAGGCTTTTAACAGCCCGTATAAAAACCAGATAACCCGCGCCTTGATGGCGGACACCGACCATATCGATGTAGATATCGACGAACTCATAGTCGAAAACGGCGACATATTGATGCTCTGCAGCGACGGTGTCAATGACTGTCTGCGCGACCGACAGCTCGAAGAGGTGTTTGTGGCCTTCGACTTCGTGGGGGCCGCAGAGTCGCTTCGCAGCCAGTGCGAGGTAGCCTCGGGCGACAACAATACCGCCATAGTAGCGCAACTGCAACAGGACGAGCCGAATGTCGAAATACGCAGTACGCACGAAAGCATACCCCACGACGCAGGCCGACAAGATGAGCATAACACCGCTGACACTTGTGAAGGCAACGAACGATGCGCGTGCGACCACCATGCCTTCTGCCCCAATTGCGGCGCACCACTCGAGCCGTGCGTTCGTTTCTGCCCCCGTTGCGGCCAGGAAATTTCTCGACGTTCTACTTGCCGCTTTTGCAGCGCATTAGACCGTGGCCTCGAAATAATTGAGAACGGAATACACTCATTGAGGCGAAAAATTAGCGGAAACATCGTAGATTAATCAAAAACAATAAAAAGATATAAACCATGTCAGACAAACTCAACATCAACGGCTTTATCGGCAATCCCGACAACATATACCAGCAACATGCCGACGACACATGTGCCATCAAATCGCAGCAGCTAATCCTCAAGGAATACGGCATCAACGTTAGCGAGGAAGAACTCGTGCAGCTATCGATGCAGAACGGTTGGTACACAGGCGACGGCAGCGGCACACAGTGCGGCGACATAGGCCGACTCCTCGCCGAGGCCGGCATACCCGTTACCCAGCATGTCGATGCCAACGTATACGACATCGCCGACCAGCTTGCCAACGGCCACCAGGTAATCGTGACTGTCGACAGTAGCGAACTGTGGGAAGGCGGCATACTCGAATGGCTCAAAGACCTCTTCCTGGGCGACCAGATGGACCACGCGCTGCTCGTAGTGGGCATCGACAACACAGACCCCGACAACCCCATGGTACTCGTCACCGACCCCGGTACCGGCGAAGCCTGCAAGCCCTATCCCCTCGACCAGTTTATGGATGCCTGGAGCGACTCACAGCACTTCATGGTGACTACCGACATACCCACCCCGTCGTGCATCAGCAACTTCGAGGCCGCCGGCATAACCGACATGCACCTGCCCGAGGTCGCAGGCGTACCCTATAACGACTTCCTCGACTTCCAGGCCTACAGCCATCAGATTGACCCGAGCCAGCTCGGTACGCTCAACACTATGTTCGACGCCTACGACCCCACCCTCGACTGGAACTTCCAAAACATGCTCACCAGCTACGACCTGCCTGCATGGGACATGAACCTCTTCCCCCCTGTAGCCCCGCTGTGGAACCCCTTCGAGTTCGACTATAACAACTTCGGTTTCACCACTTTTAGCGACCCGATGACCGATATCTCCAGCGAGCCTACCCCCTACGACCAGCACCGCCTCGACTTGCTGCAGGACATGCACGACTCAGCCCTCGAGCACTATCAACAGTGCATGGACGACGGCATGTATATCTCGGCCACCATGTGGCAAAACCAGGCCAACGACCTTCAGAGCGACATCAACGACATGACCTACGGCGGCTAACAAGCCAACGCTATAAACCCAAAACAAAGGCTAATGAGTTCGAGCATCCCAGCTCAATTCATTAGCCTTTGTTTTGTGTCTTATATAAAAATAGCGAGGCTACCCGCCTAAGTGGTAGCCTCGACTTTACCTTTTTTTAGAGTGCTAAATGGAGCGACTAAAGTCTCCAAAAGCACTATGATATTGCAAAGGTAATACTTTTGTTCGGAGTTTCAAAGTTTTCAGATAAAATTTGTGCTTAAAATTTCAGAGAGTGGATAAGTTAGGTATCAAAGACCTTAGATTTGGTGATGCCTTACAAATATTCTCATAGAGACCTCTTATCTGCATGCACATATCATTGGCCCTATTTTCTGAAATCTGCGCTATCACAAATTTAATAACACGTAGCGCACCTATAATGTTATTGCGTTCTGCCGGAGTATATGCAGCAGGCCCTCGTCGGATTGCCCGAGGCAGTCGAAGGTCATACAAGAGTAATCCGTGAGCACATGCATTGCGGACTTGGCGTATGGTTTGCATGTAGCTCTCGAAGGTAACTACCTGACGAATGCCAAATTGATGAGCTATGTAGATTTTGTCGTCAGGCTCTTTCAACTGCTCGTAAAGTTTCATCACGGCTCCAAATGTCATGAATTCGAGAGTCTTCCAGGCTGGCGCAAAACGGTCGTTTGGATTTTTCTGGTGGTGGCGATGGATGATAGGATTACGTTTGAAATCCGAGGTGTATACCTTTTGTTCAAAGTCGCGTGCGTAAGAACGATTGACAACCGCCGGGCTAACAAACCATATCGGATTGGTATTATATTTGTTGGAGAGATGGTAAATGAGCGATGTACGAAAAGCTATCTCGATGCGATTGAGATAACGCATAAGCAAGAGGCGCAGGTCAAAATCAAAGTAATAGAGATTGACCGCATCTTCAAACAAAGCTCCATCAATGTATTCATGTGTACGGTTACAAAGGTCGGGATAAGATTTTTCAAATGGAAATAGATAAAACCCAAGCCTATAATACCCAATATCAAGCAGGATTTCGCGCGCCTTGTCAAAGTCGGCAACAGTCAAACCTCTCGATTTTAAGAGTTCGAGCTGTTGGTCTATAGTTGTTGCTGATTTCGCCATATAATAATTTGAAATATGCGAAGTTACGAATAATCTGCGAAATGGGAATA
>ERZ778496.1973-NODE-1973-length-13087-cov-7.217695_pt1 | contig 13087 bp, 17 predicted proteins | sample MGYA00433099_ERZ778496 | MGnify/ENA primary metagenome ERZ778496 (study PRJEB29527, sample SAMN07138962) | mouse gut metagenome | material: feces | host: mouse | place: China:Nanjing | collected 2016-01-25 ... | reverse complement strand
GGAATGTCTGTGTTGTGATTGGGAGACTGCGCGAGGAATATGTCAAAATCCTTTACCGCCTTTTTGCCCGCTCCGTTAATGTAATGCAAGTACTTCTCCGTAGTTTCAATGCTGCTATGCCCCAGCCGCTCCTTTACCGCCATAATATCGTTGCTTGCCGCCAGCATTAAAGTAGCGTGGGTATGCCGCAGCGCGTGAAATTTACGGTGCGGCAGTCCGTTCTTTGCCAGGAATTTTGAAAATTGCCGTGTAGGGGTCTGCGGGTTCATCATTAACCCGTTCCATTGAGAAAATACCCAATCGCCTTCTATCCATTTTGTTCCGAGCCGCTGTGCGTTTGAGAGCTTATCGGCTTTCATCTGTTTCAGCAGATCGCAACAGCTTTGGTTTATGTCTATGGTTCGTGTTTCGTAGTCCTTTGGCGGCTTGGTGGCGCTTTCCTCGCCTTTTGTCTTGTAAGCCGCTCGCCTGATCTTTATAGTCTGATTTGCGAAATCAATGTCGGAGAACTTCAGCGCGACAAGCTCACCGCGCCGCATACCCGTAAACAAATCCAGATATATAACAGCTTGTATTTGGAGCTGCTCGACTTTCAGAGCCTTAACCATTTCCACGACCTCACTTTGAGTGAATATCTCAACCTCGGATTTGGTCTGTTTCGGCAGCGTAAGCCGCTCGACGCTTGCAGGACTGCTATCAATCAGACCGTTTTTGAGCGCCAGTTTGAAAATAGCTTGTACGATTGTTAGGTATCTTCTGACCGTTGCCGCCGACAAGGTTTCTCCGCTGTCGTCCGCATTGTCCTTGTCTTTCGGCAGACTTGCAAGCATATTTACAAACTGCTGAATGTGCGCTGGTGTGATGTCACGCAGCTTTAATTTGCCGAGCGCGGGGATTATCAGCGTTCGGATGCGATATGAGTGACACTCAATGCAGATGTAGCCGCTCAGATCGCGCCCGTTCCTCGCACGGATATATCCGTGTTATGGAATACAGTTCATGTGACGCGCTAGCGGTTCATCTAGTGATGATGTTACCGCTTGACTGTTACGCGGTTCATATCAAAGCACACGAGCGGCTGACAGCGTTAAGATTGCGCTGTATGCGATTTTTGTTATCGTTTGCGGTAAATACTCCCCACAGCACTACATGCGAATATGAACGCGCTACGGCGCTCGTATCGCACGGTATGCGATATGAGTGACACTCAATGCAGATGTAACCGCTCCGATCGCGCCGACGTTCTCTGCGCGGTGAAACGGTGTACGACTATGTGGCGCGGTGATGATTTTTCCGGTGCAGATGTAGTCGCTCGACCGCTCCGCAGTCTATACCAAATCACACGAGCGGCTGACAGCGTTCGCATTGCGCTGTATGCGGTTTTTGTTATCGCTTACGGTAAAAGGGCACTACCCGCAAATATGGACGCGCTACGGCGCTTGTACCACCCTATATGCGATACGAGCGAACGCAATACAATGTAGCCGCTCCGATCGCGCCGCTGCTCTTACTTGAAGGTACGAACGGCTAGACGTGCAGCACTCTCGAGGGGGCAGGGGGCTGTTGAGATCTCTGGTGCCTACGTTCCCGTGCAACGGGCGTAACCTTTCACGCGCATAAACACGAATTCAAAGGGGGTATTAACCCCCTGCTTAATCTAAGCCACCCAAAAGCCCGAATTTGGCTTTGTTAAAGCATTGTTTGATTTTCTGCCTAAGCGCACGCATGAAAGAAAAACAGCGTTTTTGCGCATTTTTGACGTTTTTTCGGGCATTTTTTAAGAAAAAGCCGCTCGAATGTGTCAAATCGAGCGGCTTATGTTATAATATTCCAAGTTCCTTTTTCAAAGCGTTTACCAGTACTTCCGACAAGTCAAGTCCAAGTTCGTCCGCTTTGTCCGCTAACCACTTCGGCAGTTCTACCTCAATGGTCACAAGCTCCTCGTTGAGCATAGTGTTATTTTCAGCGAGCGGCTTGAATATCGTTATGAATGTCTCAATCTGCCTTTCTGATAAGCTGTCAAAAATGCGCTGTGCTGTTTCTTTAGTATTCATCAAAATCACTCCTTAACTTGTCAAGTAGCAGAATAAATGACGATTGCGACCTCCGTATGCATTTTTTCAAACTGCTCCGTGATCTGCTCCAGCCGCTTTGTTACTTCAAACGGGAAACTCTATTTACCACACTGCTTGCACATATGGCAAGGAACGCGCCTGATCACAATAAGACTTTTTCCGTTATCCGCAGCGTAAGTCGTAGTTGCCTCTTCCATGTCGCCCTTGCAATAGAAACAAGTCATAAAATCACACTTCCTTATGAGATTGCAGAACGGCTTATGTTATTGCATAATGCCCTGAATAGCGTTATTGTACAAGAACTTCTTTAGCTCGGTACTGTCGCTGCTTTCGTAGAATGCGCATAGCAGCGTATTGAATTCTTCCATATGCTTATCGGTTATTGTCAAGATACCCGCGCCGTTTGAGATCAATATCTTATTGGCGAGCGTCATACTTGTGCGCTTATTACCGTCCCAGAAGAATTGCCCTCGCGTTCCCCAAGCGAAAGCGTTTAAAGCCTGCTCAGTAGCTGTGCCTTTGGCTATGATCTGAGCAAGCTCGCTTTCAACTTGTCCTTTTTCGGGTATAGGAGGAGTGTAATCCGTTCCCGAAATACCGACCGTTCCCGTTCGCAGCTTTCCCCATTCCAGCGCCTCATTCCGTGCTATAAAATCATTTAGCTTGCATAGATAGTCCAGCGTTATCAGCTCGTTTATGGTGTCCAGCAGATAGCGCCACGCGTCACGCATATTCAGTATTGCTTGAATATCGTCAAGCTGCACACTCGGAACGTTCACGCCGTTCAGAATGGTTTGGGTCTGCGGAAAAGTAACAGCTCTATTTTCCATTCGCATACCGCAGTAGACGTTCTCGTCCCATTTCTTTTTGGCAAGAAAAAGGCTTTGCTCGGGCGTTAATTTGAATTTATCCTCAAATATCATTTACTTCATCACCTTCCTCAATATACTCCAAGATGTCGCCCGGTTGACATTTGAGCAGTTCGCAGATTTTAGCGAGATTATCGGCGTTTAATATTTCGCCCTCGCGAATTTTCTGAATGTTGCGTTCTCCGAATAACTTCATTTGCCGCAGCTTATACGAGGAGTAACCTGCCTCTTTCAATGCTGCCAGAATATCAATTTTATATCTTATTGGCATTGTATCACCTCTTTCTACAATACTATTATACCACAATACAGCACGCAAAACAAGTGTACAATATGCACAAATAATACACTCAAAGTTTATGCATATTACCACTATACAAACACGCAAGAATGGTGTATAATATAAACAGAACAAAGGAAAGCGAGGTGAAGAAAATGCCGAAATTCCCGAACGAGTACGACCCCGACAACACAGACGCAACGGAGTTGACCGAATACGCGGCGCAGCTTTTCGAAGAAATCAACGAAAGGAAGTAAACACTATGAACATCAAGTCAAAGGTAATGACGATCGCCAACGCACTTGTAAAGCAAGGAGTAAGCCGCTCGGCTGCTATGGTTCGCGCTTGGATCACCGTCAAGCTCCGCAGAATGGAAGTCAAGGCGGCAGGAGTAACGCACGGCAACCGTCAGACACTTCTGGAGCGGCTGACCCGGTACAAGCTCGACAATATCACCGTAACGCTCCGGCGCGAGCAGAACAACGCGCACGATTGCAACGCTATTTCGATTGTGGCAGCGGTACGCAACAAGGGCTCGGCGGTTATCGGCTACATCAACCGCGAGCTGGCAGCCGCTCTCGCTCCGCTGCTCGACAAGGGCACGACGATTGCAAGCCGTTTCAATGCCGTTATCAGCGGTGAACGCGGTTACAATTACGGCTTAGCATTGGAACTCACGGTATAAGGAAAGCCCTTGCAAATGGAACTTGCAAAGGCTCTCGGTGAAGATGTGGTAAACCACATTCCCAATGAGTACAGTTTACCACATTTCGCCGAGTTTGTCAAGACAGAAAGGAAAATAATTGTATGAATTTTGAATTTGACCTTGAAAGCGCGGTAAACGTGCTTGATACAGCAAGCGATCTTTTGCTGATATATACGGATTTCTACGAAGCCGAATGTCCGACCGAAGAAAAAATCAAAGACATTTCACCAATGGACGCGCTTGCTTTTACCAGCAGCTATGCAGAACGTTCCCGGACATACTTCTGCTTGATTGATAATGCTCGCGATAAGATACGCACACTTATAACACAGATGAATGAGGCTATAAACGCTTACCTCATTACCCAAAACAACAGCTTATCCGAAAGCAACGCAGCATACAACGAGGCTATGGAAAAATACAAGCACCTTGACGAGGATACACAAAGGTTTATTCTTGATATGGTTGAGCGGCTTGACAAGACAGAGGGGTAAAATGGATATCATTCAAAAAGTAATACACAGTATCAAGAACTCAATAGGCAAAATATTTACGTCTCATCACAAAACGCCCGTCAGAAGTATGTACAATGCTGGCAGCGCAGCGCCAACTAATGAATATGAACATCTCACTCCATTAGAGCAAAGCATTATGTCCGGATTTGAGCAGCTTAACGAGGCTGAAAAGCTTGATATTTTAATATTCGCGGCTCAATTAGCAGCAAGTAATAAACAAAACATAAATGAAAAGGTAGGGAATCAAGGTGAATAATGACGATAATCTACAAGAAGATATCTTGCAATTCGCAATGATGTTTGAACAGCTTGATGATGAACATAAAAAGTTTATGCTTGATTTTTTAAGGGCATTAAACGAAGATGAACCCGGCACACGCACGGCGGAAATCATAGAATAAAGCAACATTGTTTATAAGAGCGGTGACAAACCGCTCTTTTCGTGTTTTGCAAGCGATTGCAAAAAGGTACTGCGACGGGTGGCGGGGTATGCGCGCGGGCTCGCTGACCCCAACTTGCACGCAGTAACAGGGTGAAAAAATGGGGTATTTTACTTTACTATTTCACTATGGTGATAGAGCGGCGCACGGTGTTCAACTCACTAAGCATAAACGGTCGGCTCGCCCATGAGTATGTATTTGCTCCGAGTGCTTTGCCGCAAATCACACGAGCGGCTGACAGCGTTCGCATTGCGCTGCATGCGATCTGAGCGATACTCAACACAGATGTAGCCGCTCCGATCGCACCGCTGATCTCCTAAAATCTCCAGAGCACTTGAAATTGTTACTACAAATCGCGCGGAGATACGCGGCATTTGCTGACATTGACGATCTAATGCAAGAGGCATTGAAAAAGTTACCGAGCAATGCCTCTTGTCGGCGTGTGCTCTTAATTTAAAACGATTGGTAAAGGCTATGTGAATAGCCTTTTTTACCGCCGTTTTACTGTTATGAAACATATATTTATCTTTACAATTCTATAATTTGTTTTTAAATAGTGGGTTTGTCAACAGATCCAATAAGCTAGGTCATAAGCCGCTCGATCTCTTCTTTTGACGGCATTACTTTCAAAGCGCCCTTGCGCGCTGTTATGAGCGAAGCGCCCGCGTTAGCAAATGAAAGCAGCTCCGAAATGGTCTTTTCGTTCAATCCGTCGATACCATATTCCAATACGAAATTCAACGCGCAGCCTTCAAACGTATCACCCGCGCCCGTTTTTTCGATTGGTTTGATATTGGAATAGGTTGATTTTTCAACTGTGATATCCTTATAATACGCACGGCTGCCGTCCTTTCCAAGTGTCAGGAAGATCAGCGGGATATTGAAATTATCTCTCAATTTTTTTATCGCTTTATCGTAATCGCTGACTCCCGTAACAAATTCCAACTCGTTATCTGAAATTTTCAAAATGTCGCATTTTGAAAGCCCGTACTCTATCTCGTGCCGCGCGTCGTTAAGGTCATTCCAGAGCGGCTCACGGAGGTTCGGATCAAACGAGATCAGAGCGCCCGCTTGTTTTGCGGTATCAATAGCGTAACGCGTAGCTTCTCGCGGATTTTCGTGAGTGGAGGAAAGCGTTCCGAAGTGAAATATTTTTGTGCTGTTGAGAAGCTCCTCGTTCACGTCGGACTTTTTAAGCATCATATCCGCGCCCAGCTCGCGGTAAAAGCTGAATTCGCGTTCGCCGTCCGCCAACGTGTGGACAAATGCCAGCGTTGTCGGAACTTTTTTGTCATACAGCAGGTTCGAAATATCGGTGTCGCTGTCGGAAACCGTTTTAGCAAGCATTTTCCCGAAATTGTCATTGCCGACCTTGCCGATAAACGCGGTCTTTTTCCCCAGTTTGTTAAGCATTGCGAGAACGTTGCATGGCGCTCCGCCAGGGTTTGCTTCGAGAATAGGATTGCCGCGTTCACTGTCACCACATTCCGTGAAGTCGATAAGCAGCTCGCCAAGCGCGACCACATCAAATTTTTTCATACACTCACTCCTCCGCAAACAAATCATATTTGATTATGTCCATAATCGCTTCGCCATCCGAAAAGAACGAGATGCTGTCGGCTGATATGTCGGTCAGAATAGCGGCGGTCATTACCTGTTCACCGTCGTTAACAAACACCTCTACGCTGAATCTGTCCAGAATTATCCGCAGCTTAAGTTCTCCGCCATTGTCGGCAACCAGACAGCGGCGCTGATGTATGTATGCTCTGCGTGAACCCGAAAATTTGCGGTCTATCTTCAATACCGATTCTTTGGGTCTGAAACTGAGCGATGTGCGGTACTTTTCGTTTTGCGCAAATCTTACCGCAAATTTATGGAAAATATTGTCTTTATTCTTTGGACGGAGCGTGAGTTCCATATCTACCAGACGTCCCTTGATGCCGTTCAGTTCCAGATCGCCGTTTATCTCAATGTTTCTATATTCAGATTTACCGCTTCTAAAATTATCCAGTTCGCGTATCGGACGCTGAATAAGCCGTCCGTCTTTTATTGTCAGCTCGCGCGGCAGGCTCATCTGACCGAACCACTGCATATCTTTCCTGTCGGTGAGCGAACAAGTATCCCAATTCTGCATCCAGCCGATCATCACTCTTCTGCCGTCGGGAGTGAGCGTAGTCTGCGGAGCGTAGAAGTCGATGCCGTAATCTACACTCTGATTTTCCTCGTATGCAAACTGTTTTTTCTCCTCGTCGTAAGTACCTATCAAACAAAGTGTTCCGTTGCCGTTGTGATATTCAAATCCCTCTGGCAGCATATCCTGCGGACTTACAATTAGAACGTACTTTCCATCCAACAAAAAGAAATCAGGACATTCCCACATCATCCCAAAGCGACCGTCATTTTCTATCAGAACGCTCTCAAACTCCCATTTAAATCCGTCGGCACTTTTGAAAAGCAGTATCGAGCCTTTCCCGTCCTTGCCGCGGCAGCCCGCTACACATCTATAGCTGCCGTCTTTTTCTCGCCAAATTTTGGGGTCCCGGAAATCGCTGCGGCTTTTTCCCTCGGGAAGATCAGTCTCGTCCAGTACGGGATTGTTGTCATATTTTTGGTAGTCCAGACCGTCGCCGACGGCGATACACTGCGTCTGAATATCCTTTTCGTCTCCGCCGTTTTCCTTACGCACTCCCGTATAAATGATAAGCTGTCTGCCGTCGGGAAGCTCCAGCGCGCTCCCCGAAAAGCAGCCGAACGAATCGTAATCCGTATCGGGAGCCAGTGCAGCAGGAAGATACCTCCAATGCAGCATATCTCTGCTGACCGCGTGTCCCCAATGCATTGAATCCCATACCGTGCTATACGGGTTATATTGATAAAACAAGTGATACTCGCCTTTATAAAACGAAAATCCGTTCGGGTCGTTCGTCCAGCCCGTGTACGGCGACAGATGAAATTTCGGTCGCTGCTCGTCGGGAATTTTGTTGCCCGCATCTTTTTCGTATGTTCTTGCAAACAATAGCTTTCGACTCGCCATTATGTCCTCCTTTATTCGTTGTTGACTTTATCCAGATCTTCCTGCCTCATATGCAGCATAAATATCTTTTCAAGCGTAAAACTGCCTGCCCAGAAAATTCCCGCGGGCAATATTATTATCAAGCCGGGAACTGTCAGAGCTATGACCGCTCCGCAGAGCACGGGAAGAAAGACTCCAAGCGCTCTTATCGGGTGAATGACCATTAAAACAAAGCTTAGGCGCAGAACGTCCTTTATACTGCCGTTAAACAGCGCGGAATACGCTGTCAGATAGACCAGCCAAGTGACAGCTATGCAGTACATTACCAGCGTTACGGGATAAACTCCGCCGAGCGGATCGCCGTTTATTTTCAACTGTCTGAACACCATAACGTCGACTGTCAGCAGTGCCATTATTGCCAAAGCAATAAGCCACAAAATTGTCGAGCGCTTGAAATTCTCCTTAAAAGCGTTTAAAAATGTTTTGAGAAGATTTCCCTTGTCCTTGCGGATATAGTTGTAAACCGACGAATAAAGCGCAACAGATGACGCACCGAGCGTGATTATCGGCAGTGAAAAAACCGCCCACAGTATGCTAAGGCACATACAGTCGAATAACTTAATCGCGCCCAATACAAACGGGCTGTCAATAGCGAATAACCGTTTCATGATCTCACCTCTTTAGGTTGAAGTTTAAGACTTGGTGTATTGCCGCAGCGAGGAAAACAGCACGGAATTGTTCTCGGAAAACAGCCGTATCGTCTTGCCGCTCGTTCCGTAGATGCGCACCGTAAGCGCCGCCATACCGTCAATATAGAACACGCCTACCGAACCCTCCTGAATATATGTAAAGGAATAGTCCTTATTTGGCTCAATGTCTATCGTACTCTCGGCGATAAGCGTTTTCCCCTCGTTGAATGAAAGTCGCAGTTTGTTGTCTGTGGGGCTGATCGAAATCAGCTTGTACTTGTCCTGTCGCCCGTTGTAGTCGAAACAAAGTCCGAACGAGCCGCTCCCTGTATATCTGAACTCGCCCGTTATCATAAAGCTCTCATAGCAGGTAAACGCGTCAAAATAGCTGTACAGCGAGCCCGAATCCGCGAAAATATGCGTGTCCTCGGTCTTCAACGCGCGTCTTGCGGTGAATTGCTCCGCGACCTTGTCAACGGGTTCAAGAACCAAGTCGCCGTTTTTCTTTTGAGTAATCTTCTGCACAAGGAGATTTCCCGCCCATGCCGCAACGTCCTGTGTTGATGACGGAGATTCGGCTCTGCGCGCCCAACCTACCATATAGGAATTATTTCCGTCCTCAACGTGCTTTGCCGCGTAAAACAGCTTTCCTTCTAAGCGCTTAGCCTCGGAGTACGGACCGTATTGACTGTCGGCGGAGGCGTACCAGAGGGTATCGTCCTGCGCGGAGTAGGTTATATACCACTTGTCTCCGATCTTGAACGTATCGCTGCATTCGAGGTTCCAAAAGTCCTCCTCGGCGGTATTGCTGAATATAATTCCGTCGTATGTAGGATTTTTAAGGTCTTTGTCGAGTGTGTACTTTAAAATTCTCGCCACGTTGTTCTGCGATGCAGTCACGGTGAGAGTTATCTTTCCCGTTTCGGGGTCGTAATACCCCTGCGGATCGCGGAAATCGTTCTTCTGTCCAAGCTCGGCGGGCGGGGTTATCTCCCAGTCGGCAATCTTTGTGAACGAGGTCAGATTGTCGCTTTCCGCGACCATTATCTTTTCCTTGTACTCCAACGCCTCGGAAGCACCGTGACCCGTGTAGAAAAAATAATATTTCCCGCCGACCTTAACGACCGAGCCTGTTCCTATCCAGCCGTCCTGTCCTCCGCTGCGAGACGCTTCAAGAACGACCTCCTGCTGTTCCGTATAAGTAACAAAATCCGTTGTGGTCGTCAGATAGATCGAGTGATTGTACGAATCACCGCCGTCCTTCAGGTAGTATACATAATACGTTCCGTCCTCGTAATAAGGCATTGTATCGCCGACATACGGCTGAACACCGTCGTCCTCCGATGGGAGAAAAAACGCGCCGTATTCGTATGCCGACTCCTGTTTTCCGGGAGTGTTAAGTCTTGTAAAGTCCTTATCCGACGCTGATGTTACGATCTCGCCGCCAGCGATCTTATCCCAACCCGCGTACAGCGTCAGATCGGAGGTCACCTTGTCCTTGCCATCGTCCCATTTTTCGGTAAGCCCCTTATCCTTGAACCAGCCGATGAAGTTATATCCTTCGCGCTCGGGAGCGTCGGCAGCGTTCAGCTTTCTGCCCGAACTTATTGTTTGAATACTGCTTTCTCCGCCCGTATAATAATTCGCGTCAAGCGCAACGGAATATTGAGTATTGTCGCAGCCGCAAAGCAGAATACAGGACAAAAGCGAAGCAGCAGTCAAATATGCCAATGTTTTCATTGCGTTCCTCCATATCATATTTGTACAGCTTTACCGGGGGAAATTTAAGATTCCCTCGGTAAGCCGTAAAGGTAAAGCAAATTTATTATCCGACGCTTCTCTGCATAATTTTAAAATCCGAAATTTCAATCGTAACCTCGCCGAGCTGCGCGGTCGCGTCAGAACCGAACTGGAACAGCATCTCGAAGTTCATATCGGTAATGAACGTGTCCTTGGTCTCAAATGTGAAGGTCTGCTCCTCGGTTGTGATGTCCATGCTCTCGGAAATTCTGGGATCCCAGCCGCCGAGAGTGTTAAGGAAGAAGCCACAGGAAACGTTCTTTGTAGCCTTTGCGGTGATCTCGACCGTGTAATAGCTGTCGGCCGCCAGAACGAGCGGGTTTTCCGTGTAGCCGCATACGAGCTTGTTGTGCCAGTCTACCGTGCCACCCTTGTCTATGCGGTAGAACAGACTGCCGTTTTCCGACCAGATCGTTCCCACGCCCTCGTTGTCCTCGTCGCTGCCGTTGAACGTCATCCACGGCAGCGCGGAATTGGTCTCGTTAGCCGTCCCCTTACCGTAAGGAGTAAACGTGTCTATCGTCTTAACGGTCTCAAGATCGCCCTCAACCTTGCCGAATTCCACATCATCAATTGTAAGCTCATTAGCCGTTACGCCGTCCGACGGAGTGCCTATCTGTAAACGGATAACGGGATCGGATACCGCTTTGTCCGCCGTGAATGTTCCGCTTACGAACGTTTCCTCACCCGCGCTGACGGAAAGACCGTTAAAGCTTACGCGCTGCTGATCGTTCTGCGTTGCGCTCTCAACGAGGCACTCGCCCGATTGAGCATTCGCGCCCTTGATCTTGAAGCTGTAATAATACTTCTGCCCCTCCTCAATAGAGATACCCGGAAGCGCGATATCGCTCTTTATGCTCCATACACCGCCATCGGTAGGGTATGCGTCGATCTTTACATTTGCCGTGCTGCCGTCAAAGCTCGCACTTGCAGCTGCTCCGTCGCCTGCCGATACGGCAAGCGCACTTTCGTCCGCAGATGAGAAATCGTTTGTGTAGATCGGGGAATGATTTTCCTCGCCCGAAATTTCATATATTTCGATTTTGTCGATAGTTACCGTAAAGTTCTCGGGAGTTGTGTCATCGGGAGCATCGGGGTTTGGCGTGATCTTGCCGAGGTTTATCATAATTTCCGCACTGCCTTCTTTATCGGCAGTGAAGTTAAGTTCAAGCGGAGCGATCTCTTCACCGATTTCAGCATTGTAAGCGCCGCCGAATGCCGTCCATTCCTCCGCGCTCTCATCTCTCGCAAGAATGTGCGCATAGGTTTTCGCGGTGGACTTTGCCCATACCTTGATCTTGTAGTCCGCAGGTTTCAAAGCTACGCCCGGTTTTACAAGTTGTATATCTCCGTCGCCGCTGCCCGGAGATCTGATATCGAACACATAAGCACCCTGTTTAAGTTCGCCGCTTGCGTCAACGCCGTCCGCAACGTTAACTGTCCAGCCTTTATTGTCAACGGTCTGCGGGGTGTTGAAGTCGAACTCCTTGTATACCACTGCTTCGCCCGTCTGTTTAGTAACGGTGAGCGTTGCGTAGGTCTCGGCGGTAAGTCCGCCCTTGTCGGTGACGGTGTATGTAAGCTCATACGAGCCCGCCTTGTCGGGAACGGCAACGCCGTTAGTGAACGTAAGTGCGGGAGTGGATTCAATTGTGATCTTGGAGGTGAGGTCGCCGTCCTCTGCGTCGGATGCGGTTATGCCCTCCAGAGCGTTAAACTCCGAGCCTGCCTCAATGGTTTTGTCCGCTGCGCCCGTGATCTGCGGCTGAGTATTTTCGCCATTCTCATTTGAACATGCCGTTGCCGATAATATCACTGCCAGCGATAACGGTGCGGCTATAAGCTTGTATATTCTTTTCATATTATCTCCTCCTTAGCTCTCGGTATTGTATCTGTCATAAGCGTCCTGGAAAACCTTCTGGATACCCGGAAGGTTGACCTTGCCGTTAAGATCGTTCTTGAACGCATTCCAGTCGGAATCCGATACGCCGCCGTTCATCAGCCACTTTATCAGATTTGTCCGCACATAGTCGTTGAAGTTTGTCTCGTAGTTGGCGAGCGTATTAAGCTCGTCGAGCGTGAATTGCAGATTGGGGCAGGGCTTTACGTTCTCCCCAACAAACGGTGTGGCGCTCATCTCTAACCTCTCCAATCTGAGAGCCGCTCTCGGCTCCATATGAACGACGTTGTTCCACGCGTAATCGGAAAGGTATATAATTCCGAAGGGCGCGTTCTGTAAACGAAGCTCGTCGGAGGTAACGCCCTCGGGCAGCGGTTTCTGAATCAGCATACCGTCTGCGTCCTTTTCCTCCTCGTATACGATACCGATAGGACCGTAGTTGAGCTGCGCAGATATCTCGGGATCATAGAAACGGTCAAAATATGCAAGCAAAACCTCCGCATTGGGACAGTCGCTGAATATAACGACCTCACCCGTGCTTACCTCGGGGTTATTGGAAACGCATATCGTCTGATCGCCGTTAGGACCTACGATCGGATTGCACAAAATGTAATTCTCGGGATTGGAAACAACCGTTTCGCTTTCCCACCAGTAGAACGCGCCGTATGTTTCAAGTCCTTTTCCGTTCGCGAGGAAATTATCCTGCGACTGTTCAAAAGACACCTTGTCGATCAGACCGTCCGTTACCCAGTATGAAAAGTAAGTTATTATGGAAAGTAAATTTTAAATTTATCCTAAAA
>ERZ778496.1972-NODE-1972-length-13094-cov-4.964721_pt1 | contig 13094 bp, 9 predicted proteins | sample MGYA00433099_ERZ778496 | MGnify/ENA primary metagenome ERZ778496 (study PRJEB29527, sample SAMN07138962) | mouse gut metagenome | material: feces | host: mouse | place: China:Nanjing | collected 2016-01-25 ... | reverse complement strand
TCCTTTAGCCAAAGCGCCGGTGAGGTTTATTTCCTTGTTCCAAAGCGATAATTCCAATTTTCCCTGTTCAATCATAATATCAGGATAAGCCGCATGGCTGAGCTCGTCGAATTTTAAAGCGGGCATGATGAGGCTGACTTGCGGGTTGACGATATTGACATTGTTTTCTTCCAATACGGATAAGAAATGCCGGAATTTCATTTCCGCATTCTTTTTCATGGAAAGAACGGCGAAAATGCAAAGATAGCAGATGAGAAATAAAAAGAAAGCGAAAAAGAGCCGTTTGAAAAATTCGGCATGGACCGAGAACAGAAGCGGTTTTCGCCATGTTTCAATTTTGCTGAAAAAAGAAGAAAAAAAGTTACGCATTGATTACTCTTGTCAGTTCCGTCAGGGAAGTTATTCCTTGGGCTACTTTGATCATTCCGTCAAGATAAAGGCTGTACATTCCGTTTTCTTCCGCAAATTGCCTGATTGTTGCGGAATCGGTTTTGTCCACGATCAATTTTTTCATTTTTTCATGAATAGGCATCATCTCATAAATCGCAATTCTTCCTTTGTATCCGGTATTCATGCATTCCGGACAGCCCTGCGGTTTATAGAGGGTATTGTTTTGCATATGTTCCGCCGCCCTGCCGAGTTTCAGCATTTCGTCTTTATTCGGTGAATAGGCTGTTTTGCAATGCGGGCAAAGCACACGGACTAGTCTTTGCGCAATGACTCCCCGCAATACCGAGCTCAATAAAAACGATTCCACATCCATATCAAGCAGGCGGGTAATGGCGCTTGGGGCGTCGTTCGTGTGCAGGGTTGAAAAAACAAGGTGTCCGGTAAGGGCGGACTGCACGGCTATGGAGGCGGTTTCCTGATCGCGGATTTCACCGATGAGGATGACATCGGGGTCTTGGCGCACCAAGGTTCTTAACCCGTTGGCGAAAGTCAGCCCGATTTTTGTGTTGACTTGGACCTGCCCGATACCGTCAAGCTCATATTCCACCGGGTCTTCGATGGTGAGGATATTCCTGCTGGGAGAGGCTATTTCCTGCAAGGCGGCATAAAGGGTGGTTGTTTTTCCGCTGCCGGTCGGACCTGTGACCAGAATAATTCCGTTGGGCATGCTGATAAATTCTTTCATTACTGCAAAGCAGGAGGGGGTAAGCCCCAGTTCGTTCAAAGAGAGTATCCTTTCGGATTTTTCAAGCAAACGCAGCACAACCCTTTCGCCGAAAGAAGTGGGCAGGGTTGAAACACGCAGTCCGACCTCCCTGTCCCCTAAGGCTATGGTTATTCTTCCGTCCTGAGGAAGCCTTTTTTCCGCGATATTCAGTTTCGCCATGACCTTGATACGGGAAACGACCGCGGCATGGTGGGATTTTTCCAATTTGTTTTTATCGTACAAGACCCCGTCCAAGCGAAAGCGGATACGGGACTCCTCCCGATACGGCTCAATATGGATATCGCTTGCGCCGAGCCTTATCGCCTGCGCAAGAACATGGTTGACGAAGCGGATGAACGGGGTTTCGTTGCTGTCGTCAAGAACATCGTCAATCGTGTCATCGTCGAAATCAACGGATTTGTTTTCCGACTGCTGAAGCAGTTCTTCGGAATTTTCTTGGCTTACGGAGTTGAAAGCCAAATTGATGAGATACTGGACGCTTTCTTTTTCCAGCAAAACCGGAAAAATGAATTGTTTCTGCAATAAAAATTCAAGTTCCTGTTTTATGGACCATGATTGTATGTTACAAATCCCAAGTACGGGAATATTGTTGTAATAGAGCGGAATTACAATATTTTTTCTTAACCATTGGATTGAAAAAAGGCATATTTCCTCAAAATTAGCAGACCATGGGGAATGTTCCTGATTTATGAGATTTTTCATATCCGGCACATGGCTGATTCCGAATTCCTGCGAAAGCAAAGAAAGGTATTGCGTTTCGGTTATGCGGTTTTCAGCGTACAGCACGTTCGCGAGAGGGACGTTTTCTTTCTGCGCCTGCCGGGAAAAAAGCTCTTTTTCTTCTTTACCCAATAAAAAATCATCATAATTCATAGGCATGGGGGCTTCCTTATCGAACCATGAGCGGAGGAAGAAGCTTCGGTTTGCTGATAATGGGCAACCCGAGTCCGTCTTTGCCTATGCTCGTTTGGTGGAGTATGAGCTGTTTCTGGGCGGTGAGGGTTTCTGATTCTTCAAAACTTCTGATGATTTTAGGCGTGATGAAAACAAAAAGATTGGTTTGGCTTTTTTCTTTTTGTCTTGATTTGAAAAGCCAGCCCAGTACGGGAATTTTTGAAAATCCCGGAACTTCCGTCTGCTGGTTGCTGGAATTGTCGTCAAGCAAGCCGCCTATGACGGCGGTTTGTCCGTCTTTCAGCAAAATGGTCGATTTGATGAGCCTTTTTCTTGTTGTCGGGGCGACAATCTGATCGCCGTTGGACAAGGTGATCAGTCCCTGCGTCACCCTGCTTGTTTCCTGTTCGACTTCCAGCCTCAGCGCCCCGTTGTCGTTAATTCTGGGAACGATTTTCAATTTCACCCCGACATCCTTATAATCCATGGTTTGCGTGGTAAACGTCGCCTCGTTGCTTGCCGTGGATTCTTTTGTGTAGGGAATGTTGTCCACCACTTCAAAGGAGGCTTCCTCGTTGTCGAGGGTGAGCAGCTGCGGCGTGGCAAGCACGTCAATATCGGTATTGCCTTTGGACATGTTCAAAATCGACTGGACGTTGTACGCCGTTCCGCCGATGGAAAACGCTTCGTTCAAAATAGCGCCGAGGCTGATACCGGAAGGAAGCGTGGCGGTTCTGTTTGAATTTAAATTGATTGTTCCGCCGTTTAAATTAACACCGCCCACAATGCCCACATCGCCCGAATCCGTGCCTAAGGTCCAGTTGACGCCGAAAGCGGCGCTCGCTTCGCTGTTGACTTCCATGATAAGGGCTTCGATGAAAACCTGCTGTCTTTCAATATCCAGTTTCCTGATTATTTCAAGCAGGGCGTCAAATTCATCAGAGCGGGCGGTGATGACAAGGCTGTTTGTCGATTTGTCGGGAACGACCTTGACGTCTTTTGAAAGCACAATGTCCTTTTCTTCTTCCGCGTTTGTCGAAGCGATCTGCCGTTCAAGCAGGGTATTGAGGACTTCCGCAATATCTTCGGCTTTTCCGTTCGCAAGGCGGACATGGTGGATGTCGCCTTTGCCTTTCGGGGTCGGAATGTCGACTTCCGCAATTATTTCCCGAACGGTTTCGATTGTTTCGTCATCGCCGAAAACCAAAAGGCTGTTTGTCCTGTCGTCCGGCTGTACCATGCTGATACTGATTCCGCCCCGTTTGGACATTTCCTCATCCCTGCTTTTCAGCATGGTGGCGATAGGCGCCGCAAGGGTTTTTGCGTTGCCGTGCTTTAATTTTATGATTGCCGTTTTTCCGTTATTGGTGCTGTTTTCGACTTGTTCGATAAAGGCGAGGGCTGTTTCCATGGCAGATTTCGGCGCGGTGATAGCCAAGGTGTTGGCTCCGGCATAGGACGTGATATAATAATCTTTTGCCAAAATCGCAGGCAGGATTTTGGAAAGTTCCGAAGCCATGGCTTTTTTCAGCGGAATGATTCTTGTCTCGATACTTTGGGGGGAACGGGAATTTTCAATGCCGACCGTTGTTTCGCCTTGCTGTATGCCGTCTTTGAAAGGAATAACCGAATACACGCCGCCGGTTTTTTGCACGGCGAACCCGTGTATCCTCATAATGGCGATAAAGGTTTCAAAGGCTTGCGCGGTGTTTATTTCCACCGGGGAGTAAATGGTGATGTTTCCTTTCACATTCGGGGTCGTGACGATATTATATCCCGTCATTTCACTTACATAACGGATAAACTGGTGTATATCCACATCTTGGAAATCGAATTTTATTGTTTTTTCCGCAGAAAGGTGCGCCGGATTTTCTTCATTCGCAAAAGTGCCGTTTGCGGGCAGAAACAGCGCAAGGCATACCAGAACAATGGTTTTAAGATGTTTCATGTTTCGTTCCTATGTGAGAGAATATTGTATCACGAGTTTTTTGTTGTTTCTTAAAAGGGTTATGGTGAATGTATCGTTCCGGATCACCTCCGCCAGCCGGGCGATGTCGTTGTATGAGCGTATCGCCGTTTCATCGGCTTGCAGCAGGATGTCTTGCGGCAGCAGGCGGAATTTGTCGAAATACGTGCCCGGATTTATGCTGATTATCTGCAATCCTTGGATATTGTTTTTATTGTACGGGAGAATTTGAACGTGCTGGAGCACGCTTGGAATATCGCTGAAGAAATCCGTCAATTCGTCTTTGGAAAGCGGATAGGTGAAGTCCGCCTGTATTACCGTATTTTCTTTTCTGAGGACGAGTTTTTCCTTTTTGGCGTTTTGGGCGATGATGACTTCTTCGCGGCTGATTTCCACAATTTTCCAATCGCTGACGGTTTGGTTCACGGTATACAGTTTCTGTTCTTTTCCGTTAGCGATAATCGCCTTGTTTTCCGAGCTGTCGTTTAAAATTATTGTGCCGGTCAGAATTAATGGCAGTGAACTGACGGGAATGGAACCGTCGCTCGTATGTTCCCTTGCTGTTTGGCTGTGAAGCGCCTGCTGCTGATTTGGAGAGTAAACAAGCCCGTGGAAGAGGTTGGCATGTAAAATTTTTTGATATTGTTTAGGGGAACCGCCCGTATGTTGCACCGCCGCATTTTGTTTTATGCCGGAAAAACGAACGGGCGCCTCCCGCAGGTCCATGGTGATGGAGGCGGCAAACCAGGCGGAAAGAAAACAAATGCAAAAGAGAAAGGTTTTGGTTTGAAATATTTTCATACTATCCCGCCAGACTGCTCATTTCAAAAATCGGAAGCATGATTGCGATAACGACAAAGCCGACAAAACCGCCCAGTATGAGTATCATGATCGGTTCCAAAAGAGACGTGAGAATTTGAATTTTGTTTGCAACGGCGTTTTCGCAATCGTCAGCCACCCACAGGAGCATATCGCTTAAATTTCCGCTTTTTTCACCTGCCGCCACCATGTTCCGCGCAATGCCCGGAAATAGTTTTTCCTCGTTCATATAAGCGGAAATATCATGCCCTTCCTGCACGCCGTCAATCATATTCTGAACGGAGCGGGTCATAATGACGTTATCCGTAATGGAATGGACTATTTTCAGGGCTTTTAAAAGCGTGACGCCGTTTTTCAGGAGCATGCCAAGCGTTCTTGTGAGCTGGCTCACCAAAACATATCTGTATGTTTCAGCGACAAGGGGCAGTTTCAGCAGCAGACCGTGCCAAAGGAGTTTTCCCCTGCGCGATTTTTTTAAGCGGTAAAAAAGAAAAGCGAAACCGGCGGCAAGAAGCGCGATGATCCACCAAAAGCTTCGGACGAATTGGCTTATGCCCAATAAAATTCTTGTGGGCAGGGGGAGGATTTTTCCCATATCGGCAAAAATGCCGGTAACTTGCGGAATAACGTAAACAAGCAGGAAAATGATGATGGCTGTTCCGACAAAAAGCATGAAAACAGGATATGCCAAGGCGGATTGGATTTTCCGTTTCAGGGCGACTTGCTGTTCCATGTGGTCCGCATACCGTTCTATGACAAGTTCCAGGGTGCCGGCTTCCTCACCGGCGCGGATCATCGTGACAAAGGTTTGGGAGAAAAACTGCGGAAATTCCGCCATGCTGTCAGCCAGTGATTTTCCTGTGCGGATATTGTCTTTTATTTGGGACAGGCATTGCCTGAGCTGTTCATTGGCGCATTGTTCGCCAAGGTATTTTAATGCCTTGTCAACGGGCAAACCGGCTTTTATGAGGGTTGCCAGCTGTCTGATGACTGCCGCGATATTGGAGGAGGAAACGTTTTGCGGACCGATATGTATGCTTTGTAATTTTTCAATGATATTTTTTGGTCCGGAATTTTCATTAAAAGAAGAAGTCCCCATATGGGACTGTTTTTGATTTTCAGAAATTTTTTTGCTGGTCAGGGATATGGAAAGAGGAATGAGCCCTTGGGCTTTTAACGCGAAAATAGCCGATTTTTCCGTGTCGGAATCAATGGAACCTTTGTGGTTTTTTCCTTTTTGATCAACTGCTTTGTAAATGAAAGTCGGCATATTTTTTTCTGTGAAAACCTCGGGCCTTTCCCTAGGGAAAAGCCCGAAGCGTTATAGGGTTGATTATGCGTTGTCACGCTTTCTGTAAATGCGTATTGCCAAAAGACCGAATGCCGCCAAGATGACAAGAGCCAAGTCGTATTGCGCACTTGTTCCTATGGTGCAGCCCCCGCCGCCGCCGCTAGATACTGCAAGTGCGGTAGGAGCAACAGGAAGTTGTGTTGAAGTTACAAAAAGCTGTCCTTCAAGAGTGCCATTTGCAGCTCCGTCAAGGTCATAGCTTCCACCGTCTTTTATAGTAAAGTGAATGTAATATGCCTTTCCAGGTTCCATAATGGTATCGTCAGGAAGAAGGGTTTCAAGAGTTCTGGTTGTTACCCAGAACATACCTTCAGTGTCATGGGTTACTTGATCAGTGAATTGATATGGCAATGTTACGCCAGCAGCGTTTGCAAGACTCTTTATATTGAGGCTGTTGATAGGAAGACCATTACCCATTACTTGAACGCTGAAGATTGCAGTTGCACCATTTGGTTGAACATCTGCAGTAAATTTCTTAGCGCCAAATAACTTTTGACCTTCACCGCTGTTCAGCATTGCTTCCATTTCATCTGCAGTTTGTTCAACTTCTGTAATGTTGGAAATTTGAGCAGTAAGAGAGTTGTGGAAACTTGATTCAAGATAGCTTACAAAGTTACCTTCTTCTGTTCCTGGAGTGAAACCAAATACAGCTTCGTTAGCAACGATAGTTGCAACAACTGGAATGTCAGCAATTCGGAGAAGTCCTGCTTCGCCTTGCTTTTCAAGGACGAATGGGTCGTTTGCGAGAATTACAAAGTCAGCATGATAGCCTTCCTTGATAGAACCGAAACGATCTTCAATTCTGCTTGAGAATGCGGAGTTCACAGTAACGGCATGCAAAGCCTGCAATACGGTGATACGTTGGTCGAAGTCGTGGAATTCCTTCATGTTGGCAGTATTGCCTTCATCAGCTAATTCCTTGGTTGGATAATACATTTTGGTGTGACCAATTTCCTTGCCACCTGTTGCACTGTAAATAGGTTGTTGAGCATGCTTCAAGCCACCGGCTTCTTGTCCAGAGGACAAGCGGGTTGTGGCGATGGATATTGATTTCAATGGGTTTTGCGGTGTTACTGGGGTATCGTTATGGAAAGTGTAACGGTGACCGAGTTTTACCGCCCAGCCCATAGGGCTCATGTTGTATGCGCGTCCCGGACCCATGAAAATATCTCTGTGGCGTTCGCCCCAGTAATAGGTATGGTCGACAAAGTAAGAGCTGATCATGTTTTGCTGACGGATAAGGTTTTGTTCTCCGGCTCCGCCCAAAGCTTTTCTCAGTCTTTCACCTAAATGGTCATCTGTTTTTGTAAATTCATTTAGATAATGACCTTCTTCTGGGTTATAACCTTTGCTGTTTGTGGTATTGTTTGGAGTGTCTTTTACCCAGGTCATGGCGTTTACGCCGCTCCAAACGTTGGTAAATCTTTTTACATCGTTAGGATTACTGATTGGGAATTGGTCATAGTTACCCATCATACGTTGGATATGGGACAGATCTTGCATTTGAGCGTGGATGACCGTGTGACGTCTGTCGGTAATTTTTTTACCTGCTTGTTCTGCTGCATAGCAAGCTTGTTCAACAAAGTTGATAACGTCGTCGTTAGCCCAACTGCCGTTCAAGTGTAAGGAGACACCCTGATTAGCCAAATGATATTCCTTAATAGCTTTTGCAACAGAAGTATATGTGCCGTTACCTAAAGATTTTTCGTTACCGTAGTGGTTGCCGCCAAAGCAGAAATATTTAGGGTCGTTAAAGTTTACATCGCCGTTTGGAGTACCGCCAACGACATAATCAGCATCTACACCTTCAACACCGGTTCTGCCGCCAGGATTATAAACAGGTACATCTTTCGGTTTTTGGTAATAACCCTGTTGAGCCAAATAACCTGTATAGCCTTGGATTGAACCGTCATAATTGTATTTCCAGGTACCAAGAATAATACGGTCTTTGTATTTTGCTGGATTAGCTTTTACCATTTGAGCAACTTTATATGCTGCTTTGCTTGGATTTGCTTGATCACCCGGCATGCCATGGTCAGTTGCTGATGGTACAGTTGGGGGAGTGGTATTGCCATCATAGGTACCGCCATACCAGGAGGTCATATCATCACCGGTTTGTGGTGAATTTTGACTTGGTTCCCCAATACTTTTGGTTTGACCATCAGCAGTTACAATATTTTGCCAGTTCAACGAATAGTGGTTTTGAACAGTAAAAGGGGTAATTCCTTCACCAAAGTTCAAATAAATACGAGGTTGAATAACTGTACGGATTGGCAAGCGGTTATTAGCAAGAGCATCTTGTGCATTGTCAAGGTCGCTTGAGAATGGAGTTGTTACTCCGCCGCCGCCGTCATTACCGCTGGTAACTCCGCGTGACATATATTCTTTTGCAGCATAAGGAATAAATTGCTTAACGTTTGGAATAAATACCATGTCATCAAGTCCCATTGAAGCAACATAGTCCATACCACTTTCTTGGAGAAGTCCGGTAAACCAAAACAATTTTTGTTCGTTAGTTGTGTTATATGAGGCAAAGCTCTTACCATCATAACCATCTTGGCGCATTTGGATACCGGAAAGGAATTGTTTGGCACCAGTATTCAGGGTAACTTGATATTTGATAAGTCCATCGGTATCTTTTACAAGAGTAGCACTAGTAACTTCTTCGGTTGAACCAATAGTATCTGCATCACGCAAAACGCTCGTTAATTTACCACTAAGATATCTTGACTCAAACAAACGTTCCAAGGCTTTGGTGTTTACAACAGCCATGTGTCCGGAACTATGACCAATTTTAACGAACTTATTTGCTAAAGCGCCTACCATAAGTTCTTCTTTGGTAGGATGGCGTTTAATGTCAAGTAAGGTATCGTCATAGCCTGAACCTGAAACCCATTTTGCAGCCATTTGACCGCCACCATATTGATTGTCATAGTCATTGTTTGCAAGGTGATCAAGAAGTTTTTGCTGGAGTTGTTCCAAGGTGTTAACACCCGGATCAGCAATTGGAGCAGGGTTTAAATTAATACCCGTAATATTTGCCGCTGATACCGGGAAGTGCCCGTGCGGGTCGATGAAGCCCGGAAGCATGACGTTTGTTCCGAGGTTTACTTGTTTGTAATTTGCGTTTTTCGTATACATGTCCGCGTTTTCATTTTCTTTGAAAACTTTTATGATTTTGCCTGTTTTGTTATCCACGACAACGGCTTTCGCTTTGTGGGGCTTGACGTTGTTTTGAACTTCTTTCAGGCTTTCCGTCATGGTGTAAATCGTGCCGCCGCTGAATACCGTGTAATTTTGCGTATTGGCATAGGCTTGTCTCGGAAGCACCATGAAAGGTGACGCCAACATGGAACACAGGCTGTACACTAAGACTTTTTTCCCTAGGTTTGCCATAAAACCACTCCTATGAAAGGGGTTGTGAAAATAATCATTAATAATGAGCATTTTCAGGAACAATAGCGCGAACTATTGATATCTGCCTTCTTAAACATAATCATATGTTTATAATCTACCTCTAATATATATATATATATGTCAAGCGAAAAAGGCGGAATTACAGGAAGAGTATGAAAAGCGCCGCAAATCCCAAGAAGGGACCGAAAGGAATTTTGGTTGTATGAAGGTCGGTTTTGTATTTAAAATGAAGGAATATGCTGTAACAGAGGGCGGAACCTGAAGCAATCATGAAAAAGAGGGGAATTTCGCGCGGCAGCAGGAACAGCCCTAGGAAAAGGACGAATTTCACATCGCCGAGGCCTAAGGCGTCAAGTTTTCTTATATGAAGAAAATAGGCATGGCAGAGATAAAGCACGGCAAAACAGATAAAGGAAGATAGGATGTTTTCCGGTGAAACAAAGGTCAGCCAATACCCTAAAGGCATAAAAAGAAGAAAGGAATAAACCGTAAGAAGATCGGGAATGATAAGCAGGCGGCAGTCGATAATGCCTGCAATCAAAATGATGTGCACGGCGAAACAATAAAAAGCAAATTCCGGAGTAAGCCCGAATTTCAGATAGGTTAAAAGGCTTGCCGTTCCGAAAAGAAATTCCGTAAAGGGATAAAAAAAAGAGATTTTGCCGCGGCAAAAGGAGCAATGTCCTTTTTGCATAAGAAAACTGATAATCGGTATCAGCTGATACCATTTCAAAGTCCCGCAGCAGGCGGGGCACTTCGACCTTTTGGTGAAAATCGGCGATTTTGCACAAAACCGCGCAATGCAGCAGGCGTAAAAACTGCCTGAGGCAAGCCCGGCTGCGAATATGAGAAAATAGAAAATCATATTTGTTTTCTTATTTGAAATATTGTTGTTTTCCGCATTTTGCTATTTATTACCATATATTGGCGTGATAAGATTAAAAAAATGTAATGCATGCATTAATGCCCGCATGGCAGGCGTTTATTTCTTGTCCGCCTTATTGCTGATTTTTCGTTTTCATTTTTTGTCGGCTTGCTTAGAGGGGGCAAAAGAATTTGTCCTTTTTGGCGGGCGGGATTGAAGAGCGGGCGCTGTTTGGTAAAATCAGCGTTCGAGCCAGTCCGCCAAAAGTTCTTGATATTCTTCGTCGGAAAAGGTTTTGGTGTCGTACATGCCTTTCAGCTGGCGCTGTCTGCTCGCCTCGCCGAGCAAAAGGGCTGCGGCGACGGAAACATTGAAGCTTTGTATCATGCCGAACATGGGAATGTAAATTTCACCGTCCACGAGGGGAAAAAGTTCTTTGGAAACGCCGGAATGTTCGTTGCCCATGATGATTGCGGTAGGCATGGTCAAATCATATTCGCGCAGGGGCTTCGCCGTCGGCGTGCAGTTTGTCGCAAGGATTTGATAGCCCTTATTTTTCAGTTCGCCGATAAGGCTTTCTTTACTGCCGTGCCTTACCGTGTCAACCCATTTTCTTGCGGAAGCGGACGTTTTTTCGCTCAAATGCGGAAAAGGCGTGTCCGTATAATATAAATGCACCTTGTGCACGCCGAAGGCGTCACAGCTTCGGTAAATGGCGGAAACATTGTGCGGGTCGTGGATATTGTCAAGCACAAGGGTTAAATCTTTTTGCCTTTGGCTTAATACTTTTTCGATTTTCGCTCTTCTTCTGTCTGTCATCGCACGCATAACATATCCTTTTCATTGGAAAAATTTTTCGCAGTTTAGCCGTGTTTTTTGTTTCTGTCAAATTCTGTCAAATGTGTTTTTGGATATTTTATGCGCTCATGTCCATAATTGGCAGACTGTTCATTATTTATAATTTACTTCTTTTTGATGTTTTATTGCCAGTATGTGAAGAGTATTGTCTCCCATTTGACAAAGCATTACATAACCTGTTTCCCCAAAGGGGATAAGCAATTCTCTGTGCTCCGGCTCCAAATCAAGAGAAGGCCTGCCTGCATTAGGAAAATTTTCCAGCAACAGGGCTTTTTCTCGGATAATTTTTAATGCTGTCCTTGCGGCATCCTTATTCTTTTCAGATAAAAATAAATATAATTGTTCAAGATTTTCAAGCGCATGAGGCGTCCAATAAACTATATATGGCATTTAGGCATTGGCTCCTCTTTTCCCTGAACAATTGTATCTATCCATTCAAGAACTTCCTGATTGGTCAAATGCAAGCCTGTTTGCTGAAATTCCTCCCACGCTTTAATTCCTTCCTGCCGCCACGCTTCTCTTTTTTCTTCACGGCTGACATGATTTTCCAATGCCGATAACATGAACGCATGGGAAGATTGATTGCGGACAGCGGCTAATTTTTGGATTCTTTCACGTAATTCACAAGGTATTTTTATACTGGTATTGACAATTGATTGTGACTGCATAAATATTCTCCGTTTTGAAACAGCATATACTACTTTTTACTACCATGCAAGTTAATAAACTTTTATAGTGAAATAATCATTGTTTTTTGGAATAAGCTGTTATGTTATCAGTAATAACGGCAATGAGCTTGACAAGGTAACGGCGTTTTCGGGAAAAGGATGGTTTTTTTGCAGTGTGTTAAAATCGTATCATAAGGATAATTGTATTGCGCGATTGTTTTTTTATCATCCTGCCCACAAAAAAAGCCCCTCGGATGAGGGGCTTCATATTTGCTGTCTTACGCGACAAATTCAAAATTAGAATTTGTAAACGAAAGTAAGAGCTGAACGGAAGATGTCGTCTTGTTCTTCAGCAAGAGGAGCAAGGTTGGATTGATCGAAGAATACATAACCGAGCTGCAAGGTAGCGGAAAGGTTTTTGTAGATTTGGTAGGTGGTATCGAAGTCGATTTCGATAGCGCTGTCATCTTCTGTCAATTCAATGCTGTCACCAAATCCTGGGTTATAAGCATTTGGTTGGTTTTCGTTTGTGCCTTCGATGTACAATACGCGTGCGGTGTGGCTCAAGTTTTCAAGGAATGAGAAACCTGCGTATTCAGCAATAACACCCCAGGTACCGAATGGGCTGTCTGAACCCATAACGTTGGTGTAAGGATCTGAACCAACGATGTTGCCGTCAAACAAAACGGAAGAAGCAGAGAAGCCGCCGTCAAGAACAACAAAGCCGTTGTCATTGTTTTCCCTGTCGTTACCGGTTGAGTACCAGCCGCCGAGGCTTGCAACACCGTTGCTCAATTTGTAAGAAGCTTTAGCTGCTACATAGAAAGCGTCGTAGCTGTCTTCTGCGAGAGGAGCCATGTTGTGGTATTTGATGTTGTTGTACAATGCGTCAACAGCGAATACGAACGGGTCGAACATGTTAAGTTCGGCGGAAGCACCGATGATGTAGAGATCTGCGTCAGCATTCACACCATCAATGTTAAAATGTTGGGTAATACCGGATTTTGCACCGTGTTGTTTATGTGCATAAACAGCCCATGGAGCTACTTTGAAGCCGTCATAAGCGAATTCAGCGTTAA
>ERZ778496.1971-NODE-1971-length-13105-cov-3.927893_pt1 | contig 13105 bp, 12 predicted proteins | sample MGYA00433099_ERZ778496 | MGnify/ENA primary metagenome ERZ778496 (study PRJEB29527, sample SAMN07138962) | mouse gut metagenome | material: feces | host: mouse | place: China:Nanjing | collected 2016-01-25 ... | reverse complement strand
ATTATACCATATCCCTATCCAACAATAAAACAGGATCTCTTTTTTAAACTCATAATATATTTTTAAACAACGGCAACTTTTTTAACAGCCACGTCACAGTTCCTCCCAAAAACATACTGACCGCGCACCAGCCGAAGGAGGCGAAAAGGGACGGCATAAACCGCTCTGCAAAGGCTTCGTAATTCTCATACAAAACCAATTTAAAATAGTGGTCCAACAGATAAATGCCGAAGGTGAGCGAACCCATAAAACAGACCGCCTCCGCCGTTTTTCCGGATGACAATGCCGGTATTTTGACAGACGCCGCATATTTGACAGCCAGAAATACCGCGATGGCGAGCACATAGTCGAACAGGGAAATAAAGGTCTCATCCGCCGCCCCATCCAAATACACACAAAGACAGGACAGGCAGATTGCCACAGCAGCCGCCGCACAAAGCCCAGCCCATTTTCTTTTGGAGACCGCCCGTATCTCTATTTTACGGTCGATATAATAGCCTGTAAGGGGATAGAAAAACGCCGCCGTCGTGGCGAGCGGCACAGAAAATTCCCCCGCCAGAGAAAGACTTTCGCACCCTGCCAGACGTAGGAAAAGATTGCAGATGGGAAACATCGACCAGATTATTAAATGCAGTGCAAACAGCGTGTAAAAATCGCTCCGGATCATCTGTCCTGCTATTTTCTGCATCAGAGGCAATAATAAAAGGAAACCAAGATAGGCATAGAGATACCAGTAGGCGCCCGTCTCATCCAGACTCCTTTCAAATACCCCGTAAAGGAAACGCTTCACCGTAAATTCGTAGTCCCTGCCCTGCGCGAGCGCGTACAGCCGGCACTCCGTGTAAATGCCCAGAGAAAAAAGCAGGATAACCAGACAAATCCTGCTGACCCGCTTTTTTAAAACCGTGAAAATATCCTCTCGCTTTCCCAAGAGCAGCGCGCCGGAAACCATGAAAAACAGCGGCACATTGATTTTGGTAATCACAGAAAGAACCATGTAAAACAACTGCTTTGCGCCGGACGCGTTCTGAAACAGCACATAGCCTTTCAGGTGATTAAATATAACAAAAAAACAGGCAGTCAGACGTATCCATTCGTAATATACGCGCTTCTCTTTTCCCTTCCCGGATAAAGATATCTCTGTGTATTTCATGCTTTTCCCTCTCCCATGATGGTATTATAGGGAAAATTTTGTCGATTTTGGTCTACCGACGGTAGACACTTCCTCCACAGTTGTCACGCTAACCATAAACAGATATAATAGGATTTACAGGAAATACACAGGAAGGACTTCGATGCAGAATGGATGAAAAGTCAACGGATGAACTACGGCATGAAATCAGAACCGCAACGGATATGGAAGACTATCTGGAGAAAAACAGAACACATATGCTGAAAGAAAGTCTGGCAGATCATCTGCACATGCTGCTGGCGCAAAAGAACCTCCGGCGTGCGGACGTGATCCGGGGTTCTCTGCTTGGGCGCGCCTATGTCTATCGGATTTTTGCGGGCGATAAAATTCCCTCCCGTGACAAGCTGATCGCCCTTTCTTTCGGGCTGAGACTGTCCGAGGAGGAAACACAAAAAATGCTGAAGCTTTCCGGCAATCGGGAATTGTATGCCAGAGATGGGCGGGACGCGCTGATTCTGTTCGCCCTGATGAATCATATGACCATCATGGATGCCAACGAAATGCTTCTCGACCACGGATTTGCCGTATTGGACACCGCGAAGGAATCATAACGCAAGAAGCCGCTCAGGGATATTGTAACACTGCGTGGAAAACCATATCTTCATAAACAGGAATATGCAAATCGGGCGGCTGACCATCCTTTTCTGAAGTCCATCCCAGAAACTCCGCATAAGATATTTCCGCATCCGGCATTTTCGGCATCTTCTCTCCCGAAAAAACATACAGCGTATCATAAGGCGCATCTTCGATGAATAACTCAATTTCATGTATCGCAGTCTGCTCTATCCATGCCTTGTCCAGAAACGCTTTGCGTTCTAAAATATAGTCCGCCAAAAAAGCGACCTCCTCTTCACAGCTCTCCCATGTACTGTTTTCCGCATACTGTGCCGACCACCGAACCCTGTCCATAGCCGCGGACGCGGCGGTCATCTCCGCAAGCTGCGGAAGCGTCTGCAGCGCCACCGTCTCCAAATAGGGACTGATATCTTTCCGGTAGCAGGAAATAACCGCCTGTGATATCCACAGGGTCTTTCGGCACATCTTTTGCCTTTGTCGAATCCGTCCACGCAGTCTCATAGACGTTGAACTCTTCGTTGTTGTTCGTAAGTTCCGCCACCTTCTCCATATCCGTTATCGGAAGAGGATTTTTATGCACTTCCACCTTTTCCGTGACATAATAGTTTCCTGCATATTCCCCATTTAAATACAGATCCACAAAGACACCGTCCTTCGACTGCGCCAAGTCAAGCTGCCCTGCAAGCTTTCTGGAAAGCGCGTTCCTAAGAAGCGTCGTGTCCGACGCATTGGAAATGAAAATCCATTTTTTCGCGGCATCCATACCCAAAAGCGATACTGCATCCGTCAATTTAATCTGTTAAGGCTTTTTTTCAAAAGAAGTAAAAGAAGTGTTGCCCCTACTCTTGATATAGGCAAGCGGCATGCGGAGGCTGATGCTGCCGTCCGCTCCCAAAACGGAAATTTCCCCTGTTTCCTTTACGTTTTTATCCGCATGAATTTGTTCCGCGCTCCCGGACTTTGTATCAATAAAAACGGCTGGAATATTTTCCGAATACATCCACACGATAGAATCGGGCGCGGTCTCCTCCGGTATTTCCGGCTGCAAGTCCATCTCCCTGCAGGCGGAAGGAAGAAAGGCGTAGAACTGACCGCCTTGCTGCCACAGTGCAATCTCATGTCCCGCCACGCTGACATAACTTTTTCCCGTATTTGTCTCCGATACCGCACCTGCAGCCGTTTCCATCCTGTTTTCCAACTCGGACTCCGAATAGAGACCGACCGTATAGAGCAGAACCAGAAGATATTTCGGTTAATTCTAACCCAAATATCTTCCAGTTCTCTTTGAAAAGTAAAATAATATTAAATCACAAGCATCGCATCCCCAAAAGAGAAAAACCGATACCTCTCCTCCACCGCCTCCCGGTACGCCGCCAGCACGTTCTCTCTGCCCGCAAGCGCAGAAACAAGCATTACCAGCGTGGATTCCGGCAGATGAAAATTCGTGATCAGGCAGTCCAGCGCCTTAAACCGATACCCCGGGTAAATAAAGATCTCCGTATCTCCGCACCCCGGCTGCACCCGACCGTTTTCGTCCGCCGCACTCTCCACCGTGCGGCAGCTTGTCGTCCCCACGCAGATCACGCGCCCGCCGCTCTCCTTCGTGCGGTTGATCAGCTCCGCCGTCTCGGGCGTCACCTCATAATGCTCGGAATGCATGTGGTGCTCCAAAATGTTGTCCGCTTTCACGGGACGGAAGGTGCCCAGCCCCACATGGAGGGTCACATAGGCAATATTTACGCCCATTTCCTCTATCTGCGCAAGCAGTTCTTCGGTAAAGTGAAGCCCCGCCGTTGGCGCCGCCGCAGAGCCCTCATATTTCGCGTACACGGTCTGGTAGCGGTTTTTGTCCTGCAATTTATGGGTGATATAAGGCGGCAGCGGCATTTCCCCAAGACGGTCAAGCACCTCCTCAAAAATCCCCTCATAGTCAAAGCGGATCAGGCGGTTGCCCTCCTCCTCCACGTCCAGCACTTCCGCCCGCAGACACCCGTCCCCAAAGACAATCTTTGCGCCGAGTCTCGCCTTTTTCCCAGGCTTTACAAGGGTTTCCCAAACGTCGTTGTCCCGCCGCTTTAACAGCAGCACCTCGATTGCCGCACCCGTATCCTCCTTCACGCCCATCAGCCTTGCCGGAATGACCTTGGTATTATTTAAAACCAGACAGTCTCCCGATCTTACATAATTCATGATTTCTTTAAACGTATGATGTTCCACCGCTCCCGTCTTTCGGTTCAGCACAAGGAGTCTGGACGCGGAGCGATCCTCCAAAGGATCCTGGGCAATCAGTTCCTGCGGTAAATCAAAGTAAAAATCCGATTTTTTTAATTCTGACATTTCGTCTCCATTCCGAGGCATTTTCTAGTGATGAACGCGAAGAGAATCCATAAGTTTTCCAACGGAATACTCTGATTCTCCTCTGCGATCATTTATACTTGAGAAAAGAGCGCAAAAGCTCTCACTCTGCCATGCGCTCCCATCCTTACATACTTCATTACACATACACATCTTTGACTGACCAAGTCAGCTTTCCACTCTAACCGCCTTGATTCCTCTTCACGGAATCTCAAACCGGTGCGGAGAATGCCGCTTTTCAGGCATTCTCCTGCGTGAGACTTAGTGCTTCTCCACGAAACAGCCTCTGCTGTGAGTGGTTAGAAGTACTTCTCACGCTAATATAGGCATGCATTTTCCAGAAAAGCCACATACCCGCGCTTCGTCTCGTACACGTCCGCCTTACTTGTTGCCTCCCAGGGCGCGTGCATGTTTAATACCGCCACGCCGCTGTCGATCACGTTCATGCCGTAGAGCGCAAGGATATAGGCGATCGTGCCGCCGCCGCCAAGATCCACCTTGCCAAGCTCCGCTGTCTGGAAATTCACCTTCTCCTTCTCAAAGATCGCACGGATGTGACCGAGATACTCCGCGTTGGCATCGTTGGAGCCGGACTTGCCGCCCCTGCCCGTAAACTTGTTAAACACCATGCCGCCGCCAAGGTAAGCCACGTTCTTCTTGTCAAAGCTGGACGCATATGCCGGATCATATGCGCTGCTCACGTCGGAGGAAAGCATACAGGAGCGTGCAAGGCATCTGCGCAGGCCAAGCTCACTGTACTCACCGAGAAGGTTCATCACCTCCGCCACCGCGTTCTCAAAGAATTTGGACTGCATACCGGTCGCGCCTACGCTGCCGATCTCCTCTTTATCCACAAGAATACAGCATGCCGTTCTTTCGGTCTGCCCGATCTCCAGCATCGCTTTCAGGGAAGAGAACGCGCACACGCGGTCATCCTGTCCGTAGGAAAGAATCATGCTGCGGTCAAAACCTGCCTCCCTCGCCTTCCCGGCGGGCACCACTTCAAGCTCGGCGGAGATAAAGTCCTCCTCCTCAAAATCGTAATCTCTCTTTAAAATTTCAAGGATTCCCTTCTTCACAGCGTCCTTCGGCGCGCTGTCCTCCTCGTCATCCTTCTTTTTCTTCTTATCGATCACAAGAGGCTTATTGCCAATGATGATATCCAACGCCTCGCCCTCGATCACCTTGTTTGCCTTTTTCTCAAGCTGCTCGCTCGCCAGATGGATCAAAAGGTCGGACACGAAGAAAACGGGATCGTCCTCGTTCTCGCCCACGTTGACCTCCACGGTGCTGCCGTCCTTCTTCACCACCACGCCGTGAATGGAAAGGGGAATCGTCACCCATTGGTACTTTTTCACGCCGCCGTAATAATGGGTGTCCAGATAGGCGAAACCGCCGTCCTCATAGAGAGGATTCTGCTTCACGTCCAGACGGGGAGAGTCGATGTGCGCCCCGAGAATATTGATGCCGTCCTCCATCTTCTCCTTGCCGATCTGAAACATCACAATGGATTTATTCATCCATACGGAATACACCTTGTCCCCGGCTTTCAGCTTTTTGCCGTCCTTCACCAGCGCCTCCAGTTCTTGATATCCCGCCTCATCCAGCGTATTTACGATCTGGTCGATGCACTCCCGCTCGGTCTTTCCTCGGTCCAGAAAGTCCATATACTCTCTGGCAAAAGCATCCACTTCCCCTAGCTGTTTCTCATCATAAGTTTCCCATGTGTTTTTCTGTTCCAAATTTACCACTCCTCTCTTTTCTAATCTTTTGGCACTTTTCATGTGTTCTTATCATACTTCATCCAATGCTTATCATCTTCCCCTACCGCTGCTCCATTCTGTCCTCTTCCGTAATCTCCCTAACAACCCTGCACGGATTGCCTACGGCAAGACTGTGCGGCGGAATGCTTTTTGTTACGACACTGCCCGCTCCGATAACACTTCCTTCGCCAATTGTTACACCACCGCAAACAACTATGTTGGCGGCGAGCCAACAATCATTTTCAATGGTAACAGGTTTTGCGTATTCAAGATTATAAATGCTGCCATCCTCACGTAACCTGCAGTTCCGCTCTTCTGGGAGCATTGGATGCATAGGCGTTGCAATGGTAACATTGGGGCCAATCATTACATTATCCCCAATATGGACAGGGCACACATCCAGACAGGTAAAATGAAAGTTTGCTCCGCTGTATTTTCCAAAGTACGTATTACAGCCATAGTCAAAATAAACAGGCGCTTGCAAGTCAGGCATTTCCAGGGTATTGGGGAGCAGCTCTTTAAGGATTTTATATCGTTTTTCCCTCTCGTCCTCGTCAGTCATATTATAACGTCTTGCCAGTTTACGTGCTTTCAAGCGCAATTGATCCAGTTCGGGATCAGACGGGTCATAAAGCTGTCCTGTAAGCATTTTTTTCTTTTTCAGTCATTTTTTTGCCATTTCTCCATATGCCATATTTTAACTTCTCAATTCTATCCCCATGCCTTTCAAACCGTTGAGAATTTTCTTCATGGCGCTGGTCACATCCGCCTCCTCAAGCGTCCTGTCTTTGGCACGGAAGGTAATGGAGTAAGCCATGGACTTGAAGCCCTCTTTAATCTGATCGCCCTCATAAATATCAAAGAGCTGGTAATCTTCCAGAATCTTTCCGCCGCGCTGGGCAATGACAGCCTCGATCTGACCCGCCATCACGGTCTTCGGCACCACCATGCTGATATCGCGCAGAACTGCCGGGTACTTCGCGATCCCCTCATACTTGCGGTCAAAGGTAGCATAAGGCAGAATCGACGGAATGTCAAGCACTGCCACATAAGCCCTTGTCTTCAAATCATAGTTGTCGCAAACCTCCGGGTGCACCTCGCCGAGATACCCCACAAGCGTCCCCTCGTATTCGATATTAGCCTGTCTGCCCGGATGCAGATAGTTTCTGCCCGCCTGCGGGTCATAGACCGCCTTTTTATGCATGCCGACACTCTCAAAGAACTCTTCCACCACGCCCTTCATGTCGAAGAAATCACAATCCCCATACATGCCGAGGGTAAACTGCATCCGCTCCTCGGGCAGTTCCGTGAGCGGCAGAGCCTTGGGCAGATAAATATTGCCGAGCTCGTAGAGCCGCACATCCTTGTTGCGCCTGTTGTAGTTTGTTGCAAGGCTGGTCAGCATCCCGTGCAAAGGAACCGTCCGCATAATCGAAAAATCTTCTCCCAAAGGATTTGCAATCGTGATCGCCTGCCTTGCCGGATCGTCCGCGGACAGCAATAATTTATCAAATACCTTCGGGCTTTCAAAGGAATAGCACATTCCCTGTGAAAAGCCACAGTATTCCGCAATATCTCTAGCCTTCTGCTCAATGCGCAGTTTGAAAGGGAGTTTTCCCGTAGTCGCCTCGCCGTTTGGCAGCGTGGTCGGAATCTTATCGTAGCCGTAAAACCTTGCCACTTCCTCCGCGATATCGCACTGGCGGAGGATATCCTGGCGGAAAGTCGGCACCGTAAGCGTCCGCTTCTCGGCATCATATTCCACTTCAATCATCTTGAAAATATTAAGCATTTCCTGTTCGGAGACGTCTGTACCGAGAAGGCTGTTATAACGCTCCGGCTCAAAGGGAAGAACCACCTTCTCCTTCATCTCGCCGTGCACATCCACCATGCCGCCGACCACCTCGCCGCAGCCAAGCTCCTCAATGAGCTGGCAGGCACGGTTGATCGCCGCCTCCGCATTGTAAGGATCAAGCCCCTTTTCAAACTTGCCCGACGCGTCCGTGCGCAGTCCGACGCGCTTTGCAGACTTGCGGATGTTCGCGCCGTTGAAAGTCGCCGCCTCAAAGAGCACGGTTTTCACGCTGTCCGTAATCATGGAATTTTCGCCGCCCATGATTCCGGCGATACCTACTTCTTTCTCCGCGTCGCAGATCATCAGCACGTCCGAATCCAGATTCCTGTCCTGTCCGTCCAGCGTGCGGAAAACGTCGCCGTCCTTCGCCCTGCGGACGATAATCTTATGCCCCGCGATGGTGTCTAGGTCAAAGGCGTGCATGGGCTGGCCGTACTCCTCCATCACATAGTTGGTAATGTCCACCAGATTGTTGATGGGGCGGATACCGCTTGCCGCAAGGCGTCTCTGCATCCACTTCGGCGAGGGCGCGATCTTAATGTTTTTGCACACTCTCGCGCAGTATCTCGGGCAGAGCTCCTGATCCTGCACCTCCACGGATACATAGTCCTCCACCTTCTCGTCGTTTCCCTTTGCTGTCACTGCCGGCAGCACAAAAGGCTTTCTGAACGTAGCCGCCGCCTCTCTGGCAATGCCGATCACACTATAACAGTCTACACGGTTTGAGGTCACTTCATACTCAAACACCGTATCCCTAAGTCCCAGTTCTTCCACCGCGTCCGCGCCAACCTGTACATCATCCCCGAAAATATAGATGCCCATTTCCGGTGCCTCCGGGTAAAAATTCCTGTCGGAGCCAAGCTCCTCGATGGAGCACATCATACCGTTTGAGGGTACGCCGCGCAGCTTTCCCGCCTTAATCGAGATACCGTCCTCCGGCAACGGCCCGCCGTCGTGCCCTCCGGCAACCTTGCCGCCGTCCAACACCACAGGAACCTTGTCACCCTCCTTCACGTTAGGCGCGCCGGTGACGATCTGAATTTCCTCGCCGCCGATGTCCACCTGACAGACGATCAGCTTATCCGCGTCGGGATGCTTCTCGATCTTCTTGATCTGTCCCACCACGATCTTCTCCAGATTTTTGTCCAGTCTGGCGTAGCCCTCCACCTTCGTCCCGGAGAGGGTCATCGCGTCCATATACTCCTGATCCGTGCACGTAAGTTCCGGCACATATGCTTTAATCCATGACAATGCTGTATTCATGCTGTAAACCTTTCCCTTTCTTTTCTAAAAGTCTATGCTGATTGCGAAACTCTTCACAGCGTTATAAACTGGGTATATTTTGAAGAATTTTGATAACCATGCAAGCAATTCACAATCGTGTAATTTTACAAACCACTTATTTCAAAATATGATAAACACTCGGAATAATATTTAATCGTATGTGTATCCCGGTTTTTTATATAGCAAATCCTGATCGGCAGCCATATCTTTATCCCAGACCTTCTCTTTCCAGTCCTCCTGCGCAACATCTTCAATCGCGACAGAGACACTGGAAATATCGCATCCAAGTATTTCAGAAATGTCTTCCGCAATTCTTTCTGCACATCTTCTTTTCTGCTCCTCTGTCCTGCCGGAAAAACATTTGATTTTTACATGTGGCATATTTATTTCCTTTCACAATTACTTCCCTGTCAAAACAGTTTAAGGAAATGTCGCACATCAAACATATCCATTATGTCAGCCTTTATCCATTAAAACTGCTTCAGGAAACGGATATCGTTTTCATACAACAGTCTCATATCATCAATTTCATATTTCAGCAATGCGATACGCTCCAGTCCTACGCCGAAAGCAAATCCCGTGTATTCCTCCGGGGCGATGCCGCTCATCTCCAGCACATGGGGGTGCACCATGCCACAGCCGAGAATCTCAATCCAGCCCTCGCCCTTGCAGAACCGGCAGCCCTTGCCGCCGCACTTAAAACAGGATACGTCCATCTCCGCGCTGGGTTCTGTGAACGGGAAATGATGCGGTCTGAATTTCACCCTTGTGTTCTCACCGAACAGCTCCCTCGCAAATTCGGCAAGCGTCCCCTTCAAGTCCGCAAAGGTGATATGCTTATCGATCACCAGCCCCTCGATCTGATGGAAGGAAGGGGAGTGGGTCGCGTCCACCTCGTCCGAACGGAATACCCGCCCCGGCGCGATCATGCGAATAGGCAGTTTCCCTTTCTCCATCTCATGCACCTGCGTGGAGGACGTCTGCGTCCGCAGCAGGATATCCCCGGTAATATAAAAGGTGTCCTGCTCATCCTTTGCCGGATGATCCGCAGGAATATTGAGCGCCTCAAAGTTATAATAATCTTTTTCCACATCGGGGCCTTCCACTACCTCATAGCCCATACCGATGAAGATTCTCTCCACCTCTTCCAATGCGATGGTATTGGGATGGCGGTGCCCCATCTTATTCTTTTTGGAAGGCAGGGTCACGTCGATGACCTCCGTCTTTAACTTCGCTTCCCTGACGGCTCTCTCCATCTTTTTGACTGAAAGCTCAAGCACCTTCTCAATCTCCGCTCTCGTCTCATTGACAAGCTGTCCCACCTTCGGGCGATCCTCCGGCGCAACATCCTTCATGCTCTTTAACACCGCCGTCAGCTCACCTTTTTTTCCAAGGTAATTGACTTTCACTTCGTTCAGTTTTTCCAAGGCATCGCTTGCCTCGATCTGGCGCAATGCCTCGGCTTTAATCTGTTCCAATTTTTCTTTCATACCTCTTTCTCCTTTTTTGTGGATTTCTTATATTTGAATACAAAGATCATTTCTTCACTGTGATTGCCTTGCAAACATTATATAAGCAAACTGTAAGTTCTTTCAGAGCGAACCCTCCATCGTTTTCATCATTTCACAAAAACCATTTTTCTCATAAAACCTGATTCCATCCGCATTTTGCGGAAAAACCTGCATTCTGATAAAATCTGCGCCTTTTCTTTTCCCATATTCCCTACTTGCTTCAAGCAGAAGCGTTCCCACGCCTTTTCCCCTCTCCGCCTCTAAGACATCTAAATCCTGAATGTAAACCGCAGTTTGCGGTTTCAGACACGCGATCTCTTTCTGCTGCAATATCATAACATGCGAAAATCCGATCACCCTTCCGTCCACATCCGCCACAAGAATCTCCTGCTCCTCGTTCTCAAATATGAACCGAAAAAAGTCATCACTCCGAACTCCCATTGTAAAATGCTCCGGCTGATACCTTACGGCATCTGTCTCCAACTCTGCATATAAATGTCTCAGTTGTTTCACATCCTCCATGTTTGCCGTTCTGATCTGCATATCCTTACCCTTTTCTGACTCTGCTTATGCGCACAAAAAACGCCCCACGTGCAACGCACATGGGACGAATAAACTCCGCGGTACCACCCAGTTTCCCGTTTTCGGTTTCTGCCTTTTACACAGACCGACAAACGAACGCTTCCTTTGGCGTAACGTGCCTGTACGTTCCGAACTAATACGACCAACCCGCAAAAACAGTCAATCGATTCATACGGAAAGCTCCGGTGGGAAATTTCGGATCATTTCTGTACCGAAGGGAACTTACAGCCGATGATTCCCTCTCTCTGGCGGAAAAAATTTCCTACTGACACCTTCTCAGCTTTTGCAATGATTCTGTTTTTTCATTTTGCCCAGACAATTATGTCCGCAACAAATCTATCTGCTATTTTAGTGGCTTTCCTTTGACTTGTCAAGCCACCCGAAGAGAAATTTATAAACCGGTCCGAAATACCTGTTGATATGGGCCCCGATCATCAAGATATACATCAGCATGTAAAACCAGAGCATCAAAATGACCACCGTAGTCAAGCTCCCGTAAGTGCCGAAATCATTGTAGTGATCCACATATATGGAAAAGGCAAAGGAGGCGATACTCCACAAAACCGCCGCAAAAGCCGCCCCCGGGATCTGCGCCTTAAAACGAAGCTTGCAGCTCGGTACAAAGGCATAGATCATGGCAAAAATCAAAGTCAGAACCGCCCACGAAACGAGAAAGCGAAAACGCATAATCACATGCACCACCAGATGAAGCGGTGGGATATCCCTGAGAAGAATATCCACAATCACATTGCCGAACACCATCACGAAAAGCGCCACCAGCGTAGCCGCCAGAATGATCACCGTATAAAAGCAGGCGATGGCGCGCAGCACAAAATAATTACGCTTCTCCTCCACATCGTTGACCGCGTTCAGCCCGTGGATCAGTGCCAGCATTGCCTTTGCCGCCGACCAGATCGTTACCAGCGCAAACACTGTAATCGTCCCCGCCGATCTGGCATAGACGTCCGACACGATACGTATCACCATGCCGTCCACCGCATCCGGCGTAAACTGTGTGATGGCATTGATTAAATCTACCTCCGTCAGCCTCGTGTACGGCAAAATCGCGCACAGCGCCATCAGAAGCGGAATCATGGACAGAAAGAGGAAAAACGCCGTGCTTGCCGCGAAGGCGCTGATATTCTTTTTCGTCATCTGCCAGTTAAAGTCCCGCAGGATTAAAAAAAGTCTGTAAATCGTTCTCATCATACTCCCCGGTTGCTTTCTGTCATGTTCTGTGTATTCCGCTTAAAGCTGTAACTAAGCTGAAATAAAACTATCCCCGTTCTACTGCTCTCTCAGTTCTTCGGCGTCCGTCACCTCACAGCCGGGATAAAACATCGAGAGGATCTGCCCATAGTCAGCCCCCTGCGCTCCCATCGCCTTCGCCCCGTTCTGGGACATGCCGACGCCGTGTCCGTAGCCGCCGCCAGTCAACGTATATCCTACCACATTTTCCCCGTCTTTTCCAGTCCCGCCGACGGTATCCAGCACAAAAAAGCCGCTGGGAAGAAGTGTTTTCGGCACGGTTTCACTCCCGTCCTGTTTCCTGACAGTGCTATTTGCGTCGCACAGGACATAGCGGATATTGTATTCGGAAAGCACTTTATACGTCGCTTTTTCCGTCTCAATGTTCAACTCCTGCGCAATCCCGCCCGCGCCCCTTTTTGCGATCTCTATCCTCCTTATTTTCCCCGGTTTCCCAATCGGCTCCGACACATAATAATCCCCTTCCGCCTTCGTCAGTACAAAAGTCGGCGCGCTTGCATACCGTTCCTTCAAACGGGCAAACAGACCTTTTTCATCCAACTCTTCCACATGGTAACTCCACCGATACCAAGGTTCATCCTTCTCAAAGTCCGTATCGTGTACCGCGGTAATAAACTGTCGGAAAGCCTCCTCGTCCCGTAAATCTTCCGCGTCAAAGTTCTCAACCGCACCAGATGCCGCTGCCAGCGCCCCCTCGTCATTCGACTGCTGATTTCCT
>ERZ778496.1966-NODE-1966-length-13108-cov-4.844787_pt1 | contig 13108 bp, 11 predicted proteins | sample MGYA00433099_ERZ778496 | MGnify/ENA primary metagenome ERZ778496 (study PRJEB29527, sample SAMN07138962) | mouse gut metagenome | material: feces | host: mouse | place: China:Nanjing | collected 2016-01-25 ... | reverse complement strand
GACCAAATTTATTTAATTTTTAACTAGCTCCCATTTTTATGGGACACTAGTGATATTGAACAGTGAATCGGCCGCAACAGTAGCATCCTCGTAATTCAAGTCGCCATAAGCGGAAGCCACTATTTCGAGTCCGGCACGGGCCGCCTCGGTGACAAAACCCTCGTGACGGCCGGTGGCCGGTGACGAATCATGACGGCCGCGTATCTCTATCACCCTCCCGCCTTTGCCCGTGAGGCTGGCGGCATATTGAGCTGCCGAGCGGCCTATCGCTTCATTGTCGACGCCTATCGATGCCGTGTAATAGTCACCGTTGATGTCGCGGTCAAAGATTATGACCGGCATGCCCGACTCATACACCTCTTTTATTACAGGCGTGATGGCCTCGGCTTCGTTAGGCGCAGCGATTATGATGTCAAAACCGTTGTCCTTGAAATAACGGATGTCGGCAATCTGCTTTTCGTTGCTGTCATCGGCCGAACGTATCTCCACCTCGGCCTCGGGATGAAACATAATTTCACGATATATCTCATCGTTCATCTTATTGCGCCAGTCATCACGGCTGCATTGCGACACTCCTATGCGATAATGCTTCTGCTCACGACAACCACTGAATGTGAGCACAAGCGACAATAACAATACTAAACGTATTACTATCCGTTTCATTTGGCTATCAGTTTTTACTTTGGCTTCACAAAGATAATAATTAATATTATGAATAACAGTGTATTTGATATAAAAAATCGCGCATTGCGACATTTGTCATAGTGTTTGCACCGTTTATTATAGCCACCGCATCATTATATATCGTAGATTTGCAATGTCAAAAAAATTACCGATAATTAATACCATCTGACAATGAAAATATCAATCCCCAAGACAATGGCCACACTGGCACTACCATTGGCTATGAGCGCATCGATAACCGCTGCCGCGACCGACGGAGGTATCAAAGTCGAGCATCTCGGCACCAATAATACACTTGTGAGAGTGGAAGGTGACGGACGCTACCTAATGCTGCCCGTTCAGGAATCCAATGATGATGCCACCATCAACGTTCTCGTTGACGGACGCCTCGACCGTACCATTAACGTACGACTTGCCAAAGCCAAGACCGACTACTCCGTGCCCTTTGACCTCTCACCCTACAAAGGCCACGACATTGTGCTCAATATCGTCACCTCTCAAAACCGCGCATCGGTGCGCGAGGCCAAGGAGGATGCCTGCTGGAGCAATATCACACTCACCGATACAATTGACACCACAAACCGCGAGAAATACCGGCCTGTCTATCACCACACTCCACTCTACGGATGGATGAACGATCCAAACGGCATGTTTTATAAAGACGGCGAGTGGCACCTCTGCTATCAGTGGAATCCCTATGGCTCCAAGTGGCAAAATCTCTCCTGGGGACACTCCGTTAGCCGCGACCTCATCAACTGGGAGCATCGTCCCGACGCCGTACTCGCCCCCGACGGGCTCGGCATGATATTCAGCGGCAGTTCGGCCATTGACACCTCCGGAAGCGCGGGATTCGGCAAAGACGCCGTCATAGCCATGTATACTTCGGCGGCCGCAAGTCAGGTGCAAAGTCTAGCCTGGAGCCACGACAACGGCGAGACTTTCACAAAATATCCCGGCAATCCCGTACTCACCCTCGAAAGCGAGGCCCGCGACCCTAACATGTTCTGGGATGCCGAACGAAACATTTGGGTGCTCACACTCGCCCATGCGCTCGACCATGAGATGCTCATCTACACTTCGCCCGACATGAAGGAATGGACCCTACAGAGCCGCTTCGGCCGCGGTCTCGGCGCACAGGACGGTGTGTGGGAATGTCCCGACCTCTTCGAGCTGCCTGTCGACGGCTCAGACCGTAAAAAGTGGGTATTGCTGTGTAACATCAATCCCGGCGGTCCTTTCGGGGGAAGTGCGACACAATACTTCACAGGTGACTTTGACGGCAAGACATTTACGCCTGACACCGATGCCGAGGGCAATGTGCCCACCAAATGGCTCGACTATGGCAAAGACAACTATGCCACCGTCAGCTTCAGCGACGCCCCTGACTCGCGCCGCACAGTAATCGGCTGGATGAGCAACTGGCAGTATGCGGCCGAAGTGCCAACACGCCAGTTCAGAAGTGCCAACACTCTACCCCGTGAAATAGAACTCTTCACTGCCGATGATGGCCAGGTGTATGCCGCCTCGGTTCCATCACCCGAGACCGAAGCTCTGCGAGGCAAACTTACACAGAATGTCGGCCGAGCCGGAATCGGCAAGAAGCCCCGCTCCTATGCACTCCCATCGGCAAATGACGGCGTGTGTGAGATACTTCTCGACATTGAGGCGCCCAAAAGCAAAAACGTGACCATGACTCTTGGCAACAAGGAGGGCGAACACGTCACCATGATATATGACGTGGCAGCCAACACACTGTCATTCGACCGTCGCGAGAGCGGAATCACCGACTTCAGCCAGGATTTCCCGGCCGTGACCACAACCCCTGTATTCGGCCAAAACGGCCATCTGGAACTGCGCCTGTTTATTGACCGTTCTAGCATTGAAATTTTCGCCAACGGTGGTCGCGGAGTCATGACCAACCTCGTTTTTCCCACTGTCCCCTACTCCACTCTTTCGCTAAAATCAGACGGAGGCAATGCAAAAATCAAAAATCTGAAAATCTATTCAATCGGTATTTAAATTCTGATTAATTCTCAATAATGAGACCTCCGGCTATGGCCCTCTCTCATAATTGTATAAACTCACAACCTTTTAAGCGCAGCTTAACTCTATGGAACAGACATTGACATATGGCCGCAAAGGCCTTGTGATGCAGATTGTCCCCGTGATGCTATGTTTCTTCGCCATGGGATTTGTCGACCTCGTCGGCACCGCATCCAACTACGTACAGAAAGACCTCGGACTCACCGACTCGCAGGCCAATCTCTTTCCCTCGCTCGTATTCTTCTGGTTTTTGATATTCTCCGTGCCCACCGGCATGCTCATGAACCGCATAGGTCGTAAAAAGACCGTACTTATCAGCCTTGTGGTCACAGCCGTGTCACTCATCATCCCGGTAGCTGGAGACAGCTATCTCACAATGCTCGCCGCATTCTCGCTGCTCGGCATCGGCAACGCCATTATGCAGACGTCGCTCAATCCGCTTGTGACAAACCTTATTAGCAGCGACAAGCTCGCCTCGACACTCACCTTCGGACAGTTTGTCAAGGCCATTGCATCGTTTCTCGCCCCAATACTCGCAGCATGGGGTGCCACTACCTATCTCCCGACCTTCGGGCTGGGCTGGCGTGTGCTCTTCGCCATCTATGCTATCATCAGCGTCCTCTCCATCTCACTGCTTGCCGCCACTCCCATCGAGGAGGAGCGTCCCGACAAAGCCTCGGGCGTAGGCCAGTGTCTCCGTCTGCTGGGACGCCCCTTCATCCTGCTCTGCTTCCTCGGCATTATGTGTCACGTAGGCATTGATGTCGGCACCAACACGACCGCTCCCAAAATCATTATGGAACGCCTCGGACTCCCCCTTGAGGAAGCCGGCTTCGCCACAAGCATCTACTTCATATTCCGCACCGCCGGATGTTTTCTCGGTGCATTCATCCTCCGCTCCATCTCGCCACGCCTTTTCTTCGGCCTTAGCGTATTGATGATGCTCGTGGCCATGGGCATGCTCTTTGTATGCCACTCGCTCACCGCTCTTTACATCGGCATCGGACTGATAGGCTTCGGCAACTCCAACGTGTTCTCGGTGATATTCTCCCAGGCACTCATGTCATCACAGTCAGAGAAAAACGAGGTGTCGGGTCTGATGATCATGGGCCTCTTCGGTGGTACGGTCTTCCCCCTCGCAATGGGTTTTGCCGCCGATGCCATAGGCCAGGCCGGAGCCGTGGCCGTGATGACCGTCGGAGTCATATATCTCATGTACTATACAATGAAAATCAAAACCATAAAATAATCCTTAAAATATCATGAATGATATAGTTATCGGCATGGGCGAAGCCCTGTGGGATGTACTCCCCGAAGGTAAAAAAATAGGTGGCGCACCGGCCAACTTCGCCTATCATGTGTCACAGTTTGGCCTCGATAGCTGCACCATCAGTGCTATCGGTGACGACCCACTCGGTGTCGAACTGCTTGAAAACTTCAACAGCAAGGGTGTAAAACACAGCATTGAGACTGTGCCCTATCCCACAGGTACCGTACAGGTCGAAATCGACCAGGCAGGTATCCCCCAGTATGACATCAAGGAAAACGTGGCATGGGACAATATCCCCTATACCGCCAAACTCGAATCGTTTGCCGAACGCACCAAGGCTGTATGTTTCGGATCACTGGCACAACGCAATGTGGTGTCACGCAACACCATCAACCGCTTTCTCGATGCCATCCCCGAGCAAAACAATCCTCTAATAGTCTTTGACGTGAATCTGCGTCAGGGTTTCTATAACAAGGAGATTCTTTGCAATTCCATGTCGCGCTGCAATATCCTTAAAATCAACGACGAGGAACTTGTGACAGTAAGCCGCATGTTTGGCTATCCAGGCATCGACCTTCAGGACAAATGCTGGATACTCCTTGGCAAATACAACCTCAAGATGCTCATACTTACCTGTGGCATCAACGGCAGCTATGTATTCACTCCAGGCAACGTGTCATTCCAGCCCACTCCAAAGGTGGAGGTAGCCGACACCGTAGGAGCCGGCGATTCGTTCACCGCTGCATTCATCGCCAGCATACTCAAAGGCAAACCCGTAAGCGAGGCCCATCAGAAAGCAGTCGAGACCTCGGCCTTCGTATGCACACAGCAGGGAGCCATGCCCACACTACCCACCTCATTGACAGAATCATAATCCGAATACATTATATAAAAGCGGAGGATACAAACAAGATTTGTGTTTGTATCCTCCGCTTTTATGAAATACATCTCACCAGCAAGCCCACCGTGTTAACCTTTATTAACTTTTAGCTTTATTAACTTTTAGTTTTTATACCTTATCTTTGCGACATCAATATTACCTTCAATCATAACCAATCACATCTACAATGTTAAGTCATTCGGAAAGAGAAACTATTTCACAGCTCATCAAGCGTGAGGTGGTGCCGGCCATGGGTTGTACCGAACCTGTAGCCGTGTCGCTGGCTGTGGCCAAAGCCACAGAACTCCTTGGACGCAGACCTTCGCACATCGAAGCCTGTCTGAGCGGAAATATCATCAAAAACGCAATGGGAGTCGGCATACCCGGCACCGGAATGATAGGTCTGCCAATAGCCATAGCCCTCGGCGCGCTAATCGGCAAGTCAGCTTACGGGCTGGAGGTAATGAAGGATGTATGTCCCGAAGCCGTGGAGAGCGGCCGCCAATATATCAACGAGGGACGCATAAACATCAGCCATATGCCTGATGCCCCCTCCATACTCCACATTGACATAACCGTCTCAGACGGCGACGACTCGGCACGTGCAGTAATTTCGTGCGAACATACCCGATTCATACGCCTCGAACGCAACGGTGAAATCATGCTTGACGAGCAGGTGTCGGGTGGAAACGATTCGAGCCATGATGATAAGGAGCTTAACCTCGCAACCGTATATGAATACGCCATCGAGTCACCTATAGAAGAACTCGAATTCATACTCGAGGCTCGTCGCCTCAATATGCATGCCGCGCAGACAGCTCTTGCGGGTGAGTATGGCCACTCACTCGGAGCGACAATACGCAAATATGGTCTGAAATATTATGGCGATACTCCCGTGGAACATATGATTTCCTACACCTCAGCCGCATGCGACGCCCGTATGGGAGGTGCGCCTATCGCCGTGATGTCCAACTCGGGCAGTGGCAATCAGGGTATTACAGCGACCATGCCGGTGGTAAGTTTTGCCCAGGATACAGGAGCTACCGAAGAGCAGACCATCCGAGCCCTTGTGCTTAGCCATCTCACGAGCATATACATCAAGCAGAGTCTTGGCCGCCTCTCCGCACTTTGCGGATGTGTGGTAGCATCGACCGGCGCGTCATCGGCTCTCGTATATCTCATGGGAGGAGGATTCAACGAGATATGCGCAGCCGTCAAAAACATGGTGGCCAACCTCACCGGCATGCTTTGCGACGGAGCCAAACCTTCGTGCGCCATGAAAATTTCGTCAGGCGTTTCGACAGCCATGATGTCGGCCATGCTTGCCATGAACGGCAAGTGTGTCACCGCATCCGAAGGCATCGTCAGCGATGATGTCGACGCCACAATCCACAATCTCACAAAGATCGGTCGCGAGGCCATGAACGAGACCGACCGTCTTGTGCTCCAGATTATGACAAGCAAGTAAATTGTAAATTAAGAATTTAAAATTCAATTAAGCCCCCGCATTGTAAAGTGTGCCGGGGCTTAATTCTTCAAGACCAACTGACCGCCGTCTATTTTTAATAGTATTTAACAATTCCAAATGCAAGATTTGGGCTTATTCTGAATTTAAGGGATAAAACGACTATTTATTTAAGCTAAAAATAATCTGAAATGAGAAAGACATTCATCCCTGCCACTATCGGCCTTTGCCTTGCCTCGATGGCATTCACATCATGTGACAACGATGACAATGACGCCGACTGGAGCACAGTTTATCCCAACGCACTCGTGACAGTCAAGACAAGTCCTGACAAAACACCCTATCTGCAGCTTGACGAAAAGACTACCCTGCTCCCGACCAATCTCAAGACAGGACTGTTTGACGGCAAGCAGGTGAGAGCCCTGGCCAATATCAGCATCACCGACCAGCCCGCCGGCGACTACTCCAAGGCCGCGTATGTCAACTGGATTGACAGCATCCGCACAAAGGCCACGATACCCTCTCTGCCCGACGGCAACAACACCACCTATGGCAACGACCCGGTCGATATCGTGAGAGACTGGGTGACCATCGTCGAAGACGGATATATCACTCTCCGCTTCCGTACCATCTGGGGCAACACCGCAATCCCCCATCACGTCAATCTTCTCACCGGCACCAACCCCGACAATCCATATGAGTTAGAACTGCGTCACGATGCCAAGGGCGACCTGGCCGGCGTGACAAGAGACGCACTCATAGCATTCTCGCTCGACGCACTCCCCGACACTCAGGGCGAGACGGTGAAGCTCAATCTGAAATGGACCTCATTCACCGGCCCCAAGTCAGTAGAGTTTGACTATTGCACCAACAAGTCTTCGGGCAAAATCTCATTCCCGGCCGAGAGAATAGTCACATCGGTGGAATAAAGCAGTCACACAGCCCGTCATCCCAATTAATGGCACATAACGGAGAATACAGCGAGCAACAACTCGTCAGACTCATAGGTCGGAAAGATATGCATGCCATGCGTGAGCTATATAATCGCCACGCAAGCTATCTGACTGCCGTATGCTCGCGTTATGTGCCAGATTCTTGTCTCAGGGATGTACTGCACGACAGCTTCATCAAGATATTCTCCTCCATTACGAGTTTTGATTACAGGGGTGACGGCTCTCTGCGCAGATGGATGACGCGAATCTCAGTCAATGAGTCTCTGCGCTATCTGCAAAAGAGCCGTGACCTCAATTTCATACAATATGCCGACGAGCTTCCTGACATAGCTGACGACAATGAGGACAACGAAGACATATCACTGCACGACATCCCGACCGATACCATACACCGCATGATACGCGACATGCCTACGGGTTACCGCACAGTGTTTAGCCTCTATGCCATCGAAGGCCTCGGCCACAAAGAAATAGCCGAAACTCTCGGCATAAGTATATCGACATCCGCCTCGCAGTATCACAGGGCAAAAAAGATGCTGGCGCAGATGATCAGTGAATATAACCTCCAAAGCAAATGACTATGAAAGACGACAAATGGACTTCAGAATTGCGCAGACGCATGGCCGACTATGAGACTACGGCTCCCGAAGGAGTCTGGGACAGCATAGAGTCGACTATGACGGGAGGCGCGGCACATGAACCCGCTCCGCGTCGGCGTTTCATCATGCCGTGGCGTTATGCAACTGCCGCAGCCGCCATGCTCCTTATCGTCTTCGTCTCGGGATGGTTATTGCTGTCAGATTCTACCGACACTACCGACATACCGACTCCGGCCTATTCATCATCCTCTTCATCCTATTCCGTACTCCCCTCCCCTGACATATCACACCCGTCCCGACCTGGTGTATCTGACTCTCGTCCAATGGCCCGAGCCAAGACTCAGCCGCCACATACCATAGTCTCACAAGAGTCCGTTCGCAATCTTCCTTCACCGGCCATGACATGTGACACCACCGCAGCCACAACACCCGCCGACAACAATCCGCAGCAACAATCCGCTCCGGCCACTCCTCCTCAGCGGCCCAATCAGCGACACACATCCTCCAGCCACACGCTTCTCGCCGTCACCACATCCTCCAAACGGGCGGGACGTCTCACTGCTTCTGCCGGCATATCCAACCGTCCCGGGGCCTCATCGTCAAGACACGGCTATAGCGGACTTATAGCCGGATACTCGGCAGTAGAGACTGCCCCTGACAAACTTCCTCAGGCCGATAATCCTCTATGCGAACTAATGCGCAATAATATGGGGAAAGAGATTCATACTGAAACCCGACATCACCAACCCGTCAAAGCCGGAGTCTCGATATGCTACAGCCTCACCGAACGACTTGCCCTGAAAAGCGGTGTGACATATGCCTATCTCACCTCCTCGACCTCTTCGGGCAGCGACAGTTACCGCTTCGAGACCGATCAGCGGCTTCATTACATCGGCATACCGATCGGACTTAATTACACCCTGCTACATAACCACAGGCTTTCACTCTATCTTTCGGCCGGAGCGAGCGTGGAGAAATGTGTGTCAGGACGTCTCGACACCGACTATATCAACAACGGTATTGTGACACAAAGCGACAGTGAACGCTTTCGTCCGCGCGAGCTGCAATGGTCAGCAACCGTCGGCGCAGGAGTCCAATATGCCATAACCCGCTCCATCGGCATTTATGCCGAACCCGGCATCAGCTATTATTTCGACAACGGCTCCCGCCATGAAACATTCTACACAGCCCGCCCTCTCAACTTCAATATCGAGGCCGGCATAAGACTTAATATAAAGTAAAAAAACGGCCTAAATTTTTAATTTCCCTTCTGCCACTATGTCTTCACCCTTTTGATAATCATAAAGAGTGAGCGATCTGAGCTGATAGTAATAATACCAGTACTCAAACAGCCGTTCGATATATTCACGGCGGGCCTCATCTTTTTTCACCTGCGAGTCATTGAGGTCAAGCACTGAGATTTTACCTATCATAAACGTCTTGACATTTGTGTCATAGCGTCTTTGGGCTACCTCATCGGCCTTGGCAGCAATTGCCACCTGTTCACGCTGGTTGTTAAACCGCTCTACAAGCACAAAAATATCCTGACGGAAATTCATACTCTCCTGCCTGAGCTGCCCCTCCACTACCTCGCGGTTGCTGCGGGCCACCTGCACCTTGCCGCTACGTTTGCCCCAGTCAAGCAGCGGAACTTTAAATCCGAGTTCCACCACCTGATTGTCCTTCAGTGGCGCATAGGCACCACGCAGCACATCCGACGCACCGGTGAGCCCCACCCGAGCGTAAAGCGCGATCTGGCGGCGGTCGCCGCGAGCTTTGGCAACCTCATAGTCGGCCTCAAGCTGACGGCGACGGACATTCTTGGCAAACTGATTATTGGCCAAAGCCTTGTCAAGAGCATCGGCATAAGGTATTGTGACATCCGGCACTTCGGCAGGAAGCATGGGTTCAATCTCCACATCACCGTCAATATCGAGAAACGAACGCAACTGAAACATCCGGCTCTTCATGTCACTGAGTCGTGAGGTACACGCCGAACGTGCGTCAAGCAGATTGAGCTCGAGTTGCAACAATTCATTCTCACTTATCTGGCCCATATCGCGCTTGGCGCGGGCTATCTCATAAAGCTTTTCAGAATTTTCGAGATTCTGCCGGGCTATATTCACCAGTTCCCTGCCTATAAGCAAATTGAAATAACAGCTTATTGCATTCATGGCCACAGTCTCTGTATCGGAGAGAAAGCGGGCCCGTGCCTCGGCATAGCGCACCGGTTCGATGCGACGGTTCCACTTGGTGTGGTTTGTGCCGAATATAGGCTGACTCAACGTCAAGGCCACAGGTATCGACATATAGCGTGATGAGCCGGTGCCGGATAGCTGACGCATATAGTCGAGCGACGTATCGAGCGATAGCGTACCACCTGTAGCCCATATGCTCTGAGTCACTGACACCGCTCCGTTGAGCTGCATGTAATTATTGCGCACAAAGGTATAGGAGCCATCACTCAGTTGATAGGGCGTATAACTCTTCTGATAAGACGGAAGCGTGGCGTCAAACGTCACCTCAGGGAGAAGATCAGCACGAAATGTACGGTATTCCCAATAGGAAGTACGCAGACGGTTAAGTGCAACCGTGGCATCGACACTATTGCTGCGGGCCCGTGAGATGGCCTCGTCAAGACTGATAGGAAGCACGTTCTGCGATTGTAGCGGGACAAGACCCACCACAATTACAAAACAAGCCAAAACAATAGTTCTCAATCGTATATGGATTTTAGATATTTTATAAAATGAAGCACACATTATCTACTCATCATGCAAGGCAACTGCCGGAGCAAGCCGCATGGCACGGCATGCTGGAATGGTGATGCCGGCTATGATCATCAGGGCAATCAGAGCATATGACATAAGAGCACACACAAGCAGATTGGCGACATCAAATGTCGGAGCATTGTGCGTAAGACTCTGATTCAGTTCAAAATGAGTCAGCAAAGCATCAATACCTATGGCCGGAATCGTGACTGCGGAAAGTATTATCAGACCCTCGCCTATCATACGACGAAAAATGTCTGACCGGGTAGCTCCATTGACCTTGCGGATGGCAATCTCGCTAACACGTTGCTGAGTACGGAACCAAAATGTGCCAAACAGTCCGAGAAACACATTAACAAGAAGAAAAGCCATACCACACACCATATAGACGACTGTCTGACGGTCAGAGCCTATCATTGACTCTCTGAGACTATCAAATGACTCTACCGAACCGATAAAAAGATTACCGACACGATAGTGACGCGAAGCGTCGTTCATAAGGTTACGTATAAAATCCTTATCCATATTATCACGTACTCGTACACAAAGCTCGTCAAGACGATAGTTGGCACTCTGGTCTGCTAAATCTATATTTAGCAGAATACCTTTGTCCATATCACCTTCCCGATTGTATTCCGATTGGCGCATAGGCTGTGTCACACCGATCACCTGCTCGGCCGACCAATCAGTGCGGATAGAGTCATGCACAATGTCAAAGGGATTGAGTCGGTCGCCAAACATATTGGAGGAGATGAACACTCCCGAGCCATCAAACATCTCAGCCAACTGTTCGGGAGACTCCCCCTTGGCTCCGCGTATCTTGAACACATTGAAAAAGTCGGGTGTGACATTACGCGTATACACAAACGAATTGGGATATATGGTGTCATATCGGAAATCCTGAGATGTATTGCTACTATTATACGGATGTGCCACGTTGCTGTAAGCGGCATACTCAATCTCTGGCCGACGACGCAAGCGATCGATTAGTTCGAGCCGATCCGCAACTCGTTCTTCCCAATCGCGCGGAGTATAATCAGGGCTATCTTTTTCTATCATTCCGACCTTTATCTTATAACAATGCTCTATGTCGAACCCCATAGGGAGATTGTATGTGATATATGTAACGTAGCAGTAGTCGACTGTAAACCATACGACCACACTGACTATCAGAAGCTCGAGTGCGAGCCATACGTTTGAACGCCAGTCATTGAGTGTCTGACTTATAAGTTTTCTATTCATATTTAGTTAAGCTGCGCTTAAAGGTTAGAAAGTTATCAGTTGAGGTTAGCTTTATAATCGTAACCATATTACGTATTATTTACGCAGACCGGCTATGGCTTCGACAATGTTGGCACGCGAAGCTCTCCATGCCGGAATGCCCGTACTTAGAAGATTAAGTATGAAGCAGAAAAGGAGTGCCCACATGAATGTGGACATGTGTATCAGTGAAGTGAAGCTGATTTTTGCCTGAGGTATTTCGACTGCCGCCATGTCGAACAGGAATAGGAAATTCTGCATGAAATATGCAAAGACAACGCTAAGAATCAACCCTATGATACCGGCAATGACAGTTACGACAAGATTTTCAGCAAGAATCATCATCATGGTCTCATAACGTGTACACCCGAAGGCCCGTCTCACTCCAATCTCCGACATGCGTCCACGTAGTCGGCTCTCAGTCATGCTGCTGAGATTGATGGCCGGAACAAGCAGGAGAATTGCAAATATGACTGCATGCAGGATATATATCGAATCCATGTCAGGCTCCTGTGTGGCAAATAAAGCGTATGCATCCTTTTCCTGATCATAGGGACGTCCAAGAGACAACAATTCATACTTAGTACTTGCTATATTTTTGTTGTAGCGTGCCATTGAAGCATTATACTCATCTCTAATCTTGTCGAAATCATCAGGGGTACGCGCCAGAATAGTGACCGACAAAGCCCCCATGATGTCATTTTGCCATGATGTGTTACACTCGTGGTTAGAGAGAAACGGGATGAAAATATGGGCATATGTATTCTTGGTTGCACGCGAAACATCCTTGACCACACCGCACACACGGTAAGGTACATAATTAAGCAGAACCTCACGTCCAACCACATCGGTAGTGCCAAACAACATGCGTGCAGTATTGGCTGTGATGACTGCAACAGGCATAGCGGCATCAAACTGAGCTTTGTCATAAGGCTTTCCGGCAATGAAATCATAATCAAAAACATGCCAGTAGACATCATCAGTTCCCTTCAACACTACAGGTGTGGCCACACCGCCACGCTCCTGCAATAGCCCGGTTGTGGGCCAACAGTTGTAAGCCGTAATAGCCTCAGGACTTTTCAGCGGACCGAATAGACCTTTAAAAGTCGTGTAACTCATTGTTCCGTTACACTAGTGTCCCATAAAAATGGGAGCTAGTTAAAAATTAAATAAATTTGGTCCA
>ERZ778496.1941-NODE-1941-length-13267-cov-20.777511_pt1 | contig 13267 bp, 19 predicted proteins | sample MGYA00433099_ERZ778496 | MGnify/ENA primary metagenome ERZ778496 (study PRJEB29527, sample SAMN07138962) | mouse gut metagenome | material: feces | host: mouse | place: China:Nanjing | collected 2016-01-25 ... | reverse complement strand
CAGTAATTCTTGAAAGGAGTATGAACGGAAAGGAGGGGAATTAAACCCCTCCTTCCGTCTAAAGCGATAGTATGACAGCCGACGCAGCTTTTGCGGCAAATCCTGATTTCAAGTAAAAAGTTAACGTGTTGCCTGCTGTAACAATTTTAAACTGCTCTATCCATGCACTTCCTGTTTCGGTAGGATTTCCCTGGCCGTAATAGCCAATTAAGAATCTGAAACGCGTGCCCGCACCTGTGCCAATGTTTACGGGGAAAGTGAACTGTCCTAGTGCCTGGTCCTCAGATATTGCAGTAGTGGGAAGAGTAGTGCAAACTAATTGCAGGCGAATAGGCCACGCCATAAGTGCAGCTATGTTGTAAGAAACCATGCACTGAGCTTCTGAGACCTTATGATTGTTTTGGGCCGTAAATTTAGAGTTCCATACCAGTGAGGGGAGCGACGCAATTTCATTATTAGTTTCTGTCAAATTATTCGTCAAAGTGACGATATTCTGTGCATTCTCTCTTGAAGCTGTCAACGCCTGGTTAGAAAGGGTGTTAGCAGATTCCGCAGCAGTGATAGCAGAATTAGCGTCATTTTTATTCGCCTGCATCTGGGTATCGATAGTGCGGTATGCACCGTTCATGTCTACCAGGAAAGTGGGTTTGTCATTAGGCTCCCATTGAGGAAGCCCGAAATTGGTTGTTCCATTGCTGAAAGAACGCGCTTGTTCTTGTGCAGCATTATTTGCTGCAATTTCCTGTCGAATCATTGCAAGGATCTCTTGGTTATTCATAGCAGCATCCATAGGATAAATACCTCCTTTAAGTTGTTGGAACGTTGTCATATTCATAGGCGGAATAGCCTAGTGAATCAAAGTATTCTGCTGTCCAGTCAAGAGCATCGTACTCAGCAGCAGTATTACCATCTTTATGAAAAGATGCAAGAGTATCAAGAACGTTTTGCACTTCATCCCATTCTCCTGTAAACGGGTTTTTTACTTGCCCATATTCTTGCCCGGGTATGAGATACTGGCCTGCAAAGAAATCGTAATCATAGGCCGTAAGATTCTGAGCATCATATTCTGCAGCAGTAAGTTTTAGTTTATCATACTGTTCAGCAGTAAGGGATTTAATCTTCTGAAGTTTAAACAGGTCTTCAAGGACACCAGAAATAGACTCCAATTTTCCATTCAGAGGGTTTACAACGGCGGGAAGGGGAATATCTTCCAAGTATTGTTTAAGATTAGAAATTTCAATATCTGTGTAATTATTAGCATATTGTCCTTCCAATTCAATGAGTTCATGGAGTTCCGACACATGATGAAGAACATCATCATGAATTGCTTTTGCTACCAGCCGGCTATATTCTTTGGCGGATTCTAGGCTGTCGGCAATTTCTGGGCTCCAATCCCATTTAAGTTCTTGTAAAGCCTTTACCGCAGTATTCAATGCTATGATATCGTTTTTATTCTGTGTGATTTGTGCTTGAAGTTTTTCAACTTCTTCTGGAAAACCATTTACCTGGTCTAATGCTTTTTGGCAAACCTCAATCACCCAATCCAAGTTAAGGTCATGTAGATTTGTCCAGGGGTACGCTTCCCACCAATAGGCCATGGTTACACCTCCTTAATAAACTAAAAGGCAAAATCTGTCTCGAGTGTCATTAATGATACGGGAAACAATATTAAATTCCACTACTTCACGTTGTGCTTGAATCATTTGCTGAGTGGTAGTAACGCCAATATTGCCATGGATACGCCCTTCATGAACACCATTGCGATTGCCTGTAGTTTTTTCTTTATCATTACCGTTTTCGGAGCTGTCAGTATCGATAGTGGTATCAGTAGTATTATCATAGGCTCTGGTATTAGTGCCTGTGGTGGTTGTTGTGTTATTGGTGGATGTAGATGAATCCGACACAACCTCGTCTCGCGGTTCAAAAGAACTAGAGTTATAGGCGGATACTGATGTTGTGGTAGCGCCATCAGTATTTTGACTACCCACCAATTTCTCAGAGGTGGACAGGCTGTCATGGGTGCTAGCGTCGTCGGTTTGGTTAGAGGTTTGAGTAGCGGTGATAGTGTTAATACGGGTAATATCCCGAGTGCCGGATGTGGTGTCAGTATCTGTCCAATCTTCTTTACGGTCATAGTTTTCGATGGGGTCATACTCATAGAGAAGTGTTTTATATAACTCTTCCCAAACATGCAGTTGTTTCTGGCTCCAATATTCAAGAGCCTGCTTCATGAAATTGAAATCTGGATAAACAACTTCTAGCTCGCCATATTCTAAAAGCAGATTGTTGATAACCAGGTCTTTGTCAACCCCTTCAGGAACTACAAACCCGTCAAACAGTGTCTGGTTGTACCTGTACAGGCTCAGGAATCCCAGAAATGCTCGCATTCATATCACCATCCTTTGGAGGGTATCTCCATTCCACATCAATATCAATTCCAAACATGTTCCGTGCTTTCTCGCATTCTTTTTTCATAGACTGCAACCACATGTCAACTTTACTATAAGTCTCCACGTTGTTAGCATTTGCTTCACTTGTAATGAGACGTTCTTTCTTTTCCGTGTTGGCATTTGGGATACCAATTTCTGTATCAAACATACTGTTGATAGTTTGCATTTGAACCATGATTCTATCGGCAATATAGTTTTGTCCAACATTTTGAGTAAATGCCGACCAGGCAGGAGTGCCATCTGCATTTAAAACGCGTTTATCAGTGATGACAGCTGGTTCGCCGCTGGCGACTCGGTCAAACAATTTTTTCATTGTTTGCGCCATGGTCTGATTTTCAGCAAAGAACACATAGGAAAGTTTGCTGTTCAGGATATTGATACTGACACCCTCAGCACATAGAGCAAGTAAATCTGCGTAATAGTCCACAATATCCATTAATCCGCTATAATCTGGGTTTAACTTGATTACGACACAATCTTTATCAATGGTATATTCTTTGTCTCCGTGGGCAGATTCTGTGATAAGAGGGTTCGCCACAACAATTTGTGCAGGGCGGTAGAAGACGTTATATCCTTTCAATCCGCACCCCTGGCAAATTGTCCCAAATTTCCTTGTATTGATAATGCCAACGTATCCCCAACAATATAGAACATATTTGAAATAATCTTCATCCCAATCATCTGGGAGAGTCCATTTGAATACTGATATAGCACGCTGCAACAAGTATTTTCTGAAAAAAGCTGCTATAGCGGTATTATGGATGTGCATGGTAGAAGGGGTGATGCTGGCTCCTGCACGGTTGACATAGTCATACATAAACGGGGGGCTAGTTCCTCTGCTTCCAGCAGGCCATGATGAGGTCATCTGATTCTCCTCCTATCCTTTATTTTTTTAAACAGCCATATGGGGAACTTTCCGCCGCCCGGATGAGGAGGTTCTTCACCATTCCAAACAACATGGTAACGGCCCACAACGGAAGGAATGTGCAAAACAATTTCCGGGTCAGCTCTGTAAGAGGTGCTCTCTCCACCGTTCCAGTATTCCCAATGAGTGTGAGGGCCCGTTACATTCCCGGTAGCTCCTTGGGTTCCGATAAATTGCCCTTTGGCAAGCACATCTCCGACCGTGTGGATTTGAGACGCGAAATGGGCTGCCAGCCAGTATTTATCGGGGGCATACTCTACCAGGATGTAGTTTCCCCAGGCGTCTGCGGTGCTTGGGTCAGTCCCTCCCTGCCAATGATGGGCACGAACAATTGTGCCAGCACGCGGGGCATATACTTGGCTGTTTCCTATAACAGTATCCATTCCGCCATGATAAGAACCGTCAGGGTAATCAGGATACCCTGCTGTTACACGGATAGTATCTAAATCAGTAATTGACTGGCGGTATACTTCACTAGGCATAAAAGAAACCGCCCTTCATATAATTAATAATTTGATTGTTTTCTTGTTCAGTGCAATTTAATGAAATTTCAGGGTTGCCCACCATAATAAAACCAGGAACATTGGATATTCTTCTATTTGCACAAAGCGGTCTCCCTTGGTGGGCCAGGTCTTCTTCTACTAAATTATAAAACAATGCTCGTAAAATAAAGGATTCATGGGTTCCAATACTAGAACCATTCACACCATTACTTGAAACACTTTGTACATTAGGAATATTAATGGGGTTCCCCACCCCAGAAGTATCAAAACCGAATAATTCAAGAAGGCCTTTTCCTAAAGCCTGCCCGAAATTCACAACAGTGCTGGCGGCTTTTACTGTTAAATCGGGAGTAAATTGGGCTATTTGGATAGAGGCTCCCATGCGGCCAGGGGTCATACTGAATGTATAACCATTAGTTGCCAGATACATTACGGCATCGCCGGAAATATAGTCCACTTTAACATTGATATCCAAGGTGGTATCAAAAACCATATTTCTAGGGTCTAACACCACTTCTCCAAAATAAGATGTGATAAGAGTATATTGAGAATATGGTGCCAGTTGCAACCAGCGTCCTCTTGAAGTGGCGGCGGGATGAATAGGGATACTGATTTTCCTGTTAATAACATCTTGAGAACGAATAAGTGTTCCTGCTCTAACATATGGTAGGGTGTACCACCCTAATTCGATATTGATTGGGCGCTCTTCTTGCCAAGAGGGTTCTACTGGGAACCAGTTGCATGACACAACATATTCAAAAGGGTTTGAAATTGCTTTAATAGTGTCTTCAGTAATGTCCCCGAAATCGGAGCCTAGCCAGTTGGTGTTGCTCATCAGTTCATTTAAAAACTCATCCATGCCTGCTTGTGAAAAAGTATAGTATTTTACCGCGCCAATAGAACTTTGCTCATTTGAAATAATTCCAACCACATACATTCCACCGTTGCCAATAGTATAGTTGAATCCGGGCGCTGTTTGATTGTAGGCTTGAATGTTTTCAGTAGTAGGGTAGACATTGTCTATAACACGTTGATTATATTCTTTGCTAGAACGCAAGATATATTGAGTGCTGGCCCCTATCTCTTCTTTCCATGATGCTAACACATCTACCATTAAATGCGCTTCCCAAACTCCCCTATTATACACCCAATCATTGATGAAGTAATAACGTTTAAAATCGCTGATATAAGCGTAGTTCCATCCTGTAGGATTGGTAGTAGTGGTGGCTGTCTGCAATTCTAAAATAGGGTTGAGGAAACTTGTGCTGTCTTTTAATGTCACATGTGTTACATCGCCAGAGACAGAAGGGCGGGCCGTAGAGTTATGTTCTTTTGCGAATTTAAATAATGTGACTCGTAATGACATGCTCACGGCCCTGCCTTTCTGTATAATGAAGGAGTGAGATTTTAGCGATGAAAGAAGTTGTGGTGAAGATTAGTCTAACATGAACACGACCGCTTTTTCAGTGAAATCATTAAATGTCCTGACAGATACATGGTCGTAAATGTTCCAGTATCCACCGCGGCTGTTAATGGGTGTAACAGAAGTCCACGGGTCAATAACCGCATACCCGGCTGCTTCTTCATCAAACAGCACGCCCACAATGTTATCCGCTTCCACAGCAGCTGCGGGACTGGTGAGGGTTCCATCTGCCGCTGTGCGCACTGGGGTGATGTTGATTTTCTGGGGGCTCTGAATAGATTGCCAGAAATTAACAGTTTCATGGTCTGCCCATTTCAACAGGTCGCTGTTGAATGTGTTGGGAAGCACCATGTTCCCGACCTGGAACTGAATGCCAGAACTCAGGTACATTTTCAGACGATTCATGGGGGTGTGACGCCTGACAGGGAAATTGTTAATTTGTGTCTGGAACAGTGTAGTCCTTTCGCTCATCAAAGCTGCCACTTCTTCCAGTTTTGCAAACATCCAGCCAATAAAGGCCTTGTAATTGTCTCCCTGGTAAAGTTCCTGTTTGGTGAGCTGCTGGCCTGTGAAAGTGTTGTACTCTGTCAACAGATGGACTACTCTTCCAGTCTGCGCTTCATCGATGATGCCTGCAATCAGGTTTAAAAGCACGGTGCGGGCCATGTTCTCGTAGTACTGCTCAAGTTTGTTGGCCCGGTTCTGGGTAATCATGGAATAGAAACTTCCGAATTCCTCCGGCCCTCTAAATGCCATGTCCAGCTGATTCCGATGGATTGTTTCATAGTCTTGATAACCATCACGGCCATAGAACATTGTCTGCAAAACCCGGGGTTTCCGAATTTTATACATATCCACCGACTCGCCGTCCCCCAGGGGGTTGTCTGTATGTGCGGCGTCATAGGCAACGGGCCATTTGTATTGGTCGTCATCTACGACATCCAAGTCTGCGGGCTGCAATTTCCGAATGAAGTTCCCCCAACGGGATTCGCTCATTTGCAGGCCTTTGAACTTTCTAGTATAGGGGCGGACAGAGAAGATTGTTCGCGTCTGCACCTGGCTGATTGCGTTCAGAATAGGGTCATAGCCAACTTTCAAGGCTGTCTGGGCTACAGAAACAAACTCGGAAGTGTTTGTGGGAGTGATGGGGGTTTGGCCCGTTGCCTGGTATACCACACTATTTAACAGTGTGGCAATCTGCCCAAAAGTCAAGTCATTAGCCATCTTTATTTCCCTCCTTTCTGCATTTCCTCACTATTCAACAGGAGTCCGGTAATATCGTCCGCTGTCAACTGCGTTGTTACTTCCGGCTGCTGGATAGTGGCGATGTTTTTATTGAAAAGCTGTTGTTTCAATGATTCCACCTCTTTTTTCAAATCTTCAAGGATTGTGCTGTTTGAAACAGACGGCTCTTCAACCGGATTGTTTTTAGGGGCTTCTGCTATCAAATCGCGGGGATTCTCTTCTTTAACGGGGGGCTTCTCAGGGTGGTTGTTTTTAGTAAGAACAAAAATTTCATCTTTTGTATAACCGGCCTTACATAATACGACAAGGTCTTTAATATCCATTTTTATGCGCTCCTTTAATAATAGTAGGGAAATCGCGTTTACAAATGTTAACGTCAATCGCTCCTGAAATAAAGCCAGGGATTCCTTTCATTACCACGTCATTCTGCCAGATAGCCCATGTCTTTACTATTGAGGGCTTCTTATTGCCCCAACTTGCTGTCCACAATGTGTACGCGGCCAGCTTTTCAAGATTTAACATATTTGCAAAACCTGAAACATCGCTTGCGTAGATGCCCACAAAAAAATCTAAGCTTTCAAGGGCATCTAAAATTTTAATAGCGTTACTTGTTGTAGACTCTTTTGCCTTTAGGGGGCTTTCTTCAATGTCCAAAAAAATTGGCATGTCAAACGTTTTCCCTAGTAAATGTGGCAATAAATGGGCTACTACCCTTCCAGGCTCAAATTCGCCAGACAAATAATAATATGCTCCAACATTCAGCCCGGCTTCTTTAGCAAGGCGGTAATTGCTTTCAAACTGGCTATCAGTATAGTAGCCATCATTATCGCCGCCCATTTTAATAATGACAAAACTGTAGCCCTGCTGTTTCAACTTTTTGAATTTGTTTCTAGTAAATGGCCCGTTCCACTTTGAAATGTCAACGCCCTTTGTCTGCGCCATTGCTCTCGTTCCCCCCTTTTAAAACCTTTTTAATAGACTCTATTAAACAAAGCAGGTTCTTATTCATTGCCCCGACGTTTTCTAATATAGAGACAATCTCCATGATGACGATATATGCCCCAATGATAGAAGTTGCTGGAAAAGGGGTTTCAATCCCCCACACCGTTTGAACATATTCCAGCCCCATCCCCAATATTACCAGTACCAACTCACTTAATTTCCGAAGCCCGCCCTGCCTAAGCCCCCTACTGCTAAAATCTCCAACATACACGGCTTTCATTATTCCAGTAGCAATATCCATCAAAATAAGAGCAAAACAAACAATTACGTATGGCAATGTCAAACCCCCCCTTAAGTATATAGTGGAATAGCACTTAAATGGTCTTACCCTGTGCGGGAGTGTTTAGGCGTCCTTCCGGGACTGCACATGCCAACATTTAAGCACTATTTCCACTTTCAATTTTATTATACCCTATTCAAGATACTTTGTCAATAGCATTTGACAAGTAGGCGTTTCAAATCGCATTTCACCTGATAGAAACATGTTTTTCAACCAAGCATTCTCCAATTTGAACCGCTTAAGGTCTGGCGGGTCTGACGCATATACATACCTAGCCGTTCCTTTTCTATGAGTGCTAACATATAAAAGGCGTTCAGCTTTGTGAGTGTAAATATAAATTTCCCCTACTTCAATCCCAAGATTGAACGGTTTCAGGCTCATTGATTTAACATATTTGAAGCCCCTAGTATCAAAGGTGTTCCCTAGACTCATTTCTCTAAACCTGGTGCCCTCTGTAAGTCTATATAACGCGGTGTTCTCCTTCTTTTTAGAAATTTCGGAATCCTGCAATACAATAACGCTCAAATCCCTATCAGGAAAATCTCGAACACCTTGTCCCGCATCCCCTTCTTTAATAGAAACAATTGTATTAATCAATTTAAGTTCCATTAGTAGAGGGCTATCAAAAGTATCAGCATTTGAAAATAAAATGGCCTGCATGGGTTTTTTCCCTTGAAGCTCTCGATTTCGGTTCACTGTTTCAAATGTGTTAAAAAACGCACTGTCCTCATTCTTTAAACGTTTCTCGTGAGGTTCGCCGATGAATTCATCAAACACTAACAACTCTGCTTCCTTGACACTTGCACCTCGAATATTTGAGAAAGTAGAAAGGGCTACGCACAATGCCCCTGGTTGAGGATTCTCACAATCTTCGCCACAGTTTTCTCCAAAATATGCTAGCCGCACATTTTTCACACCTTTCAAGCCTTTTATCATATATGGAATCCCTAAATCGTCGCAAGGCTCTTTAAATGAGGACAGGGTCGGAGACATCACAACATCAGCTTGAGTTTGAGTTCTTCTCATAAAAATAGTAAAAATGCCATTTTTCACAAAATGCTGAATTGCCCCGTATGTTTTGCCTGTGCCTCGTCCTCCTACCACAATATTAAAAGCAAATCCCCTGGATAAAATCCAGGGGATATTTAAATAACCGTTCTCAAGGAACAACTTTTTGTTTAATCCAACATGCATGTGATAAACTCCCTCCCGCCTTTAGAAACGCCTTTGCACACTTTGAATCGAGTAAAGCTCTCTCCATCTACAGATTCATTAAACAAATCAACAATGTCCTGAAAGGCTTTTACAAAAGTGGCCGAATTGGAAGCCAAATATGTTCCAGAGCTCGTTTTTACACACAAAATTGGCCGAACCTTTTCCGGACTATCAGAACCATCGTAGACAACCCAACCGTCCATTTCAATTGTTTCCCCTGCATGCTCTACCATTTTTTCAACCATGGGATTCATTGTGTAAAAATAAAGGTCTCTCACATTCATGTCGTTCGATTTTGCAATAATGTTCATTTTTTCTCACTACTCCTTAAATTTTGTTTTGAATAGGTGATGGATTCCTTATATATTATGTTATCACTTTTCAGACTTTTTGTCAATAAAAATGTTTGAATAATTTCTAATTATTTTTGAATAGGCATCATCCAAACCCAAAGTGTATTCACTTTCTCGAATATACACATTGGAAGTGAGAGACAGCTCCTTTCCTTCTCGCAAAATCTTTTCTTCTGGAAAATCATTATATTTTGCTTCCGTGCCCCCAGCTTTCCTAAACGTAAATCCTGGCTGCAATTTTTCAATTCCCCCTCTCTCAGCTAGTTCTTCAGCACCTATTTTTTTATTGACGCCTGCAATTGTAATATGCACCCCCTTATTATCTTCATAGGCGTACTTTTTCGCACCCCATGTAATAAACGTGTCATATACGCCGTCTAGCTCGGGAGTGCCCAAATAAAATTTCTCTCCTTCTTTATTATACGCGAACGCCTTATTCTCTTCTGCCAGTTTCACGCACTCATTATACCACAAGCCAATTTTCTCACGTAAATTATAGCCTTTAATGGAATCAGTGTCACAATATACCCCGTCCTCTCCGGCAATTTTTTGCAATTTATTTAACATCCATCTTCCCCAAGTACTGACCCATGTTCCCCATTGATAAACAAGAAACGCTCTTTTTTTATACTTGTCTAGCAGCTCTTGTTCCCCGAGCCCTTCCTCTTTAAAAAGATTCTCTCGGTCTTCTTCATCATACAATATTCTGTCTTTTACAGGGTCTTGCACCATCATCCCATATAGAGCATTAAGGCGGTTTTTCGCTTTATCGTAATAGTACTCCTCTCCTTCCTTCCCCTTTAATTCAGTTTTTCTTTTGAACATTTCCATAACAACATTTATATAGCCACTAGGCAATTTCCCATAATTTGCATAGGCAACATCTATAAACACAATATTATCAAAAGTGTACTGTTCCATGATTATATCAAAATCGATATCGTTTACGGTAATTTCCAGATAATCAGCTTGAAGAATTCTCCCGTTATCAAGTAAAGTGTTACTGCCTTTTCGAGTATCAACTTTTCTACATTTAGCTAATGGAATATAAGGAAAGCCCCACGAGTATTCCCGCAATCTAACATTCCCCAAAGCTACCCGCATTAAGAGGGCCTTTTTATTCTTGTAAATAAGCCGAATAACTGTTTGAGCATCAATGTTCCCTAATCTGACAAATTTTGTTACAGGGAAGGGTCTACACACCATTATGGAGGGGTATTCGCTTGAATAGTCAAAAGACTCTAAATGCGAACCATCTACGCTCTTTAAAAGTGTGCCAGCGTAAAAGCGTGAAGCGTGTGTGTCTCCTCCCCGAAACTCTTCTCTGCACATTTTATATATATCCAAATCTGGATATATATTGTTAATCAATCTGTACTTCAATCTTATCAAACTGTCTTTAGCAAGCCTCCTTACATAGCCAGTTGAGGTGTATGGAATAGTATACAAATTATCACCCTCCTGTTCCATTTCTTTTTGAATCCCTTCTACCAACCCTATTACATCATTAAAGCCATATTGTAACTCATATTCTGTTAAAGGCGACCATGGATACCTTTGCTTTTTATAATCAAAAATGGCACCGTCCAATTTCTTATGCGCGACCCCCATTTTTTGAGTAAACTTTTCTAAGGACATGTTTGTCTGTAAATAAGAGCAACGATATTCTATATGGGAAGTCCTAATAAACAAGGGCTTCCTCGCCTTTACAAGAAATACCTCCTCAGGAGTAAAATGAAAAACCCCTTTTAAAAAAGCAAATTCGTAAGCTAGATTATGGACATATACACACAATCGCTCGTTATCTTTCAAATAGCCAAATAGATTCTCTAGAAACAAAATATACTCGTCCCATGTCCTCCCTAATATGGAGACCTCTGTTCCTATCTGAAATTGCCACATATACATGAACGCGTTCTCAGATTCCCTATCATTTGTGCACTCAATATCAAATGCGCAAACAACATCTTTAAAAAACCATTTCTTTCTGTCACCTCTTTGTCTCTCTACAACAGGAATCTTTTGAATAAAAGAGAAATTGTCATTATAAAATCTCAGCTTTTCCACTTACCAAGTCCTCATAAGAAACAACATGCTTAGGAAACAATATTTCAGAACGCTCTGGACTGTCCTTATCGCTCATCCACTTTCGAAACTGTTCCATCGCTTTTTCAGGGCGGTGATCTCCTTTCATTGCATCGTATAACTCTATTACTTTTAGACTATCATAAGCATATTCTCCAAATTCTTCTTCAAATTGATTCATAAAGGCATAGAAATCGAACAATTCTTTTCCTGTTAATCCATGAAACCCTCTCTCACTCAACCTCGCCAACTCTTTTGCAATGTCCTCTCTAACTCCGGTAACAGTAGTATTTCTTCCAACATATCCAGCAACCCTTGAAAGGGCCGCTGATATGTTGCTTTTACTCCCCAGCTGCTTAAGAGTCGGGAATTCATTCTTCCAATTTTTATATTGATGCGTATAATCTAGTCCTGCTGCCTTTAATCTCTGCAAGCGCTTTTGCGCGATGCTGCGTAGCCTAGAGTACTCCTTTCGTTGCTCTTTTTCAGACATGTGGCGATTAACCATTGCAGGGGTGTATTGCCACGGCTCATACTTTAGAATTTTCTTTTCCAATGCCCCACACGCTCCCCTTCATATGCGCATCAAACATCCTATGAATTGCTTCCCGATATATTGAAGACTGGCTCATTTGTTTCTCTTTACTCATTTTCCGCAACATCCAATCGGTTTCTAAATCTATCCGAATAGTAGTAGACCTGCTAAACTTCGGGGTCGTAGTCTTTAACATGAACTATTGCCACCTGCCCTTTCTTCCTAATAGAATGCTTCTTTACCAGAGCTTCAAACATGCCCCATCTATGCACTATATAATACGTTCGATATCGTACTCCTCTTTTACGCAGTATCGACGAGCACAATTTTTTTGTTGAAACACAAACCTTTACTTCTTCTGATACGTCACAATCTTCTCGGGCTCCTATCACCTCGAGTTCTCCCAAACGTTTCTCAATATTATTCCAATAATCAAGTATTTCTTTGTCACTTAAATGTTCCAAAACCTCCCGATTACGCATGTTCATTAAAAATCAACCCCCCCCACCTTTTTTTGCAAAAATTCGCCAAAACACTTCTTTTAACGATGTGGATTCCCGCAAATTCAACTATAAAAGTCTCTTTGTTAATAATACCGAGATCCCATGCCTTTTCTATCGCCCCTATAGCATCGTCCACCATTTCTAACAAACGGTATCCCTCATTAACTGTTAACTCGTCTTCAACTAGCACTATGAATTCGCCCTCTTGAGACAATTCCTCTCTTACCGTGCCCACTAAACGACATAATACCCCCCATAAATACTCTTTAGTCTTCATTATCTACGACATCCCCCTCTAAAAACACATTGCCGCCCCTGCCATTAACACTAATGCCACTATTAAAATTATGCAATCAACCATAGTATAACTCCCCTTTATCTTCAATGTTAATTGGTCGGTACGTTTCAGGATCTAAATCGTAGGACAAGCCCTTACATTGAAGATATTTTATAAGAAGCAGTCGTAACAGTTCAAACCTATCAAATTCATATTCATCTAAATTATCAATGCTTCTTCCTATTGATAAAATCTCATCCAACTTGGCATTTAAAAAATTAATATAACTATCCATCTTTACACAACCACCTTTACAGGAACAATTTGATACTCGCCCTTCTTCATAAAAAAATTAACTAAATATTGAGCTGTTTTCTTATTCGACACTAGATTGACACACTTGCCTTTCCTACGAATTTCATACCAGGTTTTCACGGCCATTCTCAAACTCACCTCCTTTCAAGAATTACT
>ERZ778496.1940-NODE-1940-length-13281-cov-3.985332_pt1 | contig 13281 bp, 9 predicted proteins | sample MGYA00433099_ERZ778496 | MGnify/ENA primary metagenome ERZ778496 (study PRJEB29527, sample SAMN07138962) | mouse gut metagenome | material: feces | host: mouse | place: China:Nanjing | collected 2016-01-25 ... | reverse complement strand
GAGTTTTCACGTATGACAGCGGCGCGTTATGCCGACAGCGGGAAGTCAGGTTTCCTAAATATAACCTTGAAAGAGCGCAATGACGGCGGCCAGATATATGCATGGGGACGCAGTGCGGTCAATACCGCTTTCGTCGATGCCAACATAAGGGCGTCGTATCATCAGGGGCCGTCGCAGTTCTCACTGATATATGTGCCGTCATGGCGAAATTATCAGAAAGTGTATGACAATACGACCGAAAGCTATATAGGCGACGATTTTCGCGTGGATATTGAAAACCATGACCGTAACCCGTTCAACTACACATACCACAATGTGCGGTTGAAATATGACTTCACACGTGATGTCAACACGCTTTTTTCAGCAACATTCAGTGTGACACCGAGCAATAGCAGGAGGCGTGTGATAGCGCGCTCGCATGATACTTATTTCGGTGATTATGACAATTACAACCGTACGGAAAGCAAGGATATGGCGCCGTCGCTCGATTTGTTTTTCAAACGGAATTTCAACGGGAAGAATACGATTGAGGCACAGGTCGTTGGAACCCTCAGTTCAAGCGATTACCGCCGTACCAACAGCTACCGGTATGCCGACGGCACGGCCGACGATTATGTGATGGACGTTGACAGCCGTCGCCGTTCGCTGATTTCCGAAGTCTGCTACAGCCATGAGTTCAGCGGGCGTACATCGCTCTCGGCCGGCTACCAGAATACCCTGTCGCGAAGTACAAACACATATCTGACTTCCGATTATAAGCCGGTGCTCACGGAGAACAATAACTATGTGTATGTGCGCTTAGGGCAGCAGATCGGCAACGTGTATCTTTCTGCTGCTACCGGTGCAAAACTGTTCTGGATAAAGAATGACATGAACAAGCGCAGGTTTGTGCGGAATCTGTCGTCGGCGCAGCTGTCATGGAATATCGGCAGCCACTGGAATATACGCGGAGCATTCAGTTATTCGCCGTCGATACCGTCGCTGACATCGCTTACCGATTATCCGCAACAGCAGACTCCCTATCTTATCTCCAACGGCAATCCCGACCTTAAGGTGCCGGAAAACTTCACGTACCAGTTTTCCGCGACCTACCGTACCGGAAAGTTTTCAGTGTCGTATATGTCGGCTATCGCCAACACTTCCAACAGTCTTGTCGACGATGTGACATATATCGGTGACCGTATGTTCCTGAGCCAGTCGGTCAACGGGCGCTACCGTCACGTATACCAGAATGACCTGACGATGAAATTGTCGGAAATTCACGGATTCGGCGCCAATCTGTATCTCAGTCTGATGCATTATGCGACGGCGGGGCAGACGTGGAAACATCATCTGACATCATTCGACGCAAGTATGAGTCTTTGGTGGAGCAAAGGCCCCTTCACCGTGTCATACTGGCGCAAGCTGCCGGGTAAGTATCTCAACGGCCACTATGTAGGAAAAGATGAGAACGGCGATGCGCTGAGTCTGGAGTATGCGCCCGACAAGCACTGGACCATCGGCGTCGACTGGATGTATATGTTTGATAAGAAGGGTACGCGTTATCCGGCGTGGGACTATTCCGCCGTCAATCCGTCATATCGTGAGCGTTACATCAAAAACAACGGCAACATGATAGTGCTGTCGGCAACCTACTCGGCCGATTTCGGCTCCATCTTCCGCTCCTCGCGCCGCTCGCTCAACAACTCCGACAACGGCTCCTCCCTGCTGAAATTGTAACGCAATTCTTCCACTAAGAAAATAGTAACCAGAGACTTGCATTTGTGGTGGATAATCATTATATTTGCTGTATTACGGATTTCGGAGCATGGAGAAGCAAAGAGCTAAGATAATAGGTATAGTGCGACATCGCCTTTTGACTGATGGCGATGGTGTGACTACGCTTGTGGCTTTCCATGGATGTCCGCTCCGTTGCCGTTATTGTCTTAATCCGCAGTCGTTGGGCGATGACAGTGAGTTTTGCGAGTATTCGCCTGAGCAACTGTATGTCGAGACGCGCATTGACGAACTTTATTTTATAGCTACAAACGGAGGCGTGACTTTCGGCGGGGGTGAACCGTGTCTGCATCTGCGGTTTATCAGTGAGTTCCGTGAACTATGCGGTCCGGCGTGGCGACTCAACCTGGAGACATCACTCAATGTGCCGACTGCCAATATCGAGGCATTGCTTCCGTTGGTGGATACAATAATTGTCGACGTTAAGGATATGAACCCCGAAATATACCGCGACTATACGGGGCAAAGCAATGAGCTTGTGCTCGACAATCTCCGACTGATAGCGGAAGCCGGGAGGCAGAATGACTGTATAATACGTCTGCCGCTGATACCCGGCTACAACACGGATGTCGACCGCGAGGCAAGCCGCAAAGCTATTGAGTCGCTGGGTTTCCATCGATTGGATTTATTCACCTACAAAATAAATAAATTATGGCACGAGGAAAGCAGACCTGCAAGATACTGAAAGAGATACGACGTCGGATTGCCGAAGCCAACGACATCGAGTTCGCAACATCTGAATGCCGCTACAAGGGCGACTGTACCGGCACATGCCCCAAATGTGAGGCGGAGGTGCGCTATCTTGAGCAGCAACTCCGCGCCCGTTCTCTTGCCGGAAAAGCAGTCGCACTCGCCGGAATCTCGGCAGGAATGATTGCGCTTTCGGGTTGCGGTGCTTCATCTGCCAAAAATCAGTCAAATGATGATTTTCGTGAAGAAATCACTGACTCCACAGAAATTACTGACTCAACAGAAGTAGTGGAATGTATTATCGAGGAAGGGGAAATTGAGATGTTCGAGGAAGATACGATTGCTTGTCCTGATTCGGAAATTATCGAGATTATTCAAGGAGAGGTTTTTCACGACAATGCTTTTTTTTTAGAGGGAGAAGTGGCACACGAACAAGAAAAAGACTCGGAAGAGGATAGAATATACACTACGGTGGAGCGTATGCCCGAATTCCCGGGAGGAGAGGCAGCATTGATTAGATTTATAAGCGAAAATTTAAAATATCCTGAGGATGCGGATGGTTGCTCACAAGGGAGGGTTATTATACGGTTTTATGTTGACACATTAGGCCATGTATGCGCACCGCGTATTTACAGAGGCATTGGGCCTGCTTTTGACATGGAGGCATTGAGGGTTGTACGTCTTTTGCCTGATTTTATTCCCGCAGAGTATAATGGCAAGAAAGTAAATGCATGGTATGTCATTCCTATTAATTTCAAACTTTCCGAACCATGATTCGAAATTATGATTGACCGATGGGTCTGAAACAGAAAAATATTGAGAAACAGTAGTAAAAAAGTTTTGGGGAAATTTGGTGGATTGGGGGGAATGTTGTAATTTTGCGGAGCTTTTTAAGCATAACTTTTATTTATTAACACTTTAAACATCCGAAAGAATGCATTTGAATTCTGATGAAAAAGTAGAAATCTTTGAGAAGTACGGTAAGGGCAAGACTGACACTGGCTCACCTGAAGCACAGATTGCATTATTCTCAGTCCGTATCGCTCATTTGACTCAGCACCTGAAGTCAAATCACAAAGATTATACAACAGCTCGCGCTCTTAAGATGCTTGTAGGTAAACGTCGTCGCCTTCTCGACTATCTTGCCAAGAAGGATATCAACCGCTACCGCGCAATCATCGCTCAAAAAGAGCTTGGTATCAGAAAGTAAGAGCCGAGGCTATCTACTTGAAGATTACAATGAAATCAGTGCTGCGTCGCAATTTGCAGTGCTGATTTCTTTTTATAAACGATATCAGAACCAATCATTATGAGACCCATATTATCATATATCCTGCCGGGGATATTGGCCGCCGGCTGTATGCTGTCCGGCTGTTCCGACGATGACGCGCCGGCACGGCGGCATGTCGTCAATTTCAACAATGCCAAAGGGGAAACGCACAAGGAGGGAAACACGGTGTCAGTACACTCGGAGCCTAACCCCAAGGAGGGTCAGAAGCATCGTTCCAGCAATAACTTCTCGACATATCCGCTCGTAGGAAGTGACGGGGAACCCCGTTATATGGTGGTCTCGTGTCCCGAGGGTGTCACTTTTGAGTTGAATGTCGACAAGACCGGCACTGACGAAGTGTGGAACAATGACGTGTATGACGGAGCCATACTCCCTTACCGCGGAAGCGACAAGTTCTATATATCCAATCCGTCGGGTGCGACATCGGCGTTTGATGTGGAGTTTACGGCCATATATCCTGTCGGCGACAATATTTTCGTCAGTTCGCCCGGATGCAATCTCAAAGGCCAGAACCACCGCACGAGTTCCAACTTCGTGTTGCCTGCCTCCACCACCCGGTATAAAGTGCACTGCACCGACAGCAAGGCTACGTTCGGAATATATGAGGATATCTCCGCAGGCTCGGACAACAAGATTGCCGCCGAGGTAAGTGACGGAGATTATATAAATATGTCGGTTGACAAACGCAACTATTATCTGACCGACGCCCGGCATGCCGACAAGCCTTTCCAGGTGATGTTCGAGCCGGTGACCGTAGAGTGGATGACCGCACTTGACGGCAACCGCCTCATCTCGGATCTCACCATACCGGGGACGCATGACACCGGCACATACGAGCTCGAGGTCATAAATTTCGGTTTTTCCAAATGCCAGAACCGCAGTGTCGAGCACCAGCTTGATTTCGGTATACGGTACTTTGACCTGCGTGTTGACGGCTCTATGGATATAGAGCACGGAGGAATACCCTGCAACGTTTCGTTCGACCACATTGTAAGGGCTACCGCCGACTTCCTGGACAAACACCCCGGCGAAGCTGTCATATATGAGATAACCGGCGACTCTTTCGGGGCGGATTTTGACAAATATCTTGAGAAAAATCCCGACCTGGCCTCATACTTCTGGCTTGGCAACTATGTGCCTAAGCTGTCGGAAGTGCGCGGCCATATAATGATAGTGCGCCGTTACAGCTACAACGGGTCGCAAGGCCTTGATTTCCACTCCTCCGGAGTGTGGCCTGACGATACGTCGAAATCGGGCACAAACCCCGACGGAGTGGATTATTATATCGAAGACCGGTTTTTCTCCGCATCGTCGACCGACAGCCACGACACGCACGTCAAACGTGATGTGTTCAACAAGGCCATCGACTATAAGACGGACAATCCGGGGACTCTCTGTATCGCATTCACAAGCGTATCGGCAAGCGTATCGCACACGCCTTACCAGTTCATGTGGGGAGGGGGTACGCCGGGCGTCGATCCGAAGATGTGCGATGTCATAGTAGAAAAACTCAAAAGTCTGCCCGACGATGCCAACGGCACTGAGGGGTGTAACGGAGTCGGTATCGTTGTTATGGATTATTACAACAACAATGCCCACGACGATTACGCCCATGTGGTCGAGCGGCTTATCAATACCAATTTCCCGAAAAGCTTGCGTCCGTTTGATCCGGACCGCCTCCACAGCACTGATGACTGACATGGCTCCGGCATGGCCGGGACTGCCGGAATACGAGAGGGCGTCGCAGAATTACAGCCGTTTTTGGCTCTGCGACGCCCTCCTTTTTGCCTTTGTCACGGGGCATATCCCGAATTGATGAGGACAGAGGGCGAATTGTAGAAGTCGGGTGAGAGTATGTCTGACAGTTTTGTACCGGGATTGTTGGCTATATATGCATCGACAATCCGATAGCCTATGTAGCGGCCGACACGTCCCGGCAGATTAGGAGAAATCAATGTGGAGGATGGCGATGGTTCAGACAATCGGCGGGCAATCGACATGTCGGTGGAGTAAATGAGGTTGTCGGCCGCCATTTTGCGCCAAACCGCGGTTTCTTGCGAAGTGACTTCCTCCAGCTCTCCGGCAGTCCAGCCCATCAGTTTTGCGACATCTTCCGTCCCGGTGAGTGTGGCTACAGCCCTGGCAAGCGCACCCTGGTAGATGAGATATTGTATCACGGTCGGGTCGTTTCCGCGCTCAAACGGATATTCCACCGATATGATTGCCTCGGCGATGTCGAGCGAGATATAATCGGCTTTTTTTGTGGCGCGGACGTAGCGGGGCATCGAGCTGTATGCTTCGTGGCCTTCGCCAAGATAGTGGTTGAGGGCTACGTACACTACCGAGTCGACAAGCATAATCTGCTGTCGGTAGGGGGATATTATTCCGTAATAAGAGTAATGGGGCAGGCCTGGCAACTTGCTGGCGATATTGGCGTCAATTATCCCCAGCTCCTTTTCGATTAAGCCGTTGTCGGGGAAAACCTCTTCGATTTCAGGCCCGAACATCGCGAATGCCGCCGTATGGCTCAGGGAGTCGATAGAGGCAGGGATGTCGCCTGTGGAGGCTCCCATCAGATATATGTAGTCGTTGAGCGGTATGGCGAGCGAGTCGACCACAACATGCTGGCGCTGAGCCGTCATCGACGGGAATTGCTCGACGAGTCTGTCAAGGCGTGTGAAAGGTGCGCTTAGTGAGGCGCTGTCTGAGGTGTCGCCGCTTTTTGACGAGCACGCTGCTGCCATCAGTGAGAGAGAGAGGATGGTGGGTAGGATGTATCTCATGCTTTTGGTTGAATTGTGCACAAAATTAGTCAAAAATATTATTTAACGAAATTTGGGAGGGGAGGAGGTGCGATATTTGTCTTATTTTTGCTAAATTTGTCAAATATTTATATGCCGGCAAGATGTTATGCCTCCGCCGGATAAAAAATATATGTGTTGAAAGTCAGATTTTTAAAATATATATTGACAATTCTGTCGCTTGTTGTCTTAGCGTTTAACACTGAGGCAAAGCAGTTTGTTGTGGTGATTGACCCCGGTCACGGGGGCAAGGACTACGGCGCGATAGGGGCTGTCACCAATGAGAAAACCATAAATCTCAATGTCGCTAAGAAACTTGGCGAAAAAATCCGAAAGAATTATGGCGAGGATGAGGTGAAAGTGGTCTACACTCGTGACAAAGATGTGTTTATAGCGCTGAATGACCGTGCCAGAATAGCCAATGAGGCCAAAGGTGACCTTTTCATATCGATACATGTCAATTCGGTAGACAAGAAGAACAAACGACGTGCGACAATCGCCGGCACTGAGGTGTATACCTGCGGACTGCACCGCACTGAAAGCAACCTTGAGGTTGCCAAGCGTGAGAATGCCGTGATGTATCTTGAGGATGATTACTCGCAAAAATATCAGGGTTTCGACCCGACGTCGCCGGAGTCGTATATAGCGTTTGAACTTAACCAGAGCAAGCACCTCGACCGCAGCATAGAGTTTGCCACTCTCGCCAAGGATTATCTTACTACAACAGCGCGGCGTGTCGACAAGGGTGTGAAGCAGGCCGGTTTCTGGGTGTTGTGGTCGACAGGAATGCCTGCAGTGCTTGTCGAGCTCGATTTCATAAGCAACCCTACATCGGAAAAATTCATGGCATCGGCCAACGGTGTGGAAAAATTGTCAAAATCGCTCTATCAGGCTTTTGAAGATTATTATACGGCAGTCAACGGCGGCCAACGTCCGGCAGGAACGGCTGCGGCGGCAAAGAGTGGTGACAACAGCAAAAAGTCGGAGCCGGCAGCTGTGGCTGATAGCGTTGAAGAGTATGCCGCCGAAAGCGATGCTCCGGCAACTGTTGAATATCGTGTGCAGGTGCTCGCCAACGACAAGGCGGTGTCGACATCTTCCAGACTGTTCAAGGGTGAGAAGGTAAGCGAATATTTTGACAGAGGAATGTATAAATATACTGTGGGACATTTCCGTAGCCAGGCTGAGGCTGAGAAATCGCTGCGAAGGCTCAGAAAGAAATTTCCGCAGGCATTCATCATAAAGATGGAAAACGGACGCCGCGTCGACTGACGGCATGCAGTGGTGCGTAGCATATTGAAAGAAGAAATATAGAATCTATAATATATATGAAAAAGTTATTCACAAAAGAGATGATGATAGGGGCTTGCGTGCTTATCGCGCTGGCAATCCTGTTTTTCGGAATTGAATATCTCAAGGGGGTCAGTATCTTCCGGCCGTCAAACTACTACTATGCAGTATATACTGATGTCAAAGGTCTTGAAGTGTCGGCGCCTGTGATGGTCAACGGATATAAAATCGGTCAGGTCGACAATGTGGAACTCATGTATGACCGACCGGGCAATGTGCTCGTGTCAATGAGCCTTGATAAAAAATTCAGAATACCTGTCAACTCAAAGGCTTTGATTGAAAGCAGTCTTCTCGGCACCGCCTCGGTGAAAATAGAAATGACCCGTGGCAGTGAGTTTTATACTCCGGGCGACACTGTTCCCGCAGGTATCGCCTCGGGCATGATGGATCAGGTGTCGGAACAGCTCCTTCCCGGAGTGAGCGGCATGATGCCGAAGCTTGACTCGATATTCACAAATATCAACAACCTCACCGGAAACGAGGCATTGCTGCAGTCGTTCAAGAATATCGAGGAACTGACCGCTACGCTCAACTCCACGGCCAAAGCGCTTAACGCCACAGTCCGCACACTACCGTCTACTGTCGGTTCGGTCAACGGCGTCATTTCGTCGGTCGACAGTCTTGTGGCTGATCTCAACCGCGTGACTTCGGAGATAGCCAACGCGCCGATTGACTCAACGCTCAGTAACTTCAACCGCATATCAGCCGACCTTGCCGCAATCACAGGGCAGCTTCAGGATCCCAACTCTACGGTAGGAGCTCTGCTCAACGATTCCGGTCTTTACGACAATCTGACAAAAGCATCGCAAAGTCTTGACTCTCTGCTGGTGGATATTCGCAAAAATCCGAAGCGCTACATCAGCATCAAACTGCTGTAGTCACATGACTCTTTAATTACATCAACAGACCGGCCGATGTCGCGATGGTATGCAGAAATAATATTGCCGCTCCCTCTCGACTCTACTTTCACTTACGCCATACCGGTGGAGATGGAGAGCAGTGTCAGAGTCGGTTATCGCGTCATTGTGCCGTTCGGGCGCAAGAAATACTATACCGGAATAGTAAGGGCGCTCACCAATATAGCTCCTGACGGATTTGAAACGAAAGAGATAGCCGTAGCGCTTGACAATTATCCTATTGTTAGGCACCCGCAGCTCAAGCTCTGGGAGTGGGTGGCCGAATACTATATGTGTGCGGTGGGCGATGTCTACAAGGCGGCTGTTCCTTCAGGGCTTAAGGTGGAGAGCGAGACCTACGTTGAGGTCAACCCCGACTATGAGCCGGCTGATGACATACCCCTCGATGACCGTGAGGCATTGGTGGTGTCGCTGCTCGGCGAGGAAAAATGCATGGCGGTGTCGGCTATAGCGCGAGAAATCACGGTCAAAAATCTGGCGGCGCTTATCACCCGGATGATTGACCGCGGAATACTTGTAATCTCCGAGAAAATCGTGGAGAGATACCGTGCCGTGAAGCAGACGGTGGTGGTTCCCGCCTACGATATGTCGTCGATTGCCGAGGCGTTTGCGTTGGTGAAGGGGGCTAAAAAGCAGGAGACACTTCTGCTGACCCTGACCGAACTGAGCGGAGTCAACCGCAAAGGGGAGCAGGTGAAGGAGGTTAACCGCAAGATGCTCCTTGACCGTGCTGGAGTAACGTCGGCAGTGCTCGGCGCTGTTGTGAAAAAGGGATTGGCGCGTCTGGAAAAACGGGAAATAAACCGGTTTAAGTTTGAAGGTAAGCCTTCGGGCAGTCTTCCGTTGCTGACGCAGACACAGATGAAGGCGTGCGATGAAATCACTACGCTGTGGCGCGACAAACCGACAGTGTTGCTTCATGGGGTGACATCGAGCGGCAAGACAGAGATTTACGCGCATCTGATTGACGCGGCGCTGAGCCGTGGCGAGCAGGTGTTGTATCTTGTGCCGGAAATCGCGCTTACCACACAGCTCACGCGGCGGTTGCAGAATATCTTCGGAAACAGTATCGTTGTCTATCACTCGAAGTTTTCCGATAACGAGCGTGTGGATATATGGAAAAACATGCTCTCCGAGCAGGAGCCGCGGGTGATACTCGGGGCACGTTCGTCATTGTTCCTGCCGTTCGGGCGTCTCGGACTCGTCATTGTCGACGAAGAGCATGAAGCGAGCTACAAGCAGTCAGACCCCGCGCCGCGCTATAATGCGCGCGACACGGCGCTTGTGCTTGCCTCGATGCATGGAGCCAAAGCTTTGCTCGGAAGCGCAACTCCATCGGTTGAAACCTATTATAAGGCGGTCAACGGCAAGTTCGGACTTGTAACACTTACTACCCGCTATAACGAGTTGCCGCTGCCTCCGATACGCATTGTCGACATGAAGAGGGCGCGTCAGAAGGGAGAGGTCAACGGACCGCTGTCGCTTGATGCCGTAAGGAGCATAAACGGAGCTGTCGGGGCATCACGGCAGGCCATCCTGTTTCGCAACCGCCGCGGCTTTGCGCCGATGGTGCGCTGCAAGCAATGCGCATGGGTGCCGAAGTGTCAGTTCTGTGACGTGTCACTGACCTATCACAATCATTCGCGCCAGCTTGTGTGTCATTATTGCGGGGCGGTGTATGAATTGCCTGACCTGTGTCCGCAATGCCATCAGCCGGCGATTGAGGTGATAGGCTATGGCACTGAAAGGGTAGAGGGGGAGATCGAGAGTGTGTTCCCGGCGAGCAAAGTGCTCCGGATGGACCTTGACACCACCCGCAACAAAGACGGCTACGAGTCGATTATCGATGCGTTCTCCTCGGGAAAAGCCGATATACTCGTGGGCACGCAGATGGTGACGAAAGGGCTTGATTTCCGTTCGGTGTCGTCAGTGGTTGTAATCAATGCCGACGAGCTTATAAACATTCCCGACTTCAAGGCGTCGGAGCGGGCGTTCAACATGCTTGAGCAGGTATCTGGACGCGCCGGACGCGGAGAAGTAGGCGACAGTGAGGTGATCATTCAGACATACACTCCCGACCACCCGATATTGCAGTTTGTGGCAGGGCATAGCTACACGGCATTCTACGAGCATGAGATAGAGGAGCGCAAGCGTTATCTTTATCCCCCGTTCACAAGGATTATATATATTTATCTGAAGCATGCCGACGCGGGTGTGCTGCAGCAGTTTTCCAATGCCTACGCGCAGATGCTCGCGTCGCAGCTCGGACGCAGAGTGAGCGGTCCGGATCAGCCTCGGGTCACACGGGTGAAATCGCTCTACATACAGAAAATAATGATAAAGGTCGAGGCGGGGGCATCGCTGGCAAAATTGCGCGGGGTGCTGAAAGACACGTATGTGAGGATGGCAAAAAATCCGGCGATAAAGAATTCGCAGGTCTATTATGATGTCGACCCCTGACGCAATGTCGGCGACGGTGTGGCGCTTTTAGGGATGTGATACGCGGCGGAATGGCTTTATTTAGATTGGGTCTAAATAAGTAAGACTTGAGCCGAGGTGGTTCAAAACACTTCAAATACGGTCGGTTGCGAGAGATATATAGTCGTGCGGGCATATTTTTTCACGGAAGGCGCATGATTATGATAATATGGTTTAAAGGCTGAGAGATAGTGTGTTATTGAGCAGATGCGCAGCAGATGTTTAGCCGAATGTTCCACGTTTTTATAAGTTATTGACTTACAGAACAGTTGCGGTCTTTACCGAATTTCCAAATAAAACATCACTTTTTTTTATAAAATATTTGTCGGAAATTTGTATTGGCAAGAACAGCCCTTAAACGAATACAATTGATGGAAAAAACTCCCTTACAACTGTGGGACGACTGTCTGCGGATAATCGCTGACAATATCCCCTCCGAACAATTTGACGCGTGGTTTCGACCGGTCACGCTCAAAAGCTATGTCGACGGCAAGGTTACGCTTACCGTCCCGACCTCCTTTTTCGTAGAGTATATTGAAGAGAGGTTTTCCAAGCTCCTCGGCGCGGCCATCAAGCGTGTTTTCGGAGCGGAAACCAAGCTGTTCTACCATTACAATCAGGTGCAGAACGAACCCACTACGGCGGTCGACATACGTAGTGCAGCACCTTCAGCCGCTCCAAAGAAAGGTCTTCCATCGGCAAATCCGTTTAACACTCCGGTGCAGGTTCCTTTCGATTCGCAGCTCAATCCGCGATACACTTTCGACAACTATTGTGGCTCTGAAAGCAACAAGATAGCGCTGTCAATAGGCAAAGCGATAGGCGGTGACCCCGACAACAAGACATTCAATCCGTTGTTTATTTTCGGTCCGTCTGGAGTCGGCAAGACGCATCTTATGCATGCCATCGGTCTGAGTCTTAAGGAGCATCGTCCGCAGTTGCGTGTGCTCTACATCAGCTCACGTCTGTTTGAGAGCCAGTTTACGGTGGCGTCGCGCAACGGGCGTATCAACGATTTCATACATTTCTATCAGAGCATCGACGTGCTCATCATCGATGACATTCAGGATCTGATAGACAAGGAAAAGACGCAGAACACATTCTTCCACATATTCAGCCATCTGCACCTCAACAACAAGCAGATAATCATCTCGAGCGACTGCTCACCCTCCATGCTCAAGGGAATGCCCGAACGACTGCTCACACGGATGAAGTGGGGAATGACGGTGGAACTGGAGCGTCCCGATATGAATCTGCGCCGCAATGTGCTGACCCGCATTGCCGAGCAGGAGGGTCTGCCGGTGTCAGACGAAGTGCTTGAGTTTATCGCCTCGAATGTGACCGGAAGCATCCGTGAGCTTGAAGGTATCATGGTATCGCTTGTGGCCAGGGCTGCCATCCTCAACCGTCAGATTGATTTTGACCTCGCCCGTACGGTGATATCCAACGCTGTTAAAATCAATAAGAAACAGATCAATTTCGAGATGGTGACACAAAGCGTCAGCGCGCATTACAACATAGAGCCCGACGCTATTTTCACCAAGTCGCGCAAGCGTGAGGTGTCAGATGCCCGCCAGATGGTAATGTATATGGCGAAGAAGCATGCCAAGATGGCGTTGACGGCCATCGGCACGCGTCTGTCGCGCACACATGCCACAGTGCTCTATGCCTGCAAAAGCATCGAGGACCGTCTTCTACACGAAAAGCAGCTTCAGGATGATGTGGAAGCAATAGAAAAAGATTTCATGAATGGATAACAAACCCCATCCGATAAAACGACAAAAGCCGGAATTGCTTCCGGCTTTTGTCGTTTTATCGGATATGAAGGCGTTGCGGAACTTCCGGATTCTGCAACACCCTTTATGTCACAATATTATTATTTTTTTTGGAATGGGAAACCGTTGTTTTCGATGAAATCGTGGTATACGGTAGAGAAGTATTCATTGTTCTTGCGCGTATAGCGTATGTCGGTGAAAAC
>ERZ778496.1921-NODE-1921-length-13420-cov-4.083651_pt1 | contig 13420 bp, 13 predicted proteins | sample MGYA00433099_ERZ778496 | MGnify/ENA primary metagenome ERZ778496 (study PRJEB29527, sample SAMN07138962) | mouse gut metagenome | material: feces | host: mouse | place: China:Nanjing | collected 2016-01-25 ... | reverse complement strand
GTATATTAAAAAAACAAAGTATATAAAATCAGAAAATGGAATAAAAGAAATCCTTGTATTGTCGTGTGTAGATGAAAGGCTCTTGAAGTTTACAAATGAATTAGCTGATAAAATTGATGGAACAAGGTATAGAATTGTTTATAAATTACATCCTACGGAGTATGGAAACTGGAAAAATGTATATGGACAGTATTTATTGCACTCGAATATAGACGTAGTAGGTAATAAAAATAAAATAGTGTACGATTATTTTATGCAAGCGGAGTGGGTAATAGGAATGCAATCTACAGCAATATATGAGGCAACAGCGTTTAATGTTAAAATTGCTATCATAGATTCACCATACAGAAAGGATTATGTTGAGTTGTTTGAAATGAAACGAGCAAATTTGATAGGTAATGTTGATGATTTTTTGTCAATTATAGATAGGAGTGACATAAATTCTGAAGCTAGTACAATTTGTTTTGAAAGAGATAGTATGGACAACGTTCAGAAGGCAATTGACAATATTATTGCGTCTAAATCAAAAATATAAATTGGGGAAAAGCAGATGTATAAATATGGGATTGTGGTAATTGCTTATAAAAATGAAGACAGAATTAAAAGATTGCTGAATGCCCTGAGCATAGCTGATTATGATAATAATGATGATGTGTATTTAATTATAAGCATTGATAAATCAGAGAATGATAAAGTTGAAAAAATAGCAGACGAGTTTAAGTGGGAGTATGGTAAAAAAGATGTAGTAACTTTTCCACATAGATTAGGTTTAAGGAATCATGTAATTCATTGTGGCGATTATTTAAATACATACGATTTAGATGCAATAGCTGTATTTGAAGATGATACATTGCCGGCACGTGGTTTTTTCTATTTTATGGAAGAGGCTACAGAAAAATACATTAATAATAAGGATATTGCGGGAATATCCCTTTATTCACATTGGGTTAATAATATGTGGCAGGAATTTGTTCCGATGATGAGCAGTTATGATAATTATTTTATGCAGTGTGCGCAATCTTGGGGGCAGATATGGTTTAGAAATCAATGGAATGAGTTTCGTATCTGGTATGAGAAACAGGGGGTGATGGACAAAAATTATTGGATTCCTCAAGAAGTAACGTCATGGCCGGAAACCTCATGGAAAAAATATCATATTAAGTATTGTATAGAGAATAATAAATATTTTGTTTATCCATATGTATCGTATACTACTTGTTTTGCAGATAAAGGAGTACATACCAGTGAAAATACAAATGCATTACAAGTTGCTATCTCAAATGATGTTTCTACCTCATTTATGTTTATGGAGTTAGACACAGATGCAATAAAGTATGATGCATTTTTTGAAAATCAAAGTTTGTATAAGTTCTGCAGTGTAAATAAAGATGAGTTATTAGTTGATTTATATGGGAATCATTTTGAAACAAATAAGCGATATATCTTAACTAAGAAAGAATTGCCATATAAGATTATAAAATCTTGGGGTAACAGGATGGTGCCGCATGAAATGAATTTGTTATACAATATTCCAGGAGATGATATCATTTTGTATGACTTAGGAAACATATCTCATTCAATTGAACTTCCGGTACAAGCACCTCGTAAGAGTAAAATGGAAACCTATTTTGATATTTTGGATAAATGGATGATAACAGAGGAAAGAGGTTATAAAGTGCAAGATTATTTTCTAAAGAATAAATGGTATCATATTGCTATTTATGGAAAAGGGAAAATTGGTATGCACTTGTACAACAGACTGAAAAACACTGAGATCAATGTAGATTATTTTATAGATAAAAATTCAGATAGCATAGAAAATGATATAGATGTAATAAACCCCAAAGAGCAGTTGCCATATGCAGATGTAGTTGTGATTACGCCCGTAATGGAGTTTGAGCAAATTAAAAAGAACTTGCAACACAGCGTTATAATGAACTTTATATCAATAGATAGTATTTTTGAAGAGTGTTTATGATTTATTTTCAAGATAAAATAAAAGACAAAATTAATATACTTAGAAAAAGGAAGAAGAAGTTATGAATGTGATATATTTACAATGCGATTCCAGATTTAATAAATGGCTGTTGAAAAAAATTGGCAGTAAATATGTTGTACAACACACAATCGAGAGGTGTATGAAAATAGGTGGGAAAGAAACTTACGACATTGTTTCAGGCATATATGATTGTCCCGAAAATAGTAAATTAGCCAGTATATTAAATGAACAAGGTGTCCATGTAAAAATTTCTTGTGAGGAGGATGTAAATAAGCGTTTTTTAGAATCGATAATGGAGAATGGAGTAGATTATGTTGTCCGTGTTGGTGGAGATCAGTGTTTAATAGATTCAGATGCAGTAACAAGTATATTAGAGTCCATGAAGGAAAATGCGATGGAATGGTTTTATGAGGATTATGCTAACTGCATATTGCCAGACATTATTAGCGCAAGATGTCTTAAAAAATGGAACAAGGAGTTAAGATGTGAGGATAGATATTTTAAAGTTTTAGAAAGGCAGGTGGATATTAAAAGATATAGATTGCATTATCCTATATGTTCGCTTTTTAATTTTAGAGTAAATTCTAATGAAAGCTTTAGGGTGTGTAGTGCCGTTATAACAAATAATTTGGATGTATACAAGCTGTCTCAAAAATTGCAACAATGTCTGACACGTAGTGCCTATTTGGTAGATACCGGATTATTGGGTAGTTGGCTTCTTCCACTAGAAATTAATGAGTTTTATTATGATGAAAATAAAAAAATAAATCCGTGGTGGAATAGAAGCATAATTGATTTTGTAAAGAAATATTTGAATAAATCTTTGAGTGTTTTTGAATGGGGTTCGGGTAATAGTACGTTGTTTTGGAGTCAGTATGTAAAAGAAGTTGTGTCTGTTGAGCATAATAAACAGTGGTATGAAAAAATGCAGAAAGTAATACCAGATAATGTTTTACTTAAGTATTGCGAATTAGAATACGGGGGGGGTGTATTCTAATTCGATTCTGAATGAAAAAAGAGAATTTGAGATTATTCTGATAGATGGAAGAGACAGGGTAAGATGTGCTAAGAATTCTGTTATGCGGTTGAAAGAAAATGGAATTATTATTTGGGACAATTCCGATAGAGAGGTTTATAAATTGGGGGTTGAATATTTGAAACAACACGGATTTAAGCAATTGGAAATAGGTAGTGTTGTATATGGATTGCCAGGGAGAGAGGAGTTCACATCTATATTTTATAGGGAAAATAATTTATTTGGTTTATAAATTTGTAGATGAAAAAGTTATATTACTTGGTAACAGAAAAGATAGATAAGTAGTTTCATAGTAAGATGCATATATACTCATGAACGAAAACATTTGCCGACCTAAATGTATAACGAGCGAGCGTATCGGCAGTGTTGAACATAAATCGGCAGATAAATGCATTAACGAATATAACTATAATATAAATTTAATGTGTTATAACATTCAATTATTAGAAAGTGTTTAGATTATGGAGAAAAGAAAAATTGTAATTTGGGGTTATGGGTTGCAAGGAGTGTTGCTTTATAGGCAGCTTATCGCTCATGATAAATATGAAGTAATTGGTTTTGCTGATAATTCAATATATAAGCAGGGTAATATGGTTAATAACCTTCCAATAATGTCTATGGGAGCTGTGACAAAATTAAAGGAAACGATAGAGTTTCGTGTAATTATTGCTTCAAGTAAATGGTTTATTATAGGAGAAGAATTAGAAAAATTAAAGATTCCAATAGAAGGTATTTATCAAAATGGAAAAATTGCCAGATACGATCGAATGTGTTTTGAACGGTTGGATTTGGCAAAACCGATAACATTGTATGCAGGAGATATTGTTGATGATGTGCATATGGCTAATCCGGATTTATATGGGTTATCAATTCATAAAGCCGATTCTAAACATATTTTGCATGATATTACAAAAAAGTATCCCTTACCAGATAACTGTATTTTTACTTATCAGGCAGAAGAGGTGTTAGAGCATATAGAAATGGAAAAGTTAATTGATGCCATAGATGAGATATATCGAATCTTGAAAAAAGGAGGGCTTTTTCGGCTCTGTCTGCCAGATTATTATAGTCCATATCTAAGCAGCATATCTATGAAAAATACGGCTGGGGGTATTATTTTTGACCCTGCAGGTGGGGGAACTTTTGGAGAAAGAGGCGTAATGAATGGTGGCCATGTATGGTTTCCTAATTATCAAAATGTAAAAGTTCTATTGGGAAAAACAAAGTTTCGAAACTGCAATTTTTTATGTTACCATACGAAAGACGGAAGTTTAATAAGGAAAGAAATTGATTTTGTCAAGGGATATATTAGGAGAGTTCCGCAAAACAATGAAAATAGTATATATAGCATAGTAGTGGATTGTTATAAGTGAATATGAGGATGATAAAAGAAAGTAGTTGCTTTAGGGTGCAATTGATTAATGCTAGGAGAAAAAATAGTGAGAGAAGACACATTTGTATTTGAGTTAAATAGTCAAAATACTCTGCTTAATCATATATATAAACAGGGGAACATCAGAGTTATTGATGGTATGGCAGACAATAAAAAATGCATTATAATATGCAGTAGCAATAGTATATATTTTCCTAATACATATGAAGAATTTCGGTTAAAAATTATATGCAATAATTTATTTGATGGAGAGAGACTGTCATCACTTCTGATAGAATATGTGGAGCGTATAATCCTGATAAGAGACGTCCGAAAATCTTTCTATGTGACAGGGATAAGCGAAAAATGCAACTCTATAGATAACGTTCTGCATATGTTGGAGGAACTTACGAAAGGGTTTGAGATAATTACCGCGGGGGGATCGGCGGGTGGATATATGGCATCCATAATTGGTTCATATTTAAAGGTACAGTATGTGATAAACGCAGGCGGACAATGGAACTTATATGAATATAATGATGTGATTGAAAGGTACAGTTTCCTTAGCGAAAATAAGTATAATGTTGCCTGTAATAAATGGTTTGACCTAAGTGTGCGGATGGCAAAAAATCAAGTGCCTATTTTGTATATGTATGGTGCATTGAATAAGTCGGACATCAATCAGCTAAAATGTGCAGAGAGTATAGAACATATCTATCCGATTGCAATTAAGTCACAGAACCATGCTCAAAGTGTTTCGACAGAGCCATATCTGAGGTTACTGTGCGCCACAAGAGAAGATATTTTAAAGATTTATAACGATAATAAAGAATGTATGGTTGATATTGATATTCTGGAGAGTCAAATAAATGCTTTAATAGCACTTCCCGAAGGAATGAAACTGAGTTGGGCGACAACTAATGAAAAAAAGCAAAAGGCGTATGAGGATATGCTGTATGAGTGGGTAAAGATGAAACAAAACGCATATCCTAGAGAACACTATGATTGTAGCATGGTTGCTATATGGGGCAAAGGAAGATATTGCAGCTTGCTTATGAGTGATTTAAGAAAACAAAATATAAAAGTGAGATGCATACTTGAAACACAACCACTAGATAAAGAGTATGAGGGTATTCCTATTATGAAAATAAATGATTTACCGGATGGTGTTGATACAATTATTGTGGTGCCATATTATGATATTGAAAATATAAAGGAGCGTGTAGATGAGTATTGTGTAGGTGTTAATGTGATAGGAATAGATGAATATATAATGACTAACTATTAAAAATACTAGGAGGAAGCTTTCAGTGAAAAAAACTATAAATTCAATTTTATCAGTGTTAGCAGGAGCAGCGTTTGGCGCAGGTATGGTAAAAAAGGCTACTGGAAAAACAATCAAAAAGACAAAGAGTATGTCGGACAAGCATTTGGCATTGTTTCTTATGATGAACCAGTGGGTTAAAGTAAGACAAGAAGGGAAAAATCTTGCCTCTTTTTTTGAAAAGAATGGTTACAGGAAAATTGCAGTTTATGGCGTGAGTTATGCTGGTCAAACCTTGATTAATGAATTTAAGGATACCGATATAGCTGTTGCATATGGCATTGATAAAAATCCGTATTTACTCTATGCAGATGTGGATATCGTATCTATGGAGGATGACTTAAAACCAGTAGATGCAATTGTAGTGACTGCCATTACATTTTTTGATGAGATAAAGGAAAAACTTTCAGAAAAAATAGATTGTCCAATTATTTCTTTAGAAGATATTCTCTACGAAGTATAGTTATGGGAAAGCAATTAGTTCAGCATACATCGCGGGAAAAGAGCATGGTAAAGGGGCTTGTTATGGGACAAAAATCAGACATCAATTTCAGTATTATCACAGTTTGCCTGAATGCAGAAAAAACAATTCGGTCAACAATAGAGTCCGTATTGGTTCAAAATTGGAAGAATTTTGAATATATTATCGTGGACGGTGCATCTACAGATACGACTGTTGATATTGTACAGGAATATGCACAAAAGGACAGCAGGATACAATGGTGTTCGGAACCGGATAGGGGAATTTATAATGCCATGAACAAGGGCATTCACCGTGCAAAAGGCGATTTTTTCATATTTTTAAACGCCGGAGACGAGTTTCACGACACGGATATACTTGAGAAAGCTGCAGAAGTGGTTACATATTCGGATATTGTAATTGGGGACATCGCATTTAAAAATGAGTCTGGTCTGTCAGAATATCAATATCAAGTGGGCAGAGAACTTTTTGAAAATTTGAGAAAAGGGGCGAATGTCTGCCATCAGGTAATATTTGCATCAAGGGAGTGCGTTGAAGGTGGTTTTGATGAACATTTTATACATTGTGCCGACTATGACTGGCTGTGTCGCCAAGTAAATGCCGGAAAAAAAATTTCCAAGTTGGATAAAGTGGTTGTTGATTATGATATACATGGGGTCACGCAACAGGTTCGGTATCAGAAAATACATTGGAAAGAGTATTTTGAGGTGATAGGCAGGAACTTTCCACATTTAGGATTTCCGTATGGGGAAGAAGTGAAAAAGCTTTTTGTTCAGGCTCGAAAAGAACACTTTTCGTATGAATTTATGAATCAATGGCTTCTTTTGAAGCAGAGAGGGATTTGTCTGAGTGCTTTTTTTGTCCGTAAGGGGATACAGTCTGTTGCAATTTACGGCATGCATTATATGGGTCAGCGCTTATATGATGAATTGAAAGAAAGCGAGATAGCGGTTATGTATGCCATAGACAGGAATCCTATAAAACGGGATTGGAGTATTCCCGTCCTGTATCCGGATAATGACTTAAAAAAGGTTGATGCAGTTGTAATTACTCCTATTTTTGATTTTTTGGAAATAAAAGATAGTTTATCCGCAAAGCTTAACTGCCCTATGTTTTCTATTGAGGATATATTATTTTACGAGTATGAAGATAAATTTGACAGATAAATTGTGGGAGAGATATATGATTGAAGATAAAAAAATAGGACAAGTTATTTTAGACTATCGGTTTTATAATCCTGAACTGCATTATTCGGACGGAGAGATAGAGAAAGTTCTGTTACATGCGGCTGCTGAAAACCAGATGGAAGAACTTCTTTATTCAAGCAATGACTGGGCTGTTTTATATCACTGTTCTGATATCAGGGAGAACCTTTTGGAATGGTATCCGTTTAAAAAGGAAAGCAAACTACTAGAAATTGGTTCTGGATGTGGGGCACTTACAGGTTTATTCAGCAGAAAGGTTGCATCCGTAACATGTCTGGAACTTTCAGAAAGAAGGTCTTTGATTAATGCCTACAGGCATAAAGACTGTGACAACATAAAAATAATGTTGGGAAACTTTCAGAATATCAGGATAGATGAAAAATTTGATTATATTACGCTTATCGGAGTATGGGAATATGCTGGGTATTACATAAATGGAAAAGAGCCTTATTTAGAGATGCTAAAAGGATTGAAACAGTATCTAAAGGATGATGGAAAACTATTGATTGCTATTGAGAATAAGATGGGATTGAAATATTGGAATGGTGCGCCGGAAGACCATACAGGTCTAATTTATGGGGGATTGAATGATTATGTGGACAAGGGGGATGCCCGAACCTTTTCCAAACAGGAAATAGAAATGATGTTAGTTGCAGCAGGATGGAAGCAGTGGAAATTTTATTATCCCATGCCTGATTATAAACTGCCAGATACAATCTATACAGATGACAAATTGCCAGAACCGGGTGAACTGAGAAATTATAGGAAAGATTACAATGCTTCCAGAGTATATAATTTTTATGATGCAGTGGTATCCGATCAGTTATGTGCTGACGGGATGGTAGCTTATTTTGCCAATTCCTTTCTAGTGGAATGTGGTTCTGAGACCACAGATGTAATATTTGCAAAATGTAACAGAATCCGAAATGAGCAATTCAGAACTCTCACAATTATCAGAGAAAAGGAAGGCTTACGCTTTGTCCAGAAAGGTGCATTAAATTCTCAGGCACAACGGCATATATGTCAGGCGGGCATAAAAAATAAGGATTATGGATTGGATGTACATGTGCTGGAGGGATGTATACAGGATGGGGTATATGTAACAGATTATATTTTTGGACAGGGTTTAGATGTTTATCTGTATCCTTATAGAAATGACAAGGAGGAGTTTATCCGTAAAATACGAGAGATTATTCAAAATTATCTAATGCCTGATAAGGAATGCATGATTGATTTCTGTATGACAGAGGATTATCGGCTAATCTTTGGAGAAAAATATATAGAGGGAGCGAAATGTCTTAAAGTTACAAATATAGATATGATTTTTTCAAACCTAAGAATGACGAAAGAAGGTGAAGTGTTCTGCATTGATGATGAGTGGGTATTTGCTTTTCCTGTTCCATATGAGTTTGTATTATGGAAAGCGCTGTCTGATTTATATTCAAAGTATATGATATATCTAAAAAAAAGAATATCCAGAGAGCAGTTTTTTAAGGAATTTGATATGGATGAAAAAAATATAAAAGTATATGAACATATGAATAGAACCTTTTACAATAATGTTATAGGAAAAGATTATACAGAAAATTATCAGAAACCAAGTATGACATACAACTTGAGATTTACATAAAATGAGGAAGGCAAAGGATGATGATAAGATGCATGTTGCAGAATATGAACAATATTTGACTATGATGAATCAGTGGTTTATTTTAGCTCACGAAGGAAAAGGAATTGATCGGTTTATCAGAAAGCAGGGGTGGCAGTCTGTTGCTGTATATGGGATGGCTATATACGGAAGGCATGTAATAAGGGAATTAAAGAAAACCAGTTGTATCGTTGTATATGGCATTGACCGAAAAAAAATGGAACAATACGAGGGAATACGGATTTTGAAACCTACAGACCATCTGCCAGATGTTGATGTCGTTATTAATTCAGTAATACATAGACATGGAGAAATAATGGGAGATTTAAAAGACATTATTTTATGCCCAGTGGTAAGCTTGGAGGATGTTGTATTTGGGAGTTATTGAAAAACATGAAATAAGGAGGAGCTTGTGAAGCCTTTTAGTCAGTTTATTCATGCAGGATTTATAGAGCAGGAGTTTCAATTTAGTGAGATATATCGCTATATAGATAAATATAAATCACCCGATATGTATGAAGTTGAATATCTGGTTGGAAATTTGTCCGTCAAGGAAAATCAGACCATTTGGATTATGTGGATGCAGGGGATAGAAAATGCTCCTGACTTAGTAAAAAAATGTTGTGATTCAATCTGCAAAAACAAACCAGATAATTTTGAAGTAGTTCTGCTTACTTTACAAAATATTTCCGAGTATATTAAATTGCCTGATTATATTTGGGAAAAATATTATAGTGGGGTTATTTCTGCAACGCATTTTTCTGATGTGGTTCGTGTTGAACTGCTTGCTGTATATGGAGGCTGCTGGATTGATGCGACAGTTTTTTGTGAAACCAATATTCCATTATACATGGTGTCAGATATGTTCTTGTTTAAGCTAGAATCCGTATTGAGTAATCCGGTAATCAAAATGTCAAGCTGGTGGCTGGCGGCAGATAAGAAAAACAGGATTATTCACGCTACACGTCATATGCTTCATAAATATTGGTACAACGAGGAGCAGTTGTGTGATTATTTTCTTTTACATATTATAATGTCTAAAATTATAGACGAAGATTCTGCATGTCAAGTAATATTTCAGGATATTCCATATTTTAACAGCCGAAATGCGCATATATTGATCGGGAAACTAGGGATGCAGTATTGCAGTGAGGAGTGGAGAGTAATAAGAGACAGTTCTTTTGTCCAAAAACTCACCTATAAAAAACGGCATATACAAGGTGACGGGTATAATTTTTATATGGCGTTGCTGGATGGGAAATTGGATTGATATGTGGATTGTGGTATAGAGAATGAAAGTCGAAAATGTTGAAGTATAAGGAAGAGGATAATGATTAAAATTTGTAAAGACAAAAGGGAGATAGATATGTACAAAAAGTATTCTTCCCTCAAATGTGGAAATAATGATATTCCGATATTGTTGTTAGACAGAACTCTTTTTTTAAAAGCAAGAGAGATATTTGCTAGAGGGTATGTACTAATAGAAGTACGGGATATCAAAGGGAAAACACTTTTTTATTTAAAATTACTCCGAGATATGCTTGATGAAGGCTTCAAAGGCACAATTATGGAAACAAATATTAATTATGAGGGATGTGGTTTGCAGGCGGAGAAAAACCTTGACACAACACTGTTGGAAAAAGCGGAGTGTTTCGTATTTGAAGAATTGGAAGAATATACATTTGAACTGACTGAATTTATACGAAACCGATATCCTTGTACACAGATTTTTTATCTTGACAAAAACGCGGAATTTTTTTGGAAAGAGAACGAACGGATTCTTATACTAAATTCAATATATGAAATTAATGCATTTTGGCAGGGCAGATATATGTATATTTATTCGGATGTGACAAGGCATGGACATATTATCCCTGAAGGGGTATCTCTTATCTATAATAGTGAAAATATTATGAACAGCTTGTGCTGGGCTAGAAAAGTAGAGCATTTAGGAACGAAAAACAGTGGTAAAACGATACTGCTGATAGATATGGATTTTGGTAAAGGTTGTGGACTTGCGTATATTATACGGACAACTTTGTGTTTTGTATGCATGGCATTTGAAAGAGGGTGGATGCCCGTTGTAAATCTGGTGGGAGATAATATGTATATTGATTCTCCTCAGAACAATATGTGGGAACAGTATTTTGAACCGTTGTCACATATATCTGTTCGGGATGTCATGGAAAGCCAGAATGTTATCAGTGTGAAAAACAATCACTTAACTCCCGTAATCATTCACATTAATCCATATTTTAGGGAAATCTGGCATCGTACTCAAAAGCATCCAAAAATAAATTTCAAAAGTGAAATCATGCAACATTTCGTCAAGTTTATGCCAAAGGAAATTCAGGATAAACAAGTTAGAGTTTTAGGAGCATTTATTAGGGGAACTGATGCAAAGGCAGCAGTATCTGAAAAAGAAGCGTTTAGTGTGGCATTGGAATGCAAAGAAATTATGGAAAACGCTGGTTTTGACAAAGTATTCCTTGCGACAGAGGATATTGTATACTTTGAGGCATTTAAGAGTGTTTTTGAAGATAAACTCTTGCATATAGTACAAAAAAGAGTCATGAGCTGTAAAGATCAAAGGAAACCAATAGGAGAGCTTCTAGACATCAAGACAGGTGAAAAGAATCATTTTGGATTGATATATCTTATGATTACATACTGCCTTTCACGGTGCAATGCGTTGGTATACAATATACCATCAGGTGGGTATTATCTCGCTAATAAGTGGTGTGAGAATCCATATGAGTTTTCCTATTGTTTAGAAGGGAATAGAACAGAGATTGAAAGTATCGTCAAGTGTCTTGAAATGGTAGCAGAAAATGCTTTAACAGCAATCTATGGAACGGGACATATTGGAAAAAGATTGCTTGATATTATTAAACAGAGAAAAGAACTGGCGTGTTGTATAATCTTTTGCGATAAAAAAGCTGAAAATGCAGAGTACTCATTTGATGGATACCGAGTAATAGCACCGTCATTACTATTGGATCAGTACAAGAATGGAAACATACAGGGAATTATTGTTGCGTCATCCATTTATGCAGAAGAAATATACCATTCATTAATAGCAAACGGAGTATCCATGGAACATGTTTTGATTGTCAGAAATCAAAATGGGGTAATTTAAAGAAATTTTAGGAGAATTAAATCTATGAAGATAATTTTGTATGGGAGAGGGATACATGCGAAAAATATAGTTGAAACTGTTCATTCATGATGAATTAGAGATATTAGCAGTTACAGATTCTTTCGCAAAAATAGAAACAAATAGTAGTTTTGGGAATATATCGGTAATACCAATAGTGGATATTCAGAAATATACGTATGATTATGTTGTTATAGGAACAGTAAAAGATGTGGCATTGATAAAGGGAAAACTGATTGATGAAGGAGTCAGAGAAGATAAGATCCTGAAGTTGGAGGATTTTTATTTATCTTTATATGAGGAATACTATAAGGATAATGACTTATGGGATTTTTATATGAATCATAGTCATGGGGACATCCATAAATTACTTCATTATTTCAGAGTATATGATAAATGGTTCAGTAAGTTCCGTAATAAGGAAATTGTTATGGTAGAAATAGGAGTAGGCAATGGCGGCTCGCTCCAAATGTGGAAAAACTACTTTGGATCTAAGGCAACTATTGTAGGGATAGATTTAAGGACTGAATGTAAAAGGTTTGAAGAGGAACAGATTCATATTGAAATCGGTTCGCAAGAAGACATCGGATTTTGGGAGTATATAAAGCAAAAATATCCCCAAATTGATATATTGCTTGATGATGGCGGTCACACAATGAAACAGCAAATCGTTACATATGAAGAAATGTTTCCGCATATTAAAGATGGAGGAATTTATTTATGTGAAGATACACATACATCGTATATACAGTACTATGGTGGAGGGTTAAAAAAGAATACTTCGTATATAGAATACAGCAAGAATTTCATAGATGATCTTAATGCATATTATATAGACGAAAAAGAGATTGGTTATAACACAAAAAACATTGCAGGACTTCATTATTATGATTCTATGGTAGTAATAGAAAAGGAAAGAGTCAGGAGTGAATCTTTTGCAATTCTTAGGAATACCATGAAGTAATGTAGGAGTAGTTATTTTTCATTATGGGGAGGATTTCATACGTGAGTAGGTTCTTAATTTGGGGTACTGGAGGAATGGCAACCCAATTTTATAGGTTTTATTCCCAAATCAGTTTACTTCAAGAAAATGAAATAATTTGCTTTATTGATAATGATTGTGAAAACAAGAAGATGTTTAAAGGCATACCAGTTATTTCTTCGTTAGACATAAATCAATACGAGTATGATTATATAA
>ERZ778496.1891-NODE-1891-length-13581-cov-4.743605_pt1 | contig 13581 bp, 8 predicted proteins | sample MGYA00433099_ERZ778496 | MGnify/ENA primary metagenome ERZ778496 (study PRJEB29527, sample SAMN07138962) | mouse gut metagenome | material: feces | host: mouse | place: China:Nanjing | collected 2016-01-25 ... | reverse complement strand
ATCTTTCAGTGAAAGATTATCACCCTGCAGGGTGATAATCTTTCACTGAAAGATTATTTGAATACTATTGAAAAGCAGACGGAATATCTTTTTATCTATGACGCAGGTGTGAATGTGAATAAAAAGATATCTGTTAATATGGTCGGTAAGTCCATCAAGGAGGTTTTGGATAATTTCTCTGCCCTTTTAGGATTAAGTTATTCCCAGAAGGGTTCCTACATTGTCTTGTCGAGCCATAAAATAAAAGAAACGTCGGCTCTCCTCGTTGACCGGCAAAAGAAGACAATCACAGGCGTTGTCACGGATGAGATGGGTGAACCGATTATCGGAGCCAACGTGATTGAAAAAGGAACTACAAACGGCATTATCACCGATATCGATGGCAAGTTTACGCTGGAAGTCGCTCCGGGTGCGGTCGTACAGGTTTCATATATCGGTTATAATACACAGGAGGTAAAGATCGGCAACCAGTCGGCTTTGGCTATCCGGTTGGTCGAAGATACCCAGGCATTGAGCGAGGTCGTTGTTGTCGGTTACGGTGTTCAGCGTAAAGTGACGACTACCGGTGCTGTTACCAAATTGGAAGGGGATGAAATCAATAAAATGACAGTGGTAAATGCCACAAAAGCTTTGCAGGGTTTGAGCCCCGGTATCACGGTAGTCGACCGTGGCGGTGCTCCGGGTAGTGACGATCCTGAAATCTACTTGCGTGGTGTCGGTACGACCGGTAATGCCAAACCGTTGGTGTTGGTGGACGGTATCGAAATGTCACTCAGCCAGATTCCTTCTTCCGAAATCGAGAATATCTCCGTCTTGAAAGATGCCGCATCTGCTTCGATCTACGGTTCACGTGCTGCTCACGGTGTAATCTTAGTAACAACCAAACGCGGCAAGGAAGGGAAAGTGAAATTATCGTACGACGGTACGATCGGTTTCCAAGACCGGGCGGTAAAAGCCGAACAGGTTTCCGCACGCGAATATATGACGATGGTAAACGAGGCTCTTGTTAATTCGGGAGGTTCGATCCAATATTCGGAGGATGATATCCTGGCAACGGAAAGAGGCGATGATCCGTATAATCATTCTTACTTGAACTGGGGGAATGAAGTATATAAACCTACTTATATCACGCAGCATACATTGAATCTGACAGGGGGGAGTGAAGTCGGACGTTATCTGGTTTCGTTTGATTATCTCGACCAGCCGGGATTGATTGAGAATACGGAGTATCAGCGTTACAGCTATCGTGTCAATACGGACTTGAATATAGGAAAGATGCTAAAAGTCAGTAGTGACGTGACTTATCGTCATATCGATCGTTTGTGGTCGGAATCTTTGGGAAGCGTGCAATATGAAGTATGGAGTATGCAACCGACCTCTCCGGTAAAATATGAAAATGGTGATTACCGGCTGGACAAGCAAAATCGAAATGCTATTTCCCTTATGGATATGGACGTGGTCGGGGAAGACCGTTATAACAAGGATGTGGTTTATGGACAGGTAAAAGCCGATTTCGAACCGATCAAGGATTTGGTGTTTACGGGTATGGCTTCTTTGAACGGTTCCTGGGACAGAAGAAAGATCCATTATAAGAATTATAAATACTACAATGAGGCCGGCGAACTGGTTACACAGCGTAATAATCCGAACAGTGTAAAAGATTCGCGTAACAACAGTTACCAGATGACACTTCGTTTCCTGGCCAATTACAAAAAGCGTTTCGGCGACGACCATGATCTGGCATTGCTCTATGGTATGGAACAAATCTCTTACCGCAACTATTATTCGATGGCTCAGCGTAAAGATTTGATTTCTGATGCTTTACCGGACGTTTCTTTAGGTTCGGCCGGTAGCCAGTTTGCGGAAGGATATCCGACAAAGTGGGGTATCAATTCTTTCTTCGGACGTGTAAACTACGGTTTTAAGGATAAATATTTATTTGAAGCGAATATCCGTACCGATGGTTCTTCCCGTTTTGCGAAAGGCCATAAGTGGGGTGTTTTCCCGTCTTTCTCTGCCGCATGGCGTATTTCGGAAGAAGGGTTTGTGAAGAATTTAGGATTTGTGGATAATCTGAAACTGAGAGCCTCTTGGGGACAGACCGGTAACGAACGTATCGATGCTTTCATGTATCTGCCTCAGTATAACACTTCGAATGTGGTCATGAACGGTAGCCTTGTTTCTGCGGTTTACCAGAAGAAGATGGCAAATCCGGATGTGACTTGGGAAACGGTGGAACAGACCAATATCGGTTTGGACTTCGGCTTTCTGAATAATACGATTTACGGTGAATTGGATTGGTACTCAAAAGATACGAAAGATATTCTGTTAGCATTGGGTATTCCTCATTTCATCGGCTTGGATGCTCCCGAACAAAATGCCGGAGTGGTTCGTAACTCTGGTATAGAGGCGATGGCCGGTTTCCGTAAAACATTCGGAGAGTTTACGTTCAACACCTCTTTCAACCTGGCTTATAACAAAAACGAATGGGTCGATCGCGGTGGAGACGACAAGAATATCAGCGGTTATAATATCCAGACGATCGGTTCGCCTTTGAACGCTTTCTATATCTATCAGGCAGACGGTCTGATCGCGAACGAACAGGAATTGGAAGAATACCGTGCCAAATATAAATCGGACCCGCGTGGTATGTCAGATCTTCATGCCGGCGATGTGAAACTGGTCGATACGAATAACGACGGAACAATCGACCCGGACGACCGTCAGATCTTTGCCTCCAATATCCCGAAGTTTACGTATGGATGGAATATCAGCGGCGAATATAAAGGGTTCGACTTGAGTTTGTTGTTCCAAGGGTCGAGCGGCGCGAACCGTATGATGTACGGCGAATGGATCGAAGGACCGAGCTATGAGGCTTTCACCGGCATACATTTCCGTGACAGGTGGACGGAAGAGAACCGGAATGGAAATGCCGAAATGCCTCGTTTGGAAGCGGCCAATAACCGGAATGCATCTACTTATAACTCATTCTTCCTGAAAAAGACGAACTATCTTCGTCTGAAGAACGCCCAGTTGGGCTATACCTTCTCGAAAGGGATCACGGACAAACTGAGAATCACGAAACTGAGATTGTATGTTTCTGGCTCGAACCTGCTTACATTCAGTAGCCTGTATCAAGGGCTGGACCCAGAAGGAAAGAGCGATCGGATCAATGATTTCCCTCCGTTGAAAATCGTGAACTTCGGTGTAAACATTATCTTTTAATCTAAACTAATAAATAGAGCATTATGAAAATATATAAGAAATCGTTGCTGTATGGGGCATTGGCTTTTACCCTTTGTATGGCAGGCGGTTGTAACAGTAATATTGATCTGGAGCCGGAAGGTATCATTACGGCAGACGGGTATTTCAAATCGGCAGAAGACTATGAAAAGGCGTTGACCGCCTTGTATGAGAGGCTGAATGTCGAAAGTTATGATTTATGGATGGATGGCGTGACGGATAATGGTCTGGTTACGCATAGTTGGAACAGGGGATATGATTTGGGACGGGGCATCGGAAGTACGGCTTCCTCTTTCCCTGCCGACAAATGGGATAAAGGATATGTTTCCGTCCAGCGTGCGAATAACGTGATCAACAACATCGATAAGTACCAATGGCCGGGTGGGGAAAGCGATGCTAACCGGAACCGGGTTTTGGGTGAAGCCCGTACCTTGCGTGCTTATTTCTACTTGGATTTGGTTTCCATCTTCGGACATATCATGTTTTATACGGAAAATCCGGCTACGGTAGCGGAGAGTGAAAACGTTCAGCAAGTACAGGACCCGAAAGAAGTGTTCGATTTTATCCTGGATGATCTGGACAAGGCAATTGCCGGACTGCCGGACAAGCCCGGCAATAAGTCGAAGATCGGGAAACCGGCCGCCCGCCTGCTTCGTGCACGTGCTGCTGCCTATGCCGCCGGCTATCTGAATGATAAGTCTTATTTTCAGCTCACGTTGGATGAAACGGCCCACCTGGTTGTATCCGCTCCGCAACTGGCCGATTTTGACAAGTTGTTCATGACCGGTTGTGAAGACCTGGACGAGGTGATCCTCGTAAGACGCTACTCGTTGGATGCGACCAACAGTTGGGGAAACTGGTATAACCAGTCTATCGGCGGATATTGCGTGACGACTCCGGTGAAGGCACTGGCTGATGCTTTCGAATATGTGGGTGAGAGGAACGAAACTATGCCGTATCTGAATAAAGATCCCCGTTTTTACCAGACCATCTATGCTCCGGGTATGGAAATGCGCGGCAAATATTTCAATACGATTCCGAACAATGTGGTTGAAAAGGATGGCAAGACCTATTTTGATCCCAATAAGGATTACGGGGCTTTGCAGGACAAGGAAGTCAGCGTAGGTGACGCTTTGGCGGAAGGCGGCGGTGGCGAATGGAACAAGACGCCTACCGGACTGGCTTGGAAGAAATATTGCCAGGAACCGGAAACTTGGACGACCTATAACTCGTTTATTATTTTCCGCTATGCGGAAGCCTACCTGTTGAGGGCGGAAGCGTTGGTGGAAACCGGCGGAAGTACGGACGAGGCCAAGTCTTTGATAAAAGTGATCCGTGACCGTGCCGGCAATACGAACGATATCGACAAGATGGTTGCCGAACATTATAACGGCAGCCTCCGGGATCTGATCCGCAATGAAAGACGTGTGGAACTTGCACAGGAAGGCCTTCGCTTTGCCGATATCCGTCGCTGGAATATTTTGTTGGATGTAATGAACAAACCGATCGAAGGTATCGAATATCGTGACTTCTCAAGCGGGACACCTGAACATACCGTTTTAATTCCAGCGGAGAGAGATGCCTATACGGCAAGGGATTTCTGGTGGCCGATCCCGCAAGCAGAGATTGACTTGAATCCGGGTCGTATTACCCAGAACGAAGGCTGGAAATAGTAACCGGTTCTGAATTATAGAGAGAAAGCGTATCAGGACTATCCGAGGATATTCTGATGCGCTTTTTTTGTAATTTTGCTGAAGTACGCACGTAAATATAAACTTGAAGAAGATGAAAAATTCGATTAAACTTGTTGCCTTGTTGTTAACCGCCGGATTTTATTCCGCCTGTACCCGACAAATGCCTTCCGATACCCGGACCCGCATTTCCCTGGAGGGTAATTGGGGGCTGCAACTGGATACTGCCGGAACGGGGATTGCTCCTGATTGGTTGACAAAGCCCTGTACCGACTCTCTTTTCTTGCCCGGCACTACCGATATAGGAAAAAAGGGAACTTACAATACGGATATGACACAGACTACAGCCCTTTCCAGGGAATATATGTTTGAAGGGAAAGCTTTGTACACAAAGCTGGTCGATATACCGGAAGGATGGGACGGAACATCCGTCCGCCTGGTGATGGAACGCACGAAACCCACGACGATCTGGATCGACGGAAAAGAGGTAGGGTCGAATAGTGATATCTCTACGGCTCAACAATATGACCTGTCCTCCTATCTGTCTTCCGGAATTCATACCCTTGCCATTTTAGTCGATAACGGAAAGGAGGCGGTTCCGGAAAAGGTCTATGGCTCTTCACATGCCTATTCTGCTTCCACGCAGACAAACTGGAACGGGATCATCGGTGATTTTTATTTGGAAAGCGCCCCTCTTTGCGGGATCGATGAGATCCAGCTTTATCCGGATGTCGCAAAAAAAACCGTGACAGCCAAAGTAATCCTTCGTAACCCGGACAAAGGGGCGGGAAAAGGTACATTGTCCTTTTATGCCGAAGCTTGGAATACGGACAAACAGCATAAAACACCGGTACAGACAGTTGAAGTAGACTGGATGAAACCTGAACAGGTGCTCGAACTTACGCTGGGGGATAAGGCTTTGCTTTGGAGTGAATTCACACCGTCTCTATATCGTTTTTCTGTCTCACTAAAAACAGATCAGTCCGTTGATACGGAGCAGGCTACTTTCGGTTTGCGTGATTTTAGGACAAAAGGACGTCAGTTCACCATAAATGGCAAGACTACGTTCCTGCGTGGGAAACATGACGCCTGTGTCTTCCCGCTGATTGCCCATACCGCAATGGACGTGGAGACTTGGCGGCACTATTTCCGGGTGGCGAAACAATACGGCATCAATCATTACCGTTTCCATTCCTGGTGTCCTCCCGAAGCCTGTTTCGAGGCTGCCGACATCGAAGGTATTTACCTGCAACCGGAACTTCCTGTTTGGGGAAATATCGATATAAACGATTCCGAATTATGCGATTACCTGTTGAAAGAAGGGCGGAACCTGCATCAGGCGTATAGCAATCATGCCTCTTTCGTCATGTTCGGATTAGGCAACGAGATGTCCGGCGAAGAAGGGCTTGCCATGTTGATCCGAACCTTCAAAAAGGAAGACGACCGGCATCTCTATGCTTCCGGTTCGAATAATTATTTAGGATTTAAGGGCAAACAGGCGGATGAGGATTATTTCACGACTTGCCGTGTCGGGCGTGAAGACGACAAGCAGTTCAACACGCATGCCCGTGCTTCTTTCTCATTCGCCGATGCTTATGACGGCGGGTATCTGAATCATACGTACCCGAATTCGGAGATGGATTTCTCGTCTGCCAATGCTTTGTGTGATGTTCCGATTATCAGCCACGAGACAGGGCAGTTTCAGGTATATCCGAATTATGAAGAGATCAAGAAATATACGGGTGTATTGAAGCCTCGCAATTTCGAAATCTTCAGGAAACGTTTGGAAGATGCCGGCATGATCGACCAGGCGCATGACTTTATGATGGCTTCCGGCAAATGGTCGGCTCTGCTGTACCGGGCGGATATCGAAATGAACTTGCGTACACCGGAATGGGGCGGCTTCCAGTTGCTCGATTTGCAGGATTATCCGGGACAGGGTTCGGCTTATGTCGGAATCTTAGATGCTTTTATGGAGAGTAAAGGGTTGATCACGCCGGAGGAATGGCGGCATTTCTGTTCGGAAGTGGTTCCTCTGTTTTGCACCGGGAAGTTCTGTTGGACGAACGATGAGGCACTCACCGGAGAGGTGGAGATTGCCAATTATTCCGAAAGCGATTTGAATGGCAAACAATTGTCCTGGACATTGACCAACAGCAAACGACAGGTTTTGGATAAGGGTGTTTTACCTTTGCAGGTTAAACAGGGAGAACTGGCAAAGGTAGGCTCATTGAAACCGGCGATCGCTTCTGTCCGGAAAGCGGAAAAACTCACGCTTGCCTTGTCGATAGACGGCACTCCGTACCGGAATGATTATTCTCTTTGGATTTATCCGGCTGATAAAGAGGTTAACCCGGCTGAAGACATTTGCGTGACGGATGATCTGGATGCTCATCTGAAATACCTGACGGAAGGTGGCAAAGTCCTTTGGTTCCCCAGGAAAGACAAACATAAGGACCAAACGGTAGGCGGGCTTTTCCAGACGGATTACTGGAATTACCGCATGTTCCGTTCCATTTGCGAGAACTTAGGCCGGCCTGTTTCTCCGGGCACATTAGGGATTCTGACCGATCCTGCCCATCCGGCATTGGCTGATTTCCCGACCGAGTTCCATACCGATTGGCAATGGTTCACGATCATCAAGCAGAGTTATCCTATGATTCTGGATCGTCTGTCCGACGATTACCGACCGATCGTGCAGGTAATCGACAATGTCGAACGCAACCATAAGTTGGGCTTGTTGTTCGAGTTCAAGGTCGGGAAGGGCAAACTCTTGGTTTGCATGTCCGATCTGAAAGCCGTACAGGACAAACCGGAAGCCAGGCAGTTCTACCGTAGCATTTTGGAATACATGGAATCCCCTGCTTTCGCACCCTCTTACTCTTTATCCGCAAAGGATTTGCAAGACCTGTTTACAGCCAAGGAGAAGGCGGGTGAGATGAAGAAGTTATTCAATATTTCGTCTTATAAATAGGCTTGTTTTAAAGGAAACGTATCAAAACAGCCTTGTTCCCGTGCTTGATGTGGGGGCAAGGCTGTCCTGGAACGACCTATATCTTTTTGGAAAGCGGCAGGCATCCCTTTTGGAAAAGCCGCCGACGGTTTTATCAAAAGCCGCTGTCTCTTTTAGGGGGTCTGTAAAATCAAACTCAACGCTTTCAGGTCGTCGGCTCCGATTAAATCCACTTTTTCTTTGATAAAGAACTTCTTGAACAGTGGTGTGTCCGGTGCGCCCCACCAGCGGAACAGTTTGCCTTCCGCATGGGTTTGCCGGATATATTCTCGCATCTTTTCGAGCTTTTCTGCGGGTATCTCTCCTTGGCCTTTCCAGCCGATGTATTTGGAATAATTATCGCTGATAACAGGCATCAGAGCGGCCGGAATGTCCTTCCCTAAATCTTCTATCGTGCCGTCTAAGAAGATAAAGCGGTTGGTTTCGGCGGCAATAGCCTTGCGGGGACTTCTGCCCGACAGATAGAACAACACGGCACTTTCTTGCAGTTTGCCGTCTTTCTCATGGCAGAAAAGAGATTCGTACGGCTTTAATTTCTTTTTCAGGACAGGATACATCGCTTCACCGTCTGTCTTGCAATCGACCATCAGGAAAAAGGGCCGGTCGCTGCTTGGATACACTTTGCCGTTATTGTTCTTGATCCTTTCGACTAAAGGCAGGAGGTATAGCTTCTCGAACGTGATATCCGGATCGGGGGCGACCGAGTCGTGGGATACATACAGTTCTCCGTCGATTAGCCATAAATCGGCTTCCACGCAATTGAAGTTGAAGGAGAGGGCGTCGAGTAGCGGACGGGGTCGTTCATAATCATTGTGCGAAAAAGCATTGTAATGGATCGTCTGGGCTTGCAACGTGCAAAAGAACAGACTGACCAGTAGTGTGATTACTTTTAGTTTCATACAGCATTTCATAATTGATCAGGCAAAGATAAACAGTTTTGTCTGGTTTCTAAGAATATTGTTTACATTTACCTTGATCAATCTGATAAACCATGAATAGACGATTATTTCTAAAAAGATCATCTGCCGGGGCATTCCTTTTATCTTGTCCGAGCTCTTTTGCCGGTTTAAACCGGCAAAGGAACCTGCGTTTCTGGTGGTAACCGATTATGATTCCGGTGATTTGGATTGGACCAAAACGTTTATCCCGGCTGCTCAGAAGGAATGGCTCCGGCAGGAACTGAAGAAAGACGATTTGCCGGTCGTGATCTTTATCCACGAATTGTTGGATACTTTCTCCGGAATCGACAAAGAACTTTATATCGGCAATGCGGAAGAGATCGTTTCGATACTTGAACAATGCGGCAAGGTCATAGCCGTTATCCAGGGGGATCATTTCTCGAAAGTGTGGATGGCGTGATGCTCCAACAAGATCGACCGAGAGCGTGAAATGGTTGATTTGTCCCATGTTTCCAGTTGTGCCTCCAATTTAATGCAACTGAATTGCAAACTTTTATTTTGATTATTCTGATATTTTTCGCTACTTCGCATTTGTTATGGAATTACCAGAGGAGCAAAATAAGTTAAAGGAGATTGCTGCCGGAAATGTAGAAGCTTTCGAGCATTTGTTTTTCCAGTACCAACCTCGGTTGGTAAATTTCCTTATTGGCCTGACGCACGATAGGGAAGTCAGCCGTGATATGGCTCAGGATTTGTTTCTCTCGTTGTGGAAAGACCGCGAAAAACTGAAGGATGTCCGCTCTTTCTCCTCCTACCTTTTCCAGATGGCGCGTTTTACCGTGTATGACTACTTTTACCGTCTCATTGTCTCGGAAAGATATGCGAATGAATACCTGAGGGAAGTTTCCCCGGCTGAATCGGAGGAAGAGGCCTTGTTTGTCCGTGAGTTACAATCGGTCATTAATCGTACGGTCGATCGAATGTCTTCCCAGCGAAGCAGAATCTATCGGATGAGCCGTGAGGAAGGTTTGTCCAATGATGAAATTGCCACGCGCCTTGATATTAGTAAACGAACAGTGGAAAATCACTTGACCGCCGCTCTTGCCATTCTTCGCAAAGTCCTTTATTTATTCTTTGTTATGAATTTGTAGTCGGAGTGGTTGTATCTGTTCTTGTGGTTATTGCAGAATTTGCCAAAGAACGGGTTACCGAAACAGACAATAACCCTTGTTGGGTCGTTTTTCTATTTGGAATGAAATTCCGGACCATCCATGTTTGACGTTTTCATCTTTTAGACCGGAATCAATAAACAATTGGTAAAATGAGGTCGGCAGGGAATGGAAAAAATGAATTTTTTTGTTACTGGAAAGTAAGAAATCTTGGCATCATGGAAAAGTTCAACTTCCGGAGATTCGTCTGTGACAAAAGAATCTTGCCGTAGACCTGAATATTTCAAAAAAGATTTGCTTCTTTACCGATATGACGACCGTTTTCATCGCCTCGACGACCGTCTTCATCGCTGCGACGACCGTCTTCATGGTATGTAATCTCTGTAACTCATGGTGATGGTGACCGTCTTTGCAGTGAAAAACCGCGCACCTCATGACGAAAAGCCATTTTTCTTCTATGAAAAACCTGAACTTGCAGCTATTCCCAAAGAATGTGTCTTGTTGTTAACGAAACAATATTATACAAGAACCCCCCTTTCAAATTCTCCCATCCGTTTATTTTCATATTGTGAAAGTGGTTAAATTACAGGAAAATGAAAAAAGTTCATATTCGGTTGTGTGTATTTGCGTCGTAAGCCGACTTTATTATAAAGCATGGGATTTTATGGAAAACGACAACAATATAAAACGGATCATACAGCTTTATTTCGGAAAGCATTTCTCCCGTTCGGGACGTATCCTGTTCGGACGCTGGCTGCGGGCGGAGGATGGGGTTTCTGAAAAGGTCGATTTGTTGCAAACCTTTTGGGAACATTCGCCGGCAGAAGCGACTGCCGAAACCCGCGAAGACTGGGATGCCCTGCAAAGGCATTTACAGGTTGAACCGGTCTGCCGGAATACCGTCCCGATGTGTCGCGAGTGGATCAAATATGCGGCGGTGATCGCATTGATGTTATTGACGGGAGTGGCTACTTTTTTCGTTACGGATCGCATGAAACCTGCCCGGCATGTAGAGATGGCGGAGTTGTTTGTTCCTTATGGCGAGAGCCGGCAGGTCCTTTTGCCGGACGGTTCGCAGGTATGGGTCGATGCCGGTTCGTTGCTTGTTTACCCGAAAGACTTTACGGATACGGAAACCCGTACGGTTTACCTGACAGGTGAAGCGTCATTCACGGTTCGGAAAAATACGGAAAAGCCTTTTATCGTAAAGACGACTTATCTGGATGTGCAGGCTTTGGGTACGGTATTTACGGTTGCTTCCTATCCGGCTGATTCCTGCACAAGCACGATTCTGGAAGAGGGGAGTGTCAAAGTGGATGTAAAGGCAGGCGAACACCAGCCGGCTATCTTGAAGCCGAACGAACGTCTGGTTTATTCGCATGCGGCGCATACGGTAACGGTCCGGCCGGTCGATGCTTTGCTTTATAAGATGGAGCGTAGTGGCTACCTGATTTACGAGAATGTCTCTTTCTGTCATCTGATGGCTTCGTTGGAACGGAAGTTTAACGTGACGATCCATTATAACTCCCAGAAATATGCGGACGAGTATTACAATGTCAAGTTTGCCCCGCATGAAACCCTGGAGGATGTACTGGCTGTTTTGCAGCAGTTGATCGGCATTCGTTTCAAGATAAAGGGAAATGTCGTATTTATAAATTAAAAAGAGAGGAGAGGAACAGAATGAACAAAAGAAAACCGGAAAGAACGAAAGTGCGAAAATCCCTCTTTCCGGCGTTTGAAACCGAATTGTGACTTTTTTGGATGCAACGTAAAACGTTGGAAATAATTAATATTCAATTTTCAAACATACAAATATATGAAATTAACTAATCTAATACCTATAAAAGCGGGAAAAACGCTTTCCCGTCTATGTATAATAGGGGCTTTGTCTCTTGGTGGACCGTTCGTATTTGCTCAAAATCAACAAATTCGTTTGTCTGGAAATAATTTAACCTTAAAGGCGGCTTTCAAGCAAATCGAACAGCAAACGAAACTCTTCGTAGACTACAACACACAAGATGTCGACGATTCACGCATAATTAAGAAAGTACCGGCAGGCAACAATGTCAAGAACGTCTTGGAACAATTGCTGGAAGGCACGAACTGTTCCGTCACATTCAGCAACGGTCATGTAATCATTTCCAAAAAAGCATCGACATCTTCCGAAACAAGAAAAGTCACCGGCATTGTCAAAGATGAAAAAGGCGAACCGATCATCGGTGCGAATGTTGTGGAGAAAGGGACGACGAATGGCACGATAACGGATATGAATGGAAATTTCACGTTGGAGGCTTCGGAAAAAAGTGTATTGCTTGTTAGTTTTATTGGATATGCTCCACAGGAAGTTTCTGTAGGAAATCTGAAAAGCATTAATGTGAAACTGCGCGAAGATACTGAAATTTTGGATGAAGTGGTGGTGGTTGGTTACGGAACTGCCCAAAAAAGAGATTTGACAGGTGCAATCTCATCTGTTAAAACAGAATCTTTAGAAAAAGAAAGTCCTCGTTCCGTTCAAGATTTGTTACGGGCAAATGCGGCAGGTCTTTCCATTAAAATGTCGACAGATGCGGCAGGCACGTCTGATATTCAAATACGTGGTAAAAATACATTGTCTGCAGGTTCCAGTCCATTATATGTATTGGACGGTGTGATTTTTAATGGTAGCCTTTCTGATATTAATCCTATGGATATCCAATCTATTGATATATTGAAAGATGCCAGTTCAGTCGCCGTTTATGGTGCAAAAGCCGCTAATGGGGTAATTGCTATTACTACTAAAAAAGGAAAAGTTGGTAAGCCTGTTGTGAATTTCAACGTAAATCTTGGTTTTGTCCGTCCTTCTTTATTACCAAAAGTTGTAGATGGTGAAGGCTTTGTCAAATTCCGTCAAGAATATTCTGAAAGTTTGTTGACACAAGCGGAAATGGCAGCAAAACCTGGAATGTATGCTGATCCTCGTACATTAAATAATATGGGAGTAGATCTGTTGGCTTGGTATAACTATGACCAATCCAAACCGGTAACAACCTTGCCGGCAGAAGAACAGTTGATACGGACTTGGTTGTCTCGTCTGAATTTTAAAAATATAGAAATAGACAATTATTTGGATGGGGTAGAAACAGATTGGGATGAATTGCTTTTCCCAACAGGTTTTCAACAAGATTATACAGCAAGCATATCGAACCGGACAGATAATTTTTCTTACTATTGGTCATTAGGACATGTGGATCGTGAAGGGATAAAAGCCGGTGATCGATATAAAACATTCCGTACTCGTTTGAATATGGAATCTAAAGTGACGGATTTCCTATCGGTCGGCTTGGTCTCTTCTTTTGCGACAAAAGATGAAAAAGCATTAGTTGCAGACGTTGGGCAAAGAGAACATAATTCTCCTTTTACGACCAATGAAATAGATGATATAGATAGCCCTTACCGGCTATATCCTTCTGGTGACAATAATACAAAAAATCCATTTTTCGATAATTTGTATAGGGATCGTAAGAAAATGACACATACTTTAAATGCAAATATTTATGCGATTCTGAAGTTGCCGTTTGGTATAGAGT
>ERZ778496.1885-NODE-1885-length-13630-cov-4.715285_pt1 | contig 13630 bp, 18 predicted proteins | sample MGYA00433099_ERZ778496 | MGnify/ENA primary metagenome ERZ778496 (study PRJEB29527, sample SAMN07138962) | mouse gut metagenome | material: feces | host: mouse | place: China:Nanjing | collected 2016-01-25 ... | reverse complement strand
TTACGCCATCGCCAATAAATTGGTCAACATCGAGGAAATACAGGTGGGATAGACAAAATGCAGTAGGACATTTAGGATAGCGGACGAGTTAATTATGTATTTCGTATAGAGCAAAAGCAATGAACAAAACAGAACTCATCCGCACCATCTCCCGCGAACTCGACATTCCCCTGTCACAGGACAAAATCACCCAGGTGCTCGACACGGCCGTCGAAATCACCAAGCGCACCCTGGCGACCGGCGAGTCCGTGAAATGGTCCGGATTCGGTTCTTTCGTCATGAAAGACATTCCGCCCCGTCGATTCTATTCCGCCCGACTGGGAGAGTACACCACCTCCAAAGGCACCAAGCGAATCACTTTCGTCCCGTCACGCCCGAAATAACGCATCACACCTCCCGAAAATCAAAGCTATCGGAAAATTTCCGGTAGCTTTCTTGTTATATTACCCCGTTATTTCAGGCAGAATCCCTATCTTTGCAAAAGATTTAAGATATTAAAAGCGTTAGCTTTTTGTTCTTGCACCGAAATCTGGCCGTTTCATACCCGCAAGACAAACAGTTGGACGCCTGCGCGTAGCGTGGGCTTAACTTGTTTGCGGGTGGGCTGCCAGAGCCTCGGTGCGGGCGGGTTCTGTCCCACGCTTTCGCATGTATAACCGGACCTGAGAGGGACATAAGGTCTCAACATTCAGGTCAATGGAAAAATCACTCTTGCAGCAGCTCCTGGAACTGTCTGCCGATGCCACTGCCGCAACCATACAAGGCGTTGCCATGCAGCTCATCGACGAAGCCACCCGGCAATCCCTCCTGCAATCCGCCCCCGACGACACCCATATCCACGAATGCACCCTCTCCAACGGGACGTTCATCGCCGATATGCAGGACGGTCGCCTGCTCGCCTTGTACAAGGTCAAATAATATATAGTTTTTCAGCGCCGGAAAACAAGCCGTAAGAACCGATATATGAGGCATTTTCATAAGTTCTTGCGGCTTCTTTATGCAAACACGGCAAATATTCGCTATCTTTGCGGTGTTTTAAGAGAAAATATTAGAAAGCGTTTAGCTTTTATCCCGTAATCGGAATCTGGTACATTCACTACACATGGGATAACAAGACTGAATGCTCACGTTTTGCGTGGGCGTTACTTGTTATGTGTAGGGTTTACCAGAACCTCGATTACGGCAAGCGATGTCCCACGCTTTTCGTATAGGTAAACATAACCGGTCTGTAGGGGCAACAGCCACCCTTACATGACAATGGACAAAGAACAGAAACACTCATCCGCACCGCAACCGGAACCCGTCGATAGCAACAGCTCCTCACGCGAACAGCAGGCCGGACAAATCATGCAGCAACTCGTGACCGAAGGTCTCTTCGCCCCCGACGAAGCCGCCGAGATCACCTTCTCCGACGCCCGGTTCATCTGCATTCCCGAAAACGGCAAACCGACCGAAGGCCCAAAAAAGAGCGTGAAATGAACCTCATCTCACGCCTCTTTCAATTACTCCGTTTTCCGTTTGCATAGCTCGTCGTATTGCCAGCATGTCAGCGTAAAATCCGACATATCGAAACCGGGCATCTTCTTCCACCAGTACCGGAACGAATAACCCGTCTCCGCCGAGACCCGCTTGGTCTTGCAAAGTTTGTCGATGGCCTTTTCCCGCAGGTTGGTCATCGACGCCACGTCGCTCAATGAACGCAGTACGGCCTCTAATCGCCCGTATTCATCGAATACCTTGCGCTCCTTCGGTCCCCGTTTCCCTCCCTGTCGTTGGGGGCTAACCTCTTCCACATGCTCGACGGCAGAAGCAAGCCGGTCCGCCTGCTGCTTCAAAAGTAGCTTCGGTTGCAGCCCGGACAACCAGTACACCTCCTCGCCGATGACCCGGAACGCGACGCTACGCCGCCCCGCGAGCTACTCCGGCTTGAACTGGCATCGGTACACCAAATCCTTTTCCCTGTCGATAGTGATTTCTACGAGCAAGGAATCATCCGCTGCCAACTCCTTGATATTGATTCGGTGCGGCATCTTCTCACCGTTGCGGCGACCTTTTCGGAGAATAATCCGCTCTTTGACGATGGACATCCGACTCGCTATTTAGCTTCTTTCACCGCCGCCAAAAACGTCTTGGCCGGCTTGAAAGCGGGAATGTTATGTGCCGGAATCGTAATCGTCGTGTTCTTCGAGATATTCCGCGCCGTTTTCTCAGCCCGATGTTTGATAATGAAGCTGCCGAATCCGCGCAGGAACACTTCGTTCCCCACAATCATCGAACCCTTCACGCTATCCATGAACGCCTCCACAACGTTCATCACCACCGTCTTTTCCACGCCCGTCTGCTTTGCAATCTCCGCAACGATTTCTGCTTTTGTCATAATGCCTGATATTTTCAAGTGATATATTCTTTTACGAGGAGCAAATATAGTGAAAATCGCGTAATAAAACGCTGATAATTAACACTTATCCGACCGATTCAGAATGTATATATATAGTTTTTCCACAAGCTACTCGCCAAATAAACAACTGATTCACAATATCCTGCACGCGCATATCTTCAAAACGCCTTGAACAGTGCAAAAAAATCACGTCATCCACGGATTCTTCCACGGGTCGTAGTCTGTCTGGAACGTGGCGAGTTGCCAGTCCGTCACGGGCTTGTTGTCCTCCGCCACCTTCCGGGGAATCTGCGGATTCAGCCGCAAACGGGCGGCGTCTGCGAGCCACTTCATCGAATCCTCGTAATCCCGCATGCGCACCACGCTCACGTTATTCGGCGCGATGAGCTTCGTCAGTTCGTACAGCGCCAGCCGCACCATGTGTTTCTTGAGGTTGTAGTTGCGAGGGTCATGCGGCACGAGGTTCACACCCCGCTGCGGCAGGTCGGCGTTCACATCCGTACCGGGATAGAACACATGTCCCTCGTACACCACATATTCGTGTTCCGAAAACTCATATTCGTTATAAGCGGGATCGTAGTCCGCAATGGCTCCCCAGCAGTCGGATTCCATCGGTGTCCGATTGTTGTCAAACCCGTCTAATGTCATCAGCGTATAGAATGCTCCCTCGAACTCCACCACGTCCCACAACGAATAATCTATCGGCTGCCACGGCGTGTATTCCGCCTCCAACCAACCCTCGACTGTCGGGATGCGGATCTCGCCGAACTTATACCCGTTCTCGGATGTACAGATATACGCCACACCGTTGTACGTCACGAGGTCGTTCGGGTAGTAGGTCCCGAACTGGGAGTAACGCTCGACGGTCGCCGTGTCCAAATTGACATCCACATGCTCCTGCCAGTAGGTTTTCACCGCCGGCATTTTGTATCCGCTCATGGAACGGATGACCTCGCAAATCGTACCGTCATGGTAGATATGCGCTCCCACCGGAAACGTAATCCGGCGGTCGTATTCCGCGATATATTTCCCCTTGCCGAGTTCCCGCTCTATTTCGTAGTTCTCCGACAGGTATTCCACAATGCTCATCTCGGCCGATTCCTCCGCTTGGATAAACCGGTCACTGTTTCCTCTGGTCATCTGCGAAAGGGCTTCTTGCGTGATGATGCCCAGATAATCCGTATCGTTCAAAAATCTCCTATACATAGTTTTTAGTAGTTGAATCCCTCGTGAAGCATTGCCGTCGATACCACCTGGTAGTTTCCCGCATTGCCGTTTTTATACTTGTGCCAGCTATCCCGCAGGTAGTAGCAGAGCAGGTAATCCAAACAATCGGACAAGTGACCATATTTCTCGTATTTCACACCGGTTTTCGGGTCGGTCATCTTCTGCTTGGACTTGGTGCCGTCCTCGTTTTTCGTCTGGTATATCAGGTCTTCCGTCAGTTTGCGGCAGCGCAGGTCGATGCGCAGCTCCCAACCGTTGTAACCGTCGAGCACTTCATTGACGAACTCGCACCGGGTAACTTGCGGCGGCTGTTTTTTGAGCAGTTTCACGCGGGGACGCAGCACGCCTTGTCCCAATGTTTCCGCGATGACCGTAAAGTTGTTGATGCCGTCCTCGGAAGCAGTGGAACGTTGCAATCCTGCCGGGTCGCCCGTTACGTCCACGCCGCCGGTTTGTTTGTCCAAAAGCAGCTTCTTTTTCATTCGGCGGGCCAATGCCGGCGTGTTGTTCTCTTTGGCGGCAGCCGTGCCCAACACCTCTTCCAAAATATAGACTTTCCGCTTGTCGTAGTCGATTTGGGCAAGCAGCACGCTCATGTGCGGTGCCACATTGAAGTCCCACACGGTAATCAGCGGCCGTGTCGGGTCGTACACCCGCTCTTTCAACCCCGTGACTAAATGCACGGCTCCATCGAATCGGTTGTAGATAGCCATGTCGTTAGCCTCCACGAAATCCCAGTTGCCGTACAGCAACCGTTCTTTCGTCGCTTGGTCGCTGATTTTGTTCAGGGCGGCTTCGTAGGTCTGGCGGAAAGCGATATCGGGATTGTCGAACACCGAGAACGGCACGTAGGCTTCCCCCTCACGGGGCGTCACCTTGTCGCCGTTGTCGTCCTGCACGAACCGCCCCCGTATCCAGTTGGTCGTAGGGTTCGTCGTGAGCAGCATCTTCGAGACCTTGAACGTTTCGTGGGTCTTCCAGCGCAGACGCGAGAATAGCACCTCAATGGCTTTCTGGCTGACCTCCGACACCTCGTCGCAGGCGGCAATCGTCGCCTCCATCGAACCGAACCGCTCAAAGTTGGGGTCGGACGGCTGGTCGGCCAAATCGAGCATGATGATGACCGAATCGTTCCAGAACCGCAGCGTACCGGCCACGTTGTTGATGTGGTAGTGTTCGTCTTCCACCAATCCCCATTGCTTGATGACCATGCGGATGGTGTTCCACGTCGATTCTTTCAGGCTTTTCAGCGTCTTTCGGGCCACTACGGCACGGATATCCGGAAAGCGGATGCAACTGCTCACCAACCACACGCTGGATACGAACGACTTGCCGCCGCCGGCCGCTCCGCCACCCAGAACCAACTGCGGGATATTCTGGTTGTTGCAGCGCTTGCAGTAAGGTTTGTAACGTGGATTGTGGTTGGCGTCATACCCGATAAGCATCTGTTCCACCTCGCCGCCGCACAACGGACATTCGGGCTGGAGCAACTTCCAGAGTTCGTACTGTTTGGGCGACGGGCAGAAGTCGATTTTCAGGCTTTCGGGAGCCTTCAGTTTCTTCAACGCCATGCTTCCACAATCTCGATTTCAATGTCAGAAGCCTTGGCAAGCAGGGCGTTCAGAGCGTCCGATGTCTTGCGCGATTCGGTGACCTTGCCCTTGACCGTGTTTTTCCCCACGATGATGCACCCGGCGGAATCCTCCTCCGTATTGCCGCTGTGAATCAGAATCCCCAAGAAATGCAGCACATCGTGCAGATACGGCAGCACCTGCCGGAATCGCGGACTGTATTGCATGGTCACTTTATACGTGCCGGCCGGAATTGCCGTGCGGGCATACACCTTCTCGCGATAGCGGCACGAACGCCCCGCCGACGTATCGGGACACCGCGCAGGCAATTCCCGCACGGTATCCTCGATGGTATGGCAAAAGAAACGACCGTCAACCGACAGGTCGCCGATGGTATAGTTTTCCGCCTTGTATTTGCGTTTGAGAAGCAGTTTCATTCTTTGATGCTATTAGAGTTACATCAAAGAATAGCGGTTCGGCAGCCGGAAATAGTTATAGCAAAGCGCCCCCGGCACCGACAGTACCGAGGTCGCTCCTTAAATGAATTATAATCTTATTTCCTTCGGCGAGGTTCCACGAAAACGATTTTCCGTACATTTTTCGTCACGATATACTTCTTTAACGTGGGCGAATAAAGCCGTTTAGGCGGAATCTCCTTGACCGTCAGCGTCCCGAATCCCGACCACTTCACCGGTTCTCCGACATCGAGTGTCCGTTTGACCACGCTCACAGCCGTATCAAGTATCACGGCTATTTTCTCCTGCGAAACTGAAGAATCAAGCTCTTGCGAAATATCACGTATCAATTCCTTTTTATTCATAACACCAATAGCAGTTTGTATATGTAATCTCAGCCTTGACCATCCAGTAACAATTTTTGAATAGACTGCCATTCTCAGTTTCTCGGGATATATGCTTTGATTCTGTAAATTACAAAAGTAGAAGGAGGTTGTTTCATTTTTGTTTTATAAACTTTTTGTTTTTACTAAAATCCGAAATAGAATCACTTTTCATTAAATTTTCATTAAACTTTTTCAGCAGTAATCAGCCAATCATGATTTAATTTAACTTTGCAAATTAAAAACCGCTGAAACACAATGGAAACAGATAAGAAAATCTTGGTCGTCGATGACGAGGAAACCCTCTGCGAGGTGCTGCGGTTCAATCTGGAAGCAGCGGGTTATGCGGTCGATGTGGCTTACAGCGCCGAAGAAGCTCTGACGCTCGACCTGAGCCGGTATGCTCTTATTCTGCTCGACATCATGATGGGTGAAATCAGCGGAGTGCAAATGGCGCGCATCCTCAAGAACAGCAAAACGACCGCCTCGATTCCCATTATCTTCTGCACGGCGAAAGATACGGAAGAAGACATGGTGTCGGGACTCGATCTGGGTGCTGACGACTACATTACGAAGCCCTATTCGGTCAAAAACGTACTCGCAAGGGTCCGGAGCGTCTTGCGAAGAACGAAAAGTGCGATTCCGTCGAACGAGAGCAGAATCGACAATCTTGTTTGCGGCGGTCTTGTCGTGGATCGGAACAAAAAAGAATGCCGCCTCGATGGTCGGGTGATTCCGATGCCCCGCAAAGAGTTCGAAATTCTGGCGATGCTGCTCGAACATCGAGGGCAGGTATTTTCCAGGGAACAGATTATCGCCAGGATATGGCCCGAAGAGGTCGTGGTGCTCGACCGCGTTGTAGATGTGAACATCACACGCTTACGCACCAAACTGGGCGATTACGGCAAACATATTGTGACCCGTTCGGGATACGGCTATGGCTTCATGGAATAAACCGACCTATCACCGCCGGCTCTTCTTGTGGCTGCTCGTCTATTCGTGGACGATGGTGCTCTGTTTCGCCGCCTTCCAGTATCATCGCGAACGGCGGTTCAAGGCGGAGGAACTGAATAGTCGCCTGCAAATCCTCAACAAATCATTGCTTGCGGAAACCGACCACGCTGACACGGCATTCCGTTTCGACAGTCTGCCAGCGATAGAGGGCTTGCGTGTCAGCGTCATCGATTTGCAGGGGCGGGTCATTTACGACAATTCGCTCGATTCGCTGCCTGCCGAGAACCATCTCGAACGTGAAGAGATTGCCGGAGCCCTTGCAAAAGGTAGCGGATACACCATTCGGCGGCACAGTGAGAGCACGGGCGAGACCTATTTCTATTCTGCCCGCAAGGGAAACGAGTGCATTGTCCGCACGGCCGTACCTTATTCCGTATCACTCCGGATACTGCTTCAGGCGGATTACGGCTTTCTCTGGTTCATGATCGGCGTGACATCGGTTATGAGCCTGCTCGGTTATTTCGCCACCCGTCGGGTAGGACTTCATGTTTCACGCCTCAACCGGTTCGCTGAAAAGGCCGAACGCGGCGAGCGAATCTTTGATACCGATCCCTTCCCGCACGACGAACTGGGCGACATTTCCAACCATATTGTGCGGCTCTACGCACAACTGCAAGAGGCTATTACCGACCGCGACCGCCAGCATCGTCTCGCCCTGCATGAAGAACAGGAGAAGATACGGATCAAAAAACAGCTTACCAACAACATCAACCACGAACTGAAAACGCCGGTGGCAGCCATGCAGGTATGCCTCGAAACGCTGATGACCCACAAGGAACTCGCGCCAGAAAAACGCGACGAGTTCATCGCACGCTGTTATGCCAACAGCGAACGTTTGAAAAATCTGCTGGCAGACGTATCGCTCATCACCCGCATGGACGACGGCGGCGATGCCATCGCCAAAAACGAAATCGATTTGCAGGAGGTCATCGCTGACGTGTGTGACGAATACGCCTTGGCGGCCCGCAACAAAAATGTCGCACTGGTCGATGCCGTTTCCGAGCCACTTCCGGTTTTGGGGAATGCCACGCTATTGGCATCCGTTTTCCGCAATCTGCTTGACAATGCGTTGGCCTATTCGGGATGCCGTCGCATCGAAATACGCCTGCTCGCGTCGGATGAAAACATCATCTCGCTTTCCGTTGCCGATGACGGATGCGGAGTCGCCGAGGAACATCTGCCTCGGCTTTTCGAGCGATTCTACCGCGTGGACAAGGGGCGTTCACGGCAGGCGGGAGGAACGGGATTGGGGTTGTCCATCGTCAAGAATGCCGTCTTGTGGCACGGCGGTAATATTACGGTGGAAAATCGATCCGGTGGCGGACTGCTCTTTCACCTCACTTTCATGAAAAAATAACCCGAGCGAGAACCGTTCATATTCAGCACGATACGAAAAGAAAGGCGATGAATCTCCCGGGAAGTCCATCGCCTTTCGGCATCATGTCCGCAGTCGATCCTAATAGTCCGCGTGCTGCGGATCGAAATTCGTCCAGCCATCAAGCCAGTTGTCGGACGCATCCTTGAACGCTCCGATATAACCTCCAAGACCATCGGACAGCACGGTCGCCGGACAGCAATTCTGACCGACACCGAACGGGTCGGCCAAACCGAGTTCCGCTTCGGTCATCATCTTGTTGGAGGGATTCGAAAGGAAGAACGTATGCGAGAACGATTTGCAGTTCCGGTCTTCCGTCCCCGTTGCAAAATCGAAGAGGTAATCCTCATAGAGTTTGTTTTTGTCGGTGCCGACAACCCCCATTCCTGCAAAAATGATACGTTCAAGGGTGAGTTCCCACTGTTTGGCATACTGCACGGTATTGCCTTTTTCGCCGTCGAGAATCAATCCGATGGGATAACCGATCGCCAATGCGTTTTCGATACGGAGCTTGCTGCTGCGACGAATCTGCATGGCTGCCTGGAATTTACCCAGCTTCGAACCGTTGTTCGGATAAAGGTCGCCGGCTGTGATATAATCCGCACTGTTCTTGAAATCGCTGTTTTTGACCGTCATGGGACCGACGAAGGTTACATGTTTGAATGTGGCCGACGTGAACGGAGTTGTTTCCGCACCGCTGGCGTTGTTGTCACTCTCAAAACCGTTGCTCTGCGAAATGTCGGCGATACGGGGATCGCGCACCGAGAGACAGTACTCCACATTGCCGGAGAAACCATTGTCGGTATCGAACTCGTCATCCCATCCTTTGAATGCCACGAGATAGCGACAATCCGCAGAACCTCCGAACCACTCGAACGAATCGTCATTGGAATAGGATACCTGAATGTGGTCTATTGTCGTGCCGCTGCCCACGGAACCGAAGGTAACACCGTTGATTTCCTTGTCGGTGTCGAAAGGATAACCGGCGAACTCCACCCGGATATATCGATAGATACCCGAATTGTCCTTGTCATTGTTGCCGCCGTGCTTCGTCGTCGGTCCGCCCTCGATCTGCATGGTCTGCTGATTATTGCGGGCATTGCCGCAGATAATCAGACCGCCCCAGTCGCCGGGACGCCGTTGTCCAGCAGGTTGAGCGGAAGTCATGACGATGGGAGCCTCTTTCGTCCCCTTCATCTCGACGTAGCCGCCGGGTTCCACGATAAGAGCGGCCATCGTCTGCCGGTCACCTTTGATAATCGTTCCGGCAGGAATGCTGAGTTTGGCACCCGCATCCACATATACCCAGCCTTTCAGCAGGTAAGTGCCTCGTTCAAGCACCACGTCACCGGTGAAGTGGAAATGCTGCGTACCGTTGCCCAACTCTTTGCCCTCGTTGAAAAGGATTCCGCTGCTGTAAGCCACATTGCCTTTGTAGGTCACTTCCGGATCGACCGGAAGAACCGGTTCGTCATCGGAGGAACAGGAACCCAACATCAGTCCCATTCCGAGAGCAACACCCGCCAAGACGAGTTTGCTCGTGTGCATCATGTTCATTTTCATACTCATTTGAATTAAAAGGTTTATAAATTGTATCCTATGGTTATATTGAAATTGCGTCCGGGTCTGTACCTGCGTGTCGTCTCCTCGATGGTTCTGCTTTTCCCGTTTTGTACGACATCTTCCATCTGCTTGAACAGACAGGGTTCCGCAAGGAGGTCGCGCACGGCGAATTTGAGTGTCCATTTGCCCAACCGCTTCGCCACCGAAAGATCGAGGCTGTTTCGGGGCATTTCATACGAGTTGGGGATGTTTCGGGCCGTACCGTCCGAAGCCGTACCGTAACGGTTGCCTACGCCGATGATCCGTTTGCCGATACGGTTGTATAGGATAGCTGCATTCCAGCCGTGTTCGGAATTGGAATAGAACAGCCCTGTATTGATCAGATAAGGGGATTGTCCCTGCATGGGGCGGTCGATGTCGTTCGTTCCTTTCTCGAAAAGCACCTTGCTTCGGATAAATGCGCCGTTGAAAGAGAGGGAGAAATTCCTGAGCCCTATGAAATCGAGACTTTTGCGGATATCTACCTCCACCCCGTAATTGTCGGCGCCTCTGGCATTGACAAAAGAATAAATGAGGTCGGTACCGCCCGCAACGGTATAAGTCCATTCAATCGGATCGGTGAAATGCTTGTAGAACAGCGCCACCGAGATCTGCTCGCCTCGCGACGGGTACCATTCCCAACGCAAATCGACATTGTCGATGTAGGCAGCCCGCAAATCGGGATTGCCCATCACGCTGCTGCCCAAGTCGAAATCATAGAAGACCGAAGAAGACAATTCGCGGAACTCGGGCCGGTTCGTCGAACGACCGTAAGCCCCACGCAGTTGGTGCTTGTCGGAAATGCTGTAAGTAAGATTCACCGAAGGGAAAAGGTCGGAATAATCATAATCGGTACTTTGCAGACTTTCTTCCCACTGGCGCGTATTCATCTCCAATGTTTGTCGGCTGTATTCATATCGCACGCCGGCATAGAGACGGAACCGCCTCCACGGAATGTCGATACCGACGTAAGCAGCCCCCATGCTCTGGCAGGCATTGTAGTTATTGAGAAAATTCACCTCTTCATAGAGGTAGAGTTTGTCCGCACCGTAATTTGCATCCGTCAGAACTTCACCCTGCACATTCGGATTGAACAGGAATCCTTCGGGCAGTGCGTTGTCAGGCTGCCATCCGTACTGGAACTGACGAGTACGGTAGGAACGGGTGCGGCACTCTCCGTAAACGCCCGTTTTCAGGGAAGGTGCAACCGCACCGAAATCGAAGTCATGGCGATAGTTGCCTCCGACAGAAGCCGTATGCTCGTCGAGACGGGTGAACTCGCGGCTGATGCGGTAGATGCCCATCGTCTGCTCGGTGCGATCCGTCCGCTGAATCAGCCGGCGGTCCGGAAGATTCCGCAGCGCCACAAGCCGCTCCTCTGGGCCGCGGAGCACTCGGATAATATGACGGTCGTCGGCGAAATGTTCAAGAAGTCGAATCGCATGCTCTCCTTCATCAAGGAGACGGCCTCAAAGTTCGACGTTGTGCGCGTCGTGAACTCGTACTATTTCGACATCGAGCAGGTAATCAACCCGCGTGAAATCGTCGTCTACACGAAGGAGTATTTCATTCTCTTGCTCTTCAAAGCTATCAAAGGTGAAATTAAGGAGCTTACATTCAACGAAGAGTATAGCTTCCTCGACATCCATTCGGACAAGCCAAGTGAGATTGTCGCCACACTCCACCTATTCAACGCCATCAAGAAGCACAAGAAGTCGGAAGACATATACCATCAAGGCCTTTACAAGGATTTCATTGGTCGTCTGGAGTATTACCGCCAAAAGTACAGCGAGAAATACCAGAAACTCGTTGATAATCTGTCAGCGAAGACGATTTCCGTAAAGTATTGTGCAGACCTCGAAGACGCAATTCTGGATTGCGGAAGCAATGACCTCGTGATTTACCAATCCGAGTTTCTTGCCTCGCTCCGCGCGGCCAGCAATGCAATGGAACGCACCCTCACCGAGGACTTCGGCGTACAGGAACGAAAGCGAACGCACTATGCAGCTATCGACGAAGAGCGCGTAAGCTATCTTGCGATTACACAGCATCAGTACATGGGGCGGAAGAAGGTCTTTCGCGATGGTCGCACCTGCATCTACTCGAATGTAGCCGACAGCGGAGACAATAGCTTCAGCCGACGCACCATCGTCCCACTCAAATATCGACGTCTGCCAGACGACTATCAATTCTCGGCCAAGAGTCGGATTCGGTTCATGCGCGCCAGCATGAGTGAAATCGACTACCTCCGCATGATATACTTGAAAAAGGACATCATCCTCGGTTCGGCCCCGTTCTGCTACCTCTGGTTCATCGACGACTATGTGTTCGGAGCAAGCATGTTCGACTTTATGAAGGTTGATAAATACGGTACGGATGCCGTGTCAATGAAAAGCGACTTCGTGATAGATCATCCGCTTCAGAAGTTGAGCAAATTGCTTATCATGGGTGTCCTTTCAACCGAATATCGAGACGAGTTGTGCATTCGCTTCAAAACAGAAGTCGGCCGCATCTGCACGTCAGTATTCACCGACAAGCCGGTGTCGATGAAATACCGCGGTGTATTCGACCTCGATGAGCGCGGTATCGGCAAGCTCTACTACAATCAGGTGGCTGGCAAACTCGGCACGCTTGACGCGATAATGAAAGAATTTCTGAAACGATTTTACAAGAAGTAGTTATGGAGCAGAAAATCATCATCACCTACGAAGTAGGAAACGATGCAATCCAAGCGGCGGCGTTCATGGTCGGAGTCGAATTGACCGACGAGCTTCTGTCGAAAATGAGACAAGAGCCTTTGGTAATCACCGAAGATATGGTCAGTGGGGAGAACGGAATGCAGTGCAAGTTGGCCTTCGCACTCCTCGCGATAGAAATTGCCGCAAAAAAAGCCGGCAATGACCTCCAAGACAATTAAACGTAAAGTAAAGCCCAATGGCCTACAAGGATATGCCGACCATCATCGACTGCATCGGCGATACGGTTGAGGTCGTGAAAGTCATCAAGCCGATTCTCAACATAAAAGCAAAATAGTTATGGGAGACGAAGTATTGGGAGCCGACCCCCTTTTCATTACCGACCCGGTTACGGGAGAACAACGAGAAATCAAACCGATAGGAAGCATTGGGTGGACGGAGGTTCAACCTGCGTCGGATTCAAGTGTCAAGGAACTGGCCGACGCCTTACAGAAAAGTGCAGATGCCATTACGGAATTTAGCGTCATAATCGCAAAGCTGAACATTCAAAAATTGCGCCTACTACTCGGTATCAAACCTCGGATATTTGGTCGTCGCATTTCTCCCAAAGTAACATTGAAGCGAAACAGAACCAGAAAGAAACAGCGTTTAACGAGACTTCAGAGAAGACAACGACGCCAGAAAATATAATGCCATGAACGCAAAGACAATCAGAAAGAACGCCCGTAAATTCTGCGGATGCCCCGATGCCGGCATATCGTGTTCAACAGAGTGTAAAGATTCCCTCTGTGTCATGCGAGAACGCTACGACGGCTACATTGCAGGCTACGAAGCCAGCCACGCGCGTCTCCGCAGGTTTGCCTCTCGCGTCTTCTCCATTCTCGGCGTGAAAGCTCTCAATGGGTGTAT